>ONZX01001884.1_pt1 | contig 9778 bp, 8 predicted proteins | sample 1671831 | NCBI WGS metagenome assembly ONZX01 (sample SAMN06348197, study PRJEB24527) | human gut metagenome | reverse complement strand
TCATGGGTGACGAGGAGCAGCGTGCCAGTGTAGGCCATCAGCGCCTCGGTCAGGTTCTCGCGGGTGTAGATGTCCAGATGGTTGGTAGGCTCGTCCAGGAACAGCAGGTTCGGGCGCTCCAGCACGATCTCTGCAAAGCGCAGTCGGGCCAGCTCGCCGCCGGACAGGGCCTCGCAGGGCTTGAAGACCGTCTCGCCCCGGAAGCCCAGCTTTGCCAGATGGCTGCGGACTTCCAGCTCGGTCATCCGGGGGTACTTGTTCCAGATGACGTCGATGACGCGGCCCGCGCCGATGCGGTTCTGCTGCTGGGCGAAGATGCTGGGCCGTGCGCCGGTGCCAAGGCGCACCATGCCGCCGGAGGGGCGGCGCTTGCCGTCCAGCACCTGCATCAGGGTGGATTTGCCTGCGCCGTTGGGGCCGGCGATGATGAGCCGCTGGCCGCGGCAGACCGTATAGGTGAAGGGCTCCAGCAGGGTGCGGCCGCCGATCTGAATGGTCAGGTTCTTGAGCAGCACCAGCTCATTCCACGGCTCCACGTCGTATTCGAAGCGGAACTTGAGCTGGTTGGTCTCGTCCTGAGGGGCCTCGGTGATCTCCAGCTTTTCCAGCTGCCTGCGGCGGCTCTGGGCCATCTTGGTGGTGGAGGCGCGGACGAGGTTGCGGTCGATGTAGTCCTGTAATTTTTCGGCCAGCGCCACGTCGGCGTCGTGCTGCTTCTGGCGCAGGGCGTCGGCGGCTTCCTTCTGGGGCAGATAGGCCGAGAAGTTGCCCTTGTAGGTGGTCATGGTCTGGAAGGACACCTCCCAGATCTTTGTACAGACATTATCGAGGAAATAGCGGTCGTGGCTGACCACCAGCACCGCACCGGAGTAGCCCTTGAGGTAATTTTCCAGCCATTCCATGGTGGCAAAGTCCAAGTGGTTGGTGGGCTCGTCCAGAATGAGGACATCGGGCTTTTCCAGCAGCAGCTTTGCCAAGCGCAGCCGCGTCAGCTCACCGCCGGAGAGCACTGCAATGTTCTTTTGCCATGTATCCTGTGCAAAACCCATGCCGGACAGCACCTTTTTGATGTTCACGTCCATGTTGTAGCCGTCGGCGGCGTCCACAATATTTTGCAGGGCATCGTGCTGTGCCAGCAGGTCGGCGTTATCGGGCTGGGCAGCCATGCGGCGTTCCAAAATCTGCATCTGCGCCATGGCATCCAGCACCGGGGCAAAAGTGGCGCGCATCTCGCCGTAGATATCCAGCGTGGCGTCCAGCTTTGCGTTCTGCTCCAGATAGCCCAGTGTTACCCCGTGGGTCACGCTGAACTCGCCCTCGTAGTCCTGATATTCGCCGGTAAGAATCTTGAGCAGAGTGGTCTTGCCTGCACCGTTCTGTCCCACAATGCCGATGCGATCTTCCCGCTCGACACTGGCGGTCACATCGTGCAGCACCACCTTTTCGCCAAAGGTCTTACCCAGTTTTTCCAAATGTATCAGCATAATTTGTTCCGTTATCCGTTCTTCTCAGTTACACCATTGGTTTCAGCACTGGTGGCGGCGGTTCTTCAGGCCAACGTTGGCCAGTTCCTCCTGCTCCATCACCAGCGGATACAGTTCCTCCAGACTGGCGATCTCGTAGGTGGGGATCACCTTGCCGGGGTTCTCGGCGTGGTTGGGGTTATACCAGCAGGTATCCAGCCCGGCGTTGCTGCCGCCCTGAATATCGCTGGCCAAGCTGTCGCCCACCATCAGAACGTGCTCCCGATTCTCCACGCCCAGTGCGCGCAGAGCCGCATCAAAGATGCGGGCATTGGGCTTTTCGCAGCCCATTTTCTCAGAGATGAACACGTCCTCCATAAAGTTCATCACGCCGCTTTCCGCCAGACGGCGGGTCTGCACCATCTGGGCACCGTTGCTGACGATAGCCAGCGTTGCCACCTCGGAAAGCTCCCGCAGCACGTCCAAAACCTCGGCGTTCATCAAGTCCGGGTGGGTGGACAGCTGCTCCAGATAAAAGCGGTTCATCTCCACACCGTCACCGGCGGCATCGATGGTCTTTAAAAAGCGGCTGAACCGCTCGCCGAACAGCTTCTCGCGGCGGATCTGGCCTTTTTCCAGCTGCCGCCACAGTTCCTCGTTGATGGTGCGGTAGGTCTGCACGGTCTCGGCGTCCGGCTCGATGCCGTAGTTCACCAGCGTTTCGGTCAGCGCCTTGTTTTCCGCTGCGTCAAAGTTGAGCAGCGTATTGTCTGCATCGAACAGGATGCAATAATATTTTGCCATAGTATCTCACTTTCTTTTCAGCATTTCCCACTTTGGTGTATCAACAGGGAGAAGCCAGCCCCACCCCCGGCAGAGCTGGCTTCTCGTTATTCAGAAACGATCTCATACGCAGACAGGTCTGTTTGTGCCGGGGTGTTGTCCGGACACATTGTTTTACCCTCGCAGGGCGTCAGACCACATTTCTGCATTTCTTCCTCCAGTGCGCTGTTATCCACGTTTTCCCAGTCGGTATCGTAGTAATCCACGCTGCCGTCGGTCACGTCATACTCGCCGGGCAGGGCGGGCGTGCGCATCGCTTCCCAGTACATAAGGCTCCACCTTCCTCTCCCGCCAGCCTATGCGGCGCAAGGAGGAAATGTGCCCTTAGTTGGCAGCTTCCTTGCTGGCGCTTACCTCGGTTTTGGAGGAAGCGGGCTTTTCCTCTTTAGAAGAGGCTGGTTTTTCCTCCTTGGAAGAGGAACTGCTCTGCGAAGAAGAGACGGGCTTTTCTTCCTTAGAAGATGCCGCAGAAGAGGCAGGCTTCTCCACCTTGGAGGAGCTGCCAGCGCTTTCAGAAGTACCGTTCGAGGAGGAAGAAGCGGGCTTCTCCTCCTTGGAGGAAGCCGGTTTCTCTTCCTTGGAAGAGGCCGGTTTTTCTTCCTTAGAGGAGGACGTTTCTTCTTCCTTGGAAGAAGCAGGCTTGTCCTCCTTAGAGGAAGCGCTGGAGCTACTGGAGCTGCCGGACGTTCCACCGCTGACCGAAAGTTCCAGCTTGTTGCTGGTGACGGTGCAGTCGTTATAGCTGGCGGTGGCGTACACCCGGAAGGTGCCGCCCACCATAGAGGGGTCTACCTCGCCCTTTACGGTGGTCTTACCGGCAGCCTGTGTTACCTCGCTGCCGTTGACATACCAGCGGATGCTGGAAGCATCCAGATACTTGCCCTTGAGGGTCGCTTTAAAGGTATAGGAATCCCCCAGCCCAGCCTTACCGCTGCTGCTGATCTGGATAGAGGCCGCTGCAAACACAGCGGTCACATCCACGTTCTGGTCAAAATTGGTATCGGTGCGGGTGCGCTTGGTCACGCCATCGCTCCACTTGACGAACACATAGCCGTCCTCCGGCACAGCGGTCACCTTAACGCTCTGGGCGGCGCTGGTCACCTTGACGGTAAGAGACTTGCCGCTCTCGTCGCCGCAGGTCAGGGAGCCGCCGCCGGTTTTGTCCACACGATAGTCCGCCTGATACTCCGTTTTTTCCTCAACAACAGAGGAGGAGACCGCCTCCGAGCTGCTGGGTGCCTCCACCGCAGAGCTGGGGTTGGCGGTATACTCGGCGCGAGTGGGGATATTATTGGTATCCGGGCGGCGATCCTCGGTCTCGTAAGCGTGGGTGCGCAGATACTTCAGCAGCACCTTCAGGCCTCCGGGCTTGAGGTGGATATCCCCGCTCTGGTAGTAATCGACATTGCCGTAGCCGTTGGCGTCCTTCAGTGCCTCGGCAGAGTTGAGGAACTTGACGCCCAGCTGCTCGCACATGGTCAGCAGCGCCATGTTGAAATCATCAATACGGGTCTGGTCCATGTTGGGGTAGTTGGAGTGGTTGGACGGGACCGGCGGCACCGTGTTGACGATGATATCGGTATAGGGATAGCTGGCCTGAATGGCCTGCACCAGCGCGGTGTAGTGGCTGATAAAGTCCTCGGTGCTCATGCCGTTGTCGTTGGTGCCCAGCATAATGACCACCCGGCGGGGCTTCATTTTGGCCACCGCCTGCGCAATGGTGTAGCGGTTATCGTCCCGCTTAAAGGTAACGATGCCCTCGTTCAGGGCGGCACTGGTGCCAATGCCTTCCTTGGCGCAGAACTGCTGCAACGAGATCAGACCGTTGGCGTACAAACGCACCGTGTTGGAATCGCCGATAAAAAGGGTCTGCTCCTGATAGGCGTCACCAGCATCAGCAGTCCCGGTGAGCAGTGCGCTGGAAGTCTCGTTGATCTGGTAGTGGTCAGAGATATCCTCCTCCCCTTCCGGGGCGGGCGCGGGGGTAATAATGGAAGAATCCCCCGGCTGCTCCGTCGGGTTCTTGCCCCGCTTGAGCATGGTAAGGGTGATGCCGATGGTCAGCAGCGCCGCCAGTGCGCACACGATGCACACCAGCACCGCCTGCTTCTGCATCGGGGTCAGCGCCTTGTTCTCCTGTTGATTATTGCTTCTCATATTCTATCCATTCTCCTTCCGAAGGAATGAAACTTCCTGTCATACCCGGGCTGCCAGCAGCCGGTCGGTAAGGTCGGCGCAGCTTTCGGCCAGCAGCACCGGATGGAAAGCTTCCAGCTCTTCCCGGCTGCCGTAGCCGTACAGTACACCGGCAGCATCCAGACCACAGTCGGCAGCGCCCCGCATATCATCGTTGCGGTCGCCCACCATCAGCACCCGCTTGCCCTGCAAGGCGGGCTGGCTGAGCACATAACGCACGACCTCGGTCTTGGTGTCCCGGCTCTCGTCCATGGAGGCACCGCCGATAAAATCAAAATACTGCGCCAGACCCTGCTCCTCCAAAATAGGGGTGACCACCTTGGTGGGCTTGGAGGTGGCGGTGCACAAAATAAAACCAGCCTGCTTCAGGGTTTGCAGCATCTGCAGAACGCCCGGGAACACAGCACACTCGTGGCTGCCCTTCACCGCATAGCTCGTGCGGTAAAGGTCGGTGGCCTTTTCAATCAGCGCCGGGTCGGTGAAGTGCTCACCGAAGCTTTTGCGCAGCGGCGGGCCCAGATACCGGCGCAGGTTTACGCCGGATACATCCACACCCATGGTGCAGAAAACCTCTTGCAATGTATGAATGATACCGGGGGCCGAATCGATCAGCGTCCCGTCCACATCAAATAGGATCGCATCATAATGCAGCAATATTTTATTCCTCGCTTTCATGGTGATACATCCAATAGTATAGCACAGATTTGATACATCAGCAATTCCAACAAAAGATTTTTCTGTCTCTTATGCAGGATTTTCATAAAAAGGGAGGCTGCTGCACCCTGTTTTGTGCAGCAGCCTCCCTTGCGGCAGAACGATTCAGAGCAATGTCGGGCAGCCTGCGGGCTGCCCGGCATTGCATTTTCATGGGTTAGATTGCAGTAAAAATCGTCCCGCACAAAAAACATTACTGCGCAGGTGATGGGCAGCCGCTGTCCCCCGGGACATAGAGGTTGTTGGAAACGAACTCCAGCTTATCCTTGAGCACCAGTTCAAGGTTTGCGACGGCGTGCACCATATTGGTGGCGGAGTCGTTCACCTCCAGCAGCTTGCAAAGATCCAGGCCATCCAGATCCATGGCCTTCTGCATCTTCCGGCTTTCGGCACACAAAATGTGGCTGAGCGCCGTTTCCTGCAAGGCAATGCTTTCCATCAGGTCCACAACAGCCTGATCCAAGCTGACCTTGGGCATCTCCGGACACTGAGAACGGGCACAGGGGGTATCGATCATCATAGGGCAAAACCTTCCTTTCCGGTCGTGTGCCCTATCCTATGCTGCGGCGGGTACGGCTGTTACTGCTTTTCTGCCTGTGCGCGCACCTTCTCAATGGTGTCGCGGTAGCCGCCGGAGCCGTACTGGATGCAGCGGTTGATGCGGCTGATGGTGGCGGTGCTGATTTCCACCGCCTTTACGATCTGGTCGTAGGTGCTGCCGCCGAGCAGGAGTTTGGCCGCTTCCAGACGCTGGGCCATATCGGAGATCTCCTTGACCGTGCAGAGGTCTTCGAAGAAGTTGTAGCACTCTTCCCTTGTTTCAAGACTCAGGATCGCGTCAAACAGTGCGTCGGTGGTGGGGTTTCTTCTGGGGTTTTTGTCCGCCATAGCTGCCTCCTTTAGGGCAAAGTGCCGCAGGGTGCGGCACGGTTCTTTCTATTACTCTGTTACTTTAGCACTTGAAAGTGTAAAAGTCAAGTGTTCGGTCTTTCTTTCCGGGGGTTTAGCAGATTTCACCTGTGGAGGCATTCAGTTTTATTCATCTCACATCTGAACAAAAATCGCCTAAATTTTCTTAGTTTCTCCCCCGCAAAAATGGCACAGTCTCCTAACTTGCCCAAAATATATTGACAAGTTATGAAATCAGGACTAAAGTATACACAATCATTCGGCAAATGCAATGAACAGGACATGACTTTTCGCATTCCCTGCGCTCAGAGAGCCGCCATTCCGGTGCAAGACGGCAGCACAGTGCGATCAGCCCTCACCTGCGAGCAGCCTGTGCGAACCCGCTTGCGGCAGTAGTGCATGGCCGTTCAGCCCACGTTACAGGGCGGCGTATCGGCGGCAGGAACGCCTGTACGCGCAAGCGGCTGCTCCCGAAAGCAGCAAACGAAGTGGTACCGCGGAGAACGACCGGTGCAGATGCACCGTTTGGCCTTCGTCTTCGAGGAAGATGGGATGCATCTTTGTGTCTCTATCTTTCATGAGGACGGAGGCTTTTTTCACCCCTCCGGGCCGTTTCGCCTGCCCTGCTTTTGGGCACAGCCGCTCTGTCTGGCACATTGCCGGTTGCCGATGTGAAAGAAAGGAAAGAGGTATAAAGAAATGAATACGCTGGTCATCGTTTTGATCGCAGCCGTGTGTCTGTTCGGCGCTTATACGCTGTACGGCCGCTGGCTGGCCAACAAGTGGGGCATCGACCCCACCGCCAAGACCCCCGCAGTCGTCCACGAGGATGGCCGTGACTACGTCCCCACCAACGGCTGGACCGTGTTTGCGCACCAGTTCAGCTCCATCGCCGGTGCAGGCCCTGTCACCGGTGCCATCCAGGCTGCTGCTTTTGGCTGGCTGCCTGTCCTGCTGTGGGTGCTGCTGGGCGGCATCTTCTTCGGCGCTGTCACCGACTTCGGCGCTCTGTACGCTTCCGTCAAGAACGACGGCAAGAGCATGGGCATGCTGATCGAGAAGTACATCGGCAAGACCGGCCGCAAGCTGTTCCTGCTGTTCTGCTGGCTGTTCTGCGGCATCGTCATTGCAGCGTTTGCTGACATGGTGGCCGGTACCTTCAACGCCTTCGGCGCAGACGGTGCTCTGGCGGAGACTGCTCAGACCAACGGCGCTGCCGGTATGGTCTCCATCATGTTCATGGTCTTCGCTGTCGTCTTCGGCCTCATCCAGAAGAAGTTCAACTTCTCCGGCTGGAAAGAGAGCCTCATCAGCATCGTCTTCATCGTGCTTTCCTTCGTCATCGGTGCAAACCTGCCCATCATTCTGGGCAAGGCTGCATGGAGCTACATCACCTTCGTCTACATCTTCTTTGCCGCTGTTCTGCCCATGTGGCTGCTGAAGCAGCCCCGTGACCACATGACCACCTTCATGTTCGTGGCCATGATCATCGGCGCTGTGGTCGGCCTGCTGGTCGCCCATCCCACCATGAACCTGCCCGTCTTCACCGGTTTCACCAACGAGAAGCTGGGTACCATGTTCCCCATCCTGTTCGTCACCGTGGCCTGCGGTGCAGTCTCCGGCTTCCACGGCCTCGTCTCTTCCGGCACTTCCTCCAAGACCGTCGAGAACGAGAAGGATATGCTGAAGGTCGGCTATGGCGCCATGATCCTCGAGAGCCTGCTGGCTGTTCTGGCCCTCTGCGTCGCCGGTGCTGCTGCCGCTGCTGACGGAACCCCCGCCGCTGGCACTCCCTTCCAGATCTTCAGCCGCGGCGTTGCCGGTTTCTTTGAGATGTTCGGTGTCCCCGCTTATGCCGCTACCGTCTTTATGACCATGTGCGTTTCCGCACTGGCTCTGACCAGCCTGGATGCCGTGGCCCGTATCGGCCGCATGAGCTTCCAGGAGCTGTTCAGCGTGGACGACATGGAGCACGCTGAGGGCTGGCGCAAGCTGCTCTGCAACGTCTACTTCTCCACCTTCCTCACTCTGGTGTTCGGCTTCATCCTGACCAAGATCGGCTACGCCAACATCTGGCCCCTGTTCGGTTCTGCAAACCAGCTGCTGAGCGCTCTGGTCCTCGCTACCCTGTGCGTCTTCCTGAAGGTCACCGGCCGCAGCAACAAGATGCTCTTCCCCCCGCTGGTCATTATGCTCTGCGTCACCTTCACCGCTCTGGTGCAGCGCCTCATGGCGATGGTCAAGGCCATCAGCAATGCCGCTGCTGTCACCATCCCTGCCGGTGAGACCACTTGGGGCGCTGTGTTCATCGCCAACGGCCTGCAGCTCATCCTTGCTGTCCTGCTGATCGTTCTGGGCCTGAACATCGTGTTCCACTCCTTCTCTGCTTACAAAAAGGCTGAGCACAACAGCGAGGCCAAGGTCTGATCCATTGACCGCTGTTGACTGAATAAGCGCAAAACGCCGCTGACGGCTTCCGAACCGTCGGCGGCGTTTTTGTTCTGTTCCTGTTACAGCATCTTCACCATGATGATCTCATCCCGGTAGGTGCCGTCCTTCAGCTTAAAGGCCCGGGGCTGGATGCCATAGCGCTCAAACCCAACCTTCTCATAGAGATGGATGGCGCGGCTGTTATCGCTGTACACCCCCAGTTCCAGCTGTTCGAAGCCGTTGGCCCGGGTCTGGTCGATGGCAAGCTGCATCAGGTAGCTGCCCAGACCGCAGCCCCAATACTCTTTCCGGACAGAGATGCCCATTACGGCACGATGGCGGTATTTGATATGCGGCCGCAGCTGTGCAACACCAAACTCCCCCACCAGCTTTTCTCCGGCAAAAGCGCCCACCTCAAAGTTCACAGGGCTTTCCCCGCAGTCTGCAAGCCGATTCCCCATCGCTTCCAGACTCACCCCTTCCTCCGGGTATCGGGCCATAAAATAGGTCTCGCTGTAGGTTGCATTGCGGAATGCATTCAATGCCTCTGCATCGTCCGCGCACAAGCTGCGCACCGTCAGCACTTCCCCGCTGGGCAGGGTGAATGTTCTGGGTTCGATCTTCATGATTTCTTCTCTCCTCTTTTATATAGCCCTTATCATAGCACATTTGCCGCGCAAATACAAACAAAAAGAGCCGCAGCGCCCTGTTACAGGCACTGCGGCTCTCGTATGCTTTAAGCAGTAGAAGCTGGCTTACTTCACCATGCTTGCGACTTCAGCAGCGAAGTCGTCAGAACGCTTCTCCAGGCCCTCGCCCTTGACGAAGTGGGTGAACTTGATGACCTTGATGTCGCCGCCCAGATCCTTTGCGACCTTGGCAGTGTACTGACCGACGGTCATGTCGCCGTCCTTGACGAACTCCTGATCGACCAGGCAGTTCTCCTTGAAGTACTTCTTGATCTTGCCCTCGATCATCTTCTGCTTGACAGCGTCGGGCTTGTTGGCGTTCTTCGGGTCGTTGGCCATCTGAGCGAGGAGAATCTCCTTCTCCTTGGCGACGACCTCAGCGGGGACAGCAGCCTCATCGACGTAGCTGGGGTTGGCAGCTGCGACCTGCATGGCAACATCCTTGCCGTATGCAGCGAACTCGTCCTTAGCCTCGATGCCGTTGGTGGTCTCGAAGTTGACCAGGATGCCGTGGGTGCCGCCGCCGTGGACGTA
>ONZX01001883.1_pt1 | contig 9781 bp, 9 predicted proteins | sample 1671831 | NCBI WGS metagenome assembly ONZX01 (sample SAMN06348197, study PRJEB24527) | human gut metagenome | reverse complement strand
AAACATGAGAAAATCGTGATATTCTGTGGCTATTTTTCTTTGAGCAGTGTTTGAAACTGCCTTATACCCTAGATTTCGCGACAGCGAAATCTATTCATATCTAAAATCAATATAAAAAAGCAATAATGGACATGACTACAAAAAATTCTGTATATAAAGGGACTATTCGGGTTTGATTTTTATTTCATAATAATCGGGGCTGCCATCATTTTCTATCTCCTCATCTTCTGTGATACCAACATACTTCTTTGGATTGTCAAACAGCAGACTTTCCACCTCATTAACATCAATAATGCCTTCTACATTTGCCTGTAGTTTCCATGTGTTGTTAGACTTAATGGATTTTTTTGATGCACTGGATAAAGTATTGTCCATGCCACATAAATAGATTGTTCCATTTTTCATTTTAACACCTTCAAAATTTGGAATCATATTATAGGATATGTTCTTTGTTGATTTTAGCGTGACATTGACAGAGAGAGGGGAAAGCTGTATCTGTTCAACCGATATGCCGGTATTTCCTAACAGATTACTCTTTGCCATGAAACTGTATTTACTTGAATTTCCGGACAGCGGAGCTTCTATTTTCCAAGTCGCAGATGTCACATTTTCTATTTGACTATCTGTGCCATGAATATACTGTCCGAGATTTGTCAATGTAATATTGATTGTTTTGTTTAAGAAATAATTCTTTTTTCCGTTGTTGGTAAACAGCATATTATATTCCAGGCTGCTATCTTCTTTTGCGTAAGGAAAGATTAGGCTGCCATCTGCATTTTTAGATAATGCTTTGCCATTTGGCAGAACAGGCTGTCCATTTTCATTCGTTGTTGTACCGTCATAAAAATCATGCCAGCCGCTTAATTTTTCTCCATCTATTGTAGCATTAAATTCATCAAACTCAGGAACGCTATCAGCATTGTTGAGCTTATAACCGGTGACCTTAAGCGATACAAATGCGTAATAGCTGTCCACTACAGTCTGTTGCACAGTTACTTTCACACCATCCTTTGTGCAAGTCGTGTTTTTACCATCCGGTTGATTTAATAAACCTTGCTCCTGATATTTAGAAATCTGTTCATCAGTGACATGATAATTATTTTTCATATAATCATTCCAGTGTTGTACGACTGCGGCTACAGCAGCACCACCTCCTGTAAGTATCATTAAGCAGATAACAGCCGCTGCTGCATATTTTTTAAATGTACAACTGAGAGTTTTTCTTTTTTCTTTTTCTAATCTCTGTTTTAAAACCGTTACCTGATGCTCATCTACATGGAGCTGTTGATATACTTTTTTAATATCATTTTCATAATCTATCTCTTTCATATAATACACACCTTTCTATTTGTCGGTTTAAATTTCCTCCGTAAGTGATTTTCTTAACTGTTCTCTTGCACGGGCAATCTGCTGTCGCACCGTAGTTTCTTTTCGTTTTAAAATCTGTGCAATCTCCTTTAGCTTATAACCTTCATAATAATAAAGTTCAATTACGATACGGTATTTTGCAGGAAGCTGCATCACGGCACGAAACAGGTCAGACTCGTATTTATCTTTATAATGAATACTGTCATCAAGCTCTACTTCGTGCTTTCTCCACGGAGACATAAGAACAGACTTACTGCAGTTGACGGTGACACGGATTAGCCATGCCTTTTCATGTTCAGCATTTTCAAATACTGGTGATTTACGAAAATACCGCAGAAACACCTCTTGAAAAACATCATCCGCATCGGAACGGTTTCTGCAATAAGAGAATGCAATACGGTAAACCATATCCTTGTATTTTTCAATTACTTCGTTCATTTTTAATTGCTTCTCCTTGATTTATTTGTTTCGTTGGTGACTTGAAAAAACATTCCTGTAATTTTCATTGTACCATTTATATATTTGTTGTACTTGTTATATCTTCTTAGAAACGTTTCTATATAAAACACTCTGCGTTTGAGGAAAATGTTACATGAAGTTTAAAATAAATTTATATGGTAGGAGAAAAGTGATATACTAAACTCAATCATTCAAATAATCAGAGTTGAAATGATTGAAGTAAAATGAGATTGAAGAATAATCATGGATTATAGAAAGGGGTGAAAAAATGAACCAGTTCAAATTAACTTTTAGTTTGGAAAAACCATTTTTGCCAAAAAGTTTGGAATCACTCATGATTAGTTTTTTTAAAGAGGCAACATTGAACTATTCAGAACAATTTCATATGAGTCTTTACGACAAGAGCAAATCTGTCATGAAAGGTTATACATTTTCGTATTATCTTCCAAATGCAAAGTTTCAAAAAGAACAGATCTCACTAGGGATGCCTTGTTTTGAGGTGTTCTTTAGTGACGCTGATCTTGCGGAAAGCATACAGATGCTCAATTCTTTCAAGACTATGTATGGAAAAAGTTATCCCATGAAGTGTAATTCTATGAAACTTGTGTCTATCGTTGCACAAAAACGAAAGGAAATAAGGGACTCAGAGATTGTTGTAAAAATGTTGAGTTCCCTTATCGTAAGGAAACATAAGTCCGATGATAATTCCGATATTTATTACACTTATGAAGATGATGAATTTGAAGAAGTATTGAAAGAAAATGTTGATTTTATGTTGAAAAAACTTGATGTACCGATTTCAACAGATGGTTTTTCAATTGTTCCTATAAAAGGAAAAAAGGTTGTTCAGTGTGTGTTTGAACATATGATAGATGCAAATATCGGGATTTATAAATTGACGGGGACACCTGAACTTTTGAATTTTTTGTATATGGCAGGATTGGGATGCCGAAGGTCAGAAGGGCATGGTAAATTTGAAATCGTTATGTAGAGGGGAGTGAAATATGTGGAGCCAATCAAGATTACAAAAGGTGATTTTCTGAAAAATGCAGGTATTGTGGGAATGTATAATATGTTTCATGTTTTAAATGCCAGAGAAGGTGAAGATTTTTGGATTGATGAAGAAGAACAGGTACTCTGCATAAGTCGTGAGTTTGCATTGAATGCAGACTGGACAGATATGTACTTTAAAGCATTCGTAGAAATTTATGGTCCAATGTGTACATATCAGGAAATTATAAATAGGATTGAAAAATGTAAAGGAGTTATAGAAAAAGGAGCTGGTATAGAAAAAAACAGCAGTATAAAAGATGATTTGAAATACATTACAGATAAGATGTTGTCTAATAGTTATAAAAGCGGCTTTGCAAATATTCGTGACAAAATTGAAAATCCGGAAGTATATGAAAATCTTAAAAGCAACAAAATAAATGTGAAAATGCAGTCTGATGAGATACTAAAAAGATTGTCAGAACTTGAAAACTTTTTAAAACAGCCTTTATGTAAGGAAACATTTTATATGAAAAGTATAATCTACAATTATATAAATCGTTTTTGGAATGGCAAGAGTTTTTTACTTAGGGCAAATGCGGCAAAAGATATGCGTGAGATGTTTGAAAAAGAATTTTCAAAGCCTTTAAGAGATTATCTGCGAAAATCTCATGAAAAATCTAAGGAGTACTGTATTGAATGTAATACTCTGATAGACAGTAAAGAAAAGATTTCAATTGCTTTTATGAATGATATGGCAGATGACCTTTCAAGAAAGCGTTCGGCATTTTGGAACTGCAAAGTTGATGCGTATATATGTCCTTTATGTGCTTATCTGTATGCGCTTGTTCCTTTGGGATTTCGTTTGGTTGGAAATAAGTTTGTTTTTCAGAATATAGATTATGATATTAAGGCATTGACCGCTGTTAATAAAACGGGAAAGGTAGTACTGGAAGAAAGTGCAAAGCATAGTGAAGAAAAATACACTACATGGGTTGCAAGGACTTTAAATACAATATTTAAATTAAAGATTAAAGAGCTTAATAACATACCTGTGATATTAAGAGGAACAAATGCAGAAGACACTTATATTTTTAATATATTATATAAAGATATTCTAAATGTTCTTAAGGATGATAAGATAATGGGATATTTAGAAAAGTTATCAGAACATCCAAATGTGAAGATAAAAAATGATTTTTTAAATGTGTATGAGAGCTCGATTGAAAATCTGATAAATTATAATAATCAGTACAGGCTTATAAACAGGCTTATTAAGGCAAGTATTGAAACAGAAAGTATTTTGAGCAGGGCAGTGCTTGTATTTAAGATTCAGGTCAGAACATTTATGATTGTACAAGGTGAAGGAGGTAATAAGAAAATGAATGTATGGGCTATGAGAAATAGCGGATATGAGTTGAGAAAAGCAATTTTAGCCGCAAAAGGAGTTGTTTCTGATGAGTGCATAAGAGGAACAATTTACAGACTGACAAATGCACTTTCGGTAGGTAGTACAGAGAGATTTATGGACATTATTATCAGATTATATACATCGAGCAGACTTGATGTGCCAAATGGTTTTGTTGATATGCTACAGGACAGAGAGAAATTCAAGCAATATGGATATGCGTTTATTTTAGGATTAAAAGGAAGTCATTATGTAAGTAAGGAGGAAAACGAAAATGGATAATAAAGGCTTAACAATTACTATGATTTTTTTAGCAGAAAGTGCTAATTATGGAGAGGGTATCGGAAATATAACTACGCTTAAAAAAATGACAAGAGGAAATTATGAACAGTATTCATATATTTCAAGACAGGCTATGAGATACAGCCTTGTAAGGCAGTTAAAGTGGGATAATACACCTGTTGACGGAAAAAGTGGCGTTGTGCAGTTTGCGCCGTCAGCGACAATTAAAGATTATCCTGAAATCGATCTTTTTGGATATATGAAAACAACATCTAAGGAAGATGGAAAAAGTGAAAAAGGCGGAGCGGCAACTAGGAGTGCGGTAGTAAGACTTAGCAATGCGATTGCTCTTGAGCCATATCAGAGTGACCTGGAATTTCTTACAAATATGGGAATGGCTAAGAGGGCTGGCTTAGAAAATGCAATAGCACAGAGTGAGATTCAGCGTTCATATTATACATATACGGTATCGATAGATTTAGATTGTGTTGGAGAGGATGGAGAGATATCTGTTCCGCAAAAGGAAAAAAGTAACAGGGTTAAAACATTATTAGATGGAATTGAATATCTCTATCGTGATATTAAAGGAAGACGAGAAAATATGAGCCCTCTCTTTATAATAGGAGGATGCTATGATAGAAAAAATCCTTTCTTTGAAAATCAGGTTAAACTTGACAATAATAAGTTAGGTGTAAAAAGACTGGCAGAGATAGTAGATCAGAGTGAAGATATTAAGGCGAATACTGTTGTAGGAGTGGCAGCAGATACATTTGAAAATGATACTGAAATTCGTGAAAAATTAAATGCTGATACAATAGGAAAAGCATTTGAGCAGTTGAAAAAGGAAGTTGATAAATATTATGGAGAAAGCAATTAGTAGAGCAATCAGACTACAGTGTTATCAGACGCTTGCAAATTATCGTAAACCGAGCAGTTTTATTATTAAAGAAACATATCCTTTGCCACCGTATTCTACAGTATCCGGAATGATTCATGCCATATGCGGATTTACGGAACTGCATAAAATGAGAATAAGTATTCAGGGATGTAATCAGGGAATGGTTTCAGAACTTTATACAAGATATTCTTTTAACGCAGGTAGTAAATATGAAGCGGGCAGGCATCAGATATGTGTGAAAGACAAAGATAAGGAGTATGGTGTTTTTAAAGGAATTGCGAATGTGGAGCTTGTCTGCGAAAATAGAATGGTTATACATATTGCACCGGAAAATGATGAAGATTTTGATATAATCTATAAGTCGCTTTTAGCACCGAAAAAATATCCTGCATTAGGAAGATATGAAGATTTGCTGGATATTGAAAGTGTTGATATTGTCAATATTCATCAGGAAGAAGAAGCAGAGCCTAAGATGGATATTTATATACCGGTTGGTCATTTTAAGGATGATGAAATTAGATCATCTACAATCTATACACTTACAAAGGAATATGAGGTTGTTAAAGGTGTGAGAAGATGGAAAAAAGATGGTGGAAAAGTAAAGGCATATTATTTTCCGAAGGGAGAAACAGTTTTTGATGCTTATGTAGATGATTATGAGGGCAGCGAGACAGTTGTCGCATTTGCTTAGGAAAAATATAATAGATACATTTTGGAATGAAAATTTATAGGGGAATGGAAATGAATTTTTACGCAAAATCAAAAAAACATATATTGAAACCAAATGAAAAAGAGAAAGTTGAGAAAGCATATTCAGATTTAATAGAAGAAATGGCTGACATACTTTCAAAAGCTGAGATTGTGGCATTGGAAAATGAAATGAACAATATCATTAACGATGTTTATGAAGAACAAAAAACACTTAGGGAACACTTAGATGAAACTGTTAAGTGTGCGGAAAAATTTTTTGAACAGTATGGAAAATATTTTACTGAAAAGGAAAAAAATCTTATTTATACTGCGTGCAGGTATCATGATGTTGGAAAGGTAAATCTGGTTTTTCAGGCAAATATATCTGATGAGGTTGATATAAAGTATAAAGATGTAAAACAGGTGCCGCATGGTTTTCTTAGTGCACTTACTTTATCTTTAGAAGAATTACAAACAAAATTTGATGACATAACAAATGATGATTTTAGATGTCTTGTAACGGCAGTTTATTATCATCATACAAGAGATGATGAATTTAAAGATGTTGAAATAAGAGAGTTTTCAAATAAATATTTTAAAGACTGTTTTAATGAGTTTAGTGAAATAAGTGATTGGAAAACTAAAATTAGAAATCGCTGTAAACTTCTTTTTCGTAATTCAAATTTAGAGTCGAATGATATAGTAAAGGAAGATTTATGGTATGAATATATGCTTATAAAGGGGATGCTAAATAAATTTGACTGGATAGTAAGCAGTGGAAAAATTGAGTCAGAGGAAAAGATTGATTTAAAAAAGAAGGAACTGATAAATAATATCAATAAAAGATATGGGAAAAGTCTGAGAGTGGTTCAACAGTATATGAGAGAAAAAGCGGACAGCAATGTTGTCATAATCGCACCTACGGGTTCAGGAAAAACAGAAGCAGCATTATATTGGCTTAACGGAGAAAAGGGATTTTATACACTGCCGCTTAAAGTTTCTTCAAATGCAATATATAAAAGAATACGGGAAGAATATAACTTTAAAGATGTTGCACTGCTTCATTCGGAAAGTTTGCAAAAGTATATAGAGGAGTCTGCTGACGAACAGGAAAAATATGCTGAGGAAAAGTCTGCAAAAGAGAAGTTTGAAAAGACAAAAATGTTTAGTGCTCCATTAACAATATCTACTGTAGACCAGTTGTTTTTATTTGTTTATAAAGCATTGGGAACGGAAATAATGGCAGCAACATTAAAATATTCAAAGGTTATAATAGATGAAATACAGTCATATGAACCAAGAATTGTTGCGGCACTTATATATGGTTTAAAAACGATTTCACAGATGGGAGGAAAATTTGCTATTATGACAGCAACACTTCCACCGGTTCTACTTGATTTTATGAATAAATATGGATTGATAAAAAATGAGACATATTGTTTTGGGGATTTTTCGGCAGAAAATGTGATGCAGAGACATATGATAAAATTATATGAACAGGAATTTGATCTGGAAGAAATCGCAGAGGAAGCAAAAACTAAAAAAGTGCTTGTTATATGCAACACTGTAAAAAAAGCACAAGAAACATATCGCTTGCTGGAAGAATATACAGACAATGTATATTCATTACACGCAAGATATATTAAAAAACATAGAAGAATGCTTGAAAAAAACATAATGCAGTTTTCGGAAAATAGAGAAAGTGCAGGTATATGGGTGACAACACAGATTGTAGAGGCAAGTCTTGACATAGACTTTGATATACTTTATACGGAAATGTGCACCGCAGACAGTTTGTTGCAGCGTATGGGACGTTGCAACAGAAAAGGAAGATATATTCCATCAAAACCTAATATAAAAATTTATAAGACAGAAAATGCAAATAGGCAAGTAAAAAACAGGATTGAAAACACAGGAATATATTATCGGGATTTATTTGAGCGTTCTTGGGAGTGTTTGGGTGTTTATGAGAAAAGGATATTTAATGAAGAACAGAAAATAAATTATATCAACGAAGTTTACGATACAGAAAAAATAGTAAATACTGAATATTATAAAGAAATAGAAGCATACCTTGAATATTTTGAGGGGCTAAGTGTAAACGAATTAAGCAAAAGAAAAGTTGAAAATTTCAGAATGATAAAGAGTGTATCTGTGATGCCTGATAAAATTTACAATGAAAATGAGGATTTCATAGAAAGGTATCAGAGGAAAATATGCAACAGGCATTTGGGTAAAGAAGCCAAAGGAATATTAAAAACAAAACTTGATGAGTTGACTCTAAGCGTGACTTTATATAATGAATATTCAAATAAAAGAGAAGGCATAGAAGGTGTTATCGAAAAAACGGATATTCATCGTACAGATTTTATGTATGATTTTGATGAGGATACTGGAAAAGGTATCGGGTTATCTAAAACGGAGAGAGAGGAAAATATATTTTAACGCTATCAAATAAGTTTTTTACTACTATTGTATAGAGCAATAAGTAGTGATATGAGGAAATATCAGAGCTGATTGCGAATATCCGCTTGACTATCTGAAATAAATTTGTGGGATTATAAAAATAAAAGGAAGTGATATGAGTGATAGAGATATATACAGAGAAGAAAAATTCTAAGGACTGGATAATACAAAATGATCTCTACTTTAATTTAAATACTGGTAATGAGGAGATGACAGAAAAAGATATCAATATTATAAGGAAGGCAGATAATGCTATATTAACACCGGACAAACATATTCAGACAAAGTATGGTTTGGGAACAATCAGAAATTTATCATCAGGCTGTAAAACCCTGCTAAATATTATAAAACATCCTGATAAGGTTGTGTGTGTAGAGGAATGTGGTCCTAATATACTAAAAATGATATTTAAGATGGACAATATTAAGATATATATGTCAAGACCAAGTTTTGTGGATGTTCCGGATGATGCAAAAATTAGGTTTAACGGCAATGATATTGTGACAGGAAGTGCCGGGTATAATGCATGGTGGAGTAGGGAATATGAGAGGAGGGAAAAAGATGATTTATAAAAATATTTCATTTGAAGCAGCTCCATTTTCATATGAATTATTTTTTGATGACAGAATAACACTTGTTGGAGGAGACAGTGGAACAGGGAAAACAGTATTATATGAAATGCTTGAAGATATTAGGCTGACAGAGAAATATAATGCGATAAAATTATTTAATTACAAATCAGAAAATATGAAAGAAAATGTGATAAAATGCAGGGATTGTTTTATTGTTATTGATAATGCAGACATTTTGATTGACGATGATATAAGAAAATTTATTAATTTTGAGTTCTCTAATCAGTATATGCTTTTTTCAAGAAACTGTGATGGATTAAATGTATCAGATAAAAGTTTTAAAATATTGGAACTTAATGACAATAAGATAACACTTCAAGAGGAGTTATAGTTTGTGCAGAAATGGGGAATAGAATGAAATATTTATGGACAGAAGATACAGGTGCAGGATTACATTTTTGGCAGATGATAAATGAATTTTTCTTTAATGGCGAATTAGAGGTAGAAAGCAAGGAGAGTAATCAGGGGATATTAGATGCAGTATCACATATAGATACTAATGATAATAATATATATTACATTGCATTTGACTATGTGGTTGATAATCAGGATATTCGGAATAAATACAGATTACTCAGAACATATGCT
>ONZX01001879.1_pt1 | contig 9807 bp, 9 predicted proteins | sample 1671831 | NCBI WGS metagenome assembly ONZX01 (sample SAMN06348197, study PRJEB24527) | human gut metagenome | reverse complement strand
TGGAACATCAGCTCTCCACCATCGAGTACAAGCCCTACCGGGAACGGCAGAAGCGTATCGTCTACCCACCGAAAGAAAGCAACCGTGACCGACTGTGCGGAATCATTGACACCATCCTTGCAGAAAAACCGAAGGACTTTGAAGTTTTTCTGCAAAGGCTGGAGCAGCAGGGCTATGAGGTGAAGCGCGGCAAACACACGGCGGTGAAGGGCAAGGGGCAGAAACGCTTTGTCCGGTTCCGCACGCTGGGCACCGGCTATGGCGAGGACGAGATCAAGGCAGTGTTGGAGGGAAAGGCGAAGCACCACCCCTATCAAAAGCAGCCACCGCAGGAGCAACCGTTCCAGCTTCTGGTGGATATTCCGCAGAAAATGGCGGCAGGTAAAAGTGCCGGCTACAAAAAGTGGGCAACGAAGTTCAACCTGAAAGAGATGTCCAAAACGCTGCTGTTCTTGCAGGAGCAGAAAATCGGCAGTGCCGAGGAACTGCGGGAGCGTGCAGCGGCGGCAACGGAACGCTATCATACCATGGGGGATTCCATCAAGGCAGCAGAAGCAAGGCTGACGGAAATTGCCGTGCTGAAAACCCACATCATCAATTATGTCAAGACCCGCCCGGTCTATGATGCCTATCGCAAGTCGGGGTACAGTAAAAAGTTTTTGGAAGCCCACCGGGAGGCGATCACCCTGCACAAGGCAGCGAAAGCTGCCTTTGACGAAGCCGGGCTGCAAAAGCTGCCGAAGGTCAAGGAATTGGATGCGGAGTTCGCAGAACTGCTGACAAAAAAGAAAGCAGCTTACCCGGACTACCGCAAGGCACGGAATGAGATGCAGGAGTTGGTTCGCGCACAGAAAAATGTAGAACGATTTTTTGCAGAGGAAAAAGACACCACAGAGAAAACCCAGACCCGGTAAACGAATACTGCCGAGGAATCTTCCCATTTGGGAGGGTTTCTCGGCGGCTTTTTTGTGTATAGGGCAGCAATTCTTGACCGTTTTTGTGAACTACTGATTATCGCCGTATTCTCGTCATGAAGTTCTTTTGTCGGTATAATTGGAATTAAAGGACGGCGAAGCGTAGTGGCAAAGAAAAAGCAACAGCGTGCTCCGGTCAATCCGGAACTGACAAAAGTGAAGTCCGTGTTTCAGCGAAACGTACACATGGCCTACAAAGTCCAGCGCACACAAAAGAGCGATTTTGTGTGACGGTATCATTCGATCGGCAGAGATGTATAATGTAAGATGCCCCGTGGGCTTAATGCTCACGGGGTTTATTATTGAAAAAACGCTTGACAAATATACCCATTGGGTATATAATAGGGTCAATGAAAGACGCAACATCAACAAACGGGGGGCTGGACATGAAAAACTATTTTGAAGTCAAAAAGAATATCGTTCTCACGGGAAACAGCCGAATTTTCAATAACTGGGCAGAGCATTCCAGCATCACCGCCGATGATTTCATCGTTGCGCTGGAATGGGTATGTGATGACCCGCTGGATGCGAATGGAATGCTCACAAGGGAGATTGCACTTGCTCCTGACGGAATTGTAAAACTCCGCCGAATCAACGATCATCATACTGGTATTACCTCTTTTTACAAATTCGAGGGTGATAACGGCGGCGAGAATGGCAAATTGGGAACCATCTGGGGCGGCGAGATTTTCGATGATGGCTTTATGCGTAAGATTTCGCTTTCTGCAAAAGACCGTGTTTGATGACAAAATAGGAGGACACAATGTATACTGCCGCTGAACTTTTTAACCTTGCTACCATGGCTGATGCAAAAGAAGTTTTTCTGTCTAACGTTACGATGAGCATTCCAGATGACCTTCCCGGATGCGCCAATCTTGATGCCGAAAAAGATCGGCTATCTAAAATCTGGGAAGTTGCCCACATGAGCATCAATGAAATGGTTGCTGCCGTTGGTCTTTCTAAAACTAACTTTGCAAAAGAAACGGGCATCCCGTTTAGGTCGATTCAAAACTGGAGCCTCGGAGAGAGAACGCCGCCTGTGTACATTCGTTTTCTTTTGGCAGAACATTTCCGGTTGCTCTAAATAAGCATAGCAAAAGGCCTGTAGGCGTTTAACCTACGGGCCTTTCTACCCTGTGATGATAGCAGCGATCCTGTTTTACAAGCCAATCTTCACACAGCCGTTGGGCTTCGTCGTTTGTGCAGCCGGTGCAGTTGAAAAGCCAGCACAGGAAAACGAGCAGGCTCGATAAGAAAAGATTGCCGAGAGTTGACCGAGAGTGGTCGGCTCCCGGTATTTTTTATGTTTTGCTATCCTGTCGGAAACAACACAGTCTATTGATTGTGTATTGGACGCACCACAACAGGTATTCTATGGAGTGTAAACAACTCTACTGAAATGGAGCGTGCTATGAAAGAATTATTCGGGCAGCGCCTGCGGGAGCAGCGGCAGAATCAGGGCTTGACAATGGAGCAACTCGCAGAAAAAGCGAATCTCTCCACCAATTTTATCGGTGCAATTGAGCGTGGACTGAAAGAGCCTAGTCTCTCTACGCTCATCAGCATTCTGAACGCGCTGGATATTCCGGCTGACGTTCTGCTCCGTGATTACGTTGGAACAGCATCCCATGTGACCGATGATGAGATTTGCAAGCGGCTGGAAGGCTTGACCCCTATTCAGAAAAAGGCAGCACTCGACTTGCTGGACACCTATATCGCCAATCTCCCGTATCTTACAAACGAAGAATAATCAGCAACCCTTGCAAGCGTATCGGCTGGGATTTAGCCGGTACGCTTTTCATTTGCATCGCTTTCGGCTATAATCATTCTTATAGAGTGTGTTATACTCTAAAGAATTGATTTGGAGGTGCTGAAATGAGAGAACCACGGTACAGCATTTTAGTGGATATTCAGGATGCAACCGAGCGCGCAAAGCAGGGCAAGCTAGCGTTGTATTGGCAACGCACCATCCAGCGGGAATACCAATGCAAGAAAGTAACCCCTGCCGAGCAGCAGGCGTATGAGCAGTTGCAGAGCATTCTTTCCGAAGTGCCGCAATGGAGCGATGAAGAAGAACTGCACCATGACATGGAGAACATCGGGGGCAAACTCTGGTTCTGCCACTTCTGGACTGACCACCATTCCATGGTGCAGTTGACGGAAGATTGCAACGGCGCATTTACTGTTGCCTATGTGCTGGACACGGACGCTTCCCCGGAGGTACGCCGGGAGGCTGCACAACTAGCGCAGAAGGATCTTAAGAAATGTATGCAGAATTGGGGTGCTGCGCTTCTGGATGCGGTTGTTCTGGCGGTTGTTTCTAAGGAGAAGGAAGGGACTTACGGGTATAAGATCACGCAGGATGTGCGTGGAGTTCTGGATGTTTCGGAGTCTACTTTGTATCCGGTGCTCAGGAGACTGCAGAAAGACGGATGCCTTGAGGTATATGACAGAGAGTGCGGAGGCAGGAACAGGCGTTATTATAAGATCACGGAACCGGGGCAGGATAAGTTAGTTGAATATCGGAGAGAATGGGAAGATTATTCCATGAAAATATCAGCATTATTTTCAGGAGAGGAGCTTTAGAGGTTATGAAAAGAGAAGAATTTTTAAAACAGTTAGAACAGCTTCTGGATGGAATATCAGAAGAAGAAAAAGCGGATGCGCTTGCGTTTTACCGCAGTTATTTTGAAGATGCGGGCGAGGAAAATGAGGAATCCGTCATAGCGGAGCTTGAATCACCGGAGAAGGTTGCCCAGAGCATCAAAAAAAATCTTGGCATGGAAAAAGAGAATGGATCTTATGGCATGCCGGCGGATCAAAATCCGGAGTGGAATAAGAACGATGATGATATGTTTGTGAAAAGCGAAGAGGTGCCAAAAGAAAAGAAAGGTGGATGGAGTGCAGCAGCAATCGTAGTGGTAGTTCTTACATCACCACTCTGGCTGACATTGCTTTTAGTCGTGGCATCACTTCTTCTTGCGGTTGTTGCGACTTTGTTTGGCATTGCGGTTGCAGTGGTTGCAGTGATGGCATCACTTGTGTTTGCAGGTTTCCTTTTGATTGGTTTTGGATGCAGCACTTTATTTACCGGTGGAGTGGCTGTCGGACTTGGACTGACCGGAGCAGGACTTTTGGTATTGGGACTTGGAATCCTTGCAGTACTTCTGGTCGTGTGGGTGTCTGGCGTATTCCTTCCATGGGCAGTCAGGGGAATCATCGGTTTGTGTAAAAAACCGTTTGAAAAGAAGAAAGAAAGTGGGGTGGCAGCATGAAAAAATTCACAAAAATTATGTTAATCATTGCAGTGTCATTGCTTGGTGCAGGACTGATCTTCTGCGGTGTCAGTACTGCGATGGGGGCTTCTGTATGGCGTATGGCAAAGAATGGAGAACTCCGGTATGGAAACTGGCATATTGGTCCGGTGGGACTTTATTATAGCAGTGCTGATGGAGATGACGAAGAAGATGATGATATGGATGATTTTGATGAAGATGACGATGATAGCGATGACGATGATAGTGATGACGATGATAGTGATGACGATGATATGATAACAGATATCGGTGATATGGAGTTTTCTACTGAGGTACCTGCAGGTGGAGCAGACAGCAGCTTTGATGTCTCTTCCATTCGAAATATCAAGTTGGATATTGACGCAGCAGAAATTACAGTCAAAGAACCGGATGACAGTACGAAGATCCGCGCTGTATTAAAACACGGTAAGGAGAAATATTATTCCTGCAGATTAGATGGTGATACATTAAAAATTAAATACGATGCAAAAAAACACTATTATAAAAGATCGCCGCAGATCATTCTGTATCTGCCCAAGGGAAGTTCTTTTGATGAGCTGAATTTTGATATCGGTGCTGCAGACATGAGCTGGAAAGATTTTGACAGCACTTGTAACAGACTGATCGTGGATGTCGGTGCTGGTAATTTTGAAGCAGAGCAGTTTCAGGTATACGGAAAGATGGATGTATCCGTAGGCGTTGGAAATGTGGAGATTACAGACGGTGTAGTTTATGGTGATGTTGCGTTAGACTGTGGGGTTGGCAATTTTTCCATGGAGGGAAGTGTTGAGGGGAACCTGAAAGCAGACTGCGGCATGGGAAGCATGACACTCGATTTAAACGGCGAGGAAAAAGAGTATAACTACAAACTTTCCTGCGGACTTGGTTCGATTGATGTGGATGGTGAAACTTACTCAAACATCAGCGGAGATAAAGAAGTCAAAAATGAAGGGGCAGAGAAAAATATGGAACTTGACTGTGGCATGGGAAGTATTGAAGTGGATTTTGAGTAGACTAAGATCCTGTGTCAGTTGACAATTAAGGTGCAAATCATTATGATAAAAATGACGTCGGCGTACAATCGTTGTACATCGGCGTCATTTTTGTAGTGTTTCTCAGACCAAAGAAAAACAAAACAATGCAAAAATGGGGGATCTATGAATAAAACAATCAGAATCGTACTTTATGTACTTTCCATACTGACTGTGGCGGGCGTGATCGCAGCGGCAATTTTAACCGGCGGCCAGGCAAAACCGGCGTCTGCGCCGGGGGCGACGGCAGAAGAGGAGCAGGCGGATATGTCTGATGCGCAAACCACTCTGGATGGAGCAGCCACAGCGGATGGAAGTGGAATATCGACGGATGGTGCAGAAACGGCAGGTGAAGACGGAAGCATGTCAGAGAATGCAGTCACAGCAGGTGAAAATGGAAGCATATCAGATGATGCAGCCACAGCAGCTGGAACTGGGAGTGCATCAGATGAAACAGCAAACAAGGATAATCAAAAAGACTCCGGCGATACAACCATCATCCTGACCGGTGATGTTCTTTTTGCAAATGCTTTCAAGGCAGCCTATGATGCCGGCGGGATCGAGCGTGTCGTCTCACCGGAACTGTTAGAACAGTTAAAGGCAGCCGATATCCTGATGGTAAACAACGAGTTTCCATTTAGTGACCGCGGGGAACCGATGGCAGACAAGCAGTTCACATTCCGGTGCAGTCCTTCCTATGTAAGGGCGTTAAATGAAATGGGTGTGGATATTGTATCACTTGCAAACAATCACACCTTAGATTATGGAAGAGCGGCGCTGTCAGACACTTTCAGTGCATTAGACGGAGCAGGAATCCTGTACGGTGGTGCCGGAGATTCGGTGGAGCGTGCAAAAGAAGTGCAGATTATGGAGGTAAATGGAAAAAAATATGGATTTATCGCTGTATCGCGCGTGGTACCGTCTGCTGATTGGAAGATCGAGAGTGCTGCGCCGGGAATGTTTACCTGTTATGATGCCACAGCACTGATCGAAGTGATCAAAGAAGCAAAACAGACCTGTGATTTTGTGGCGGTATTTCCACACTGGGGGACAGAGTACAGCGAACAGCCGAATGCCGTGCAGCGTGAACTGGCAAAACAGTGCATGGATGCAGGTGCAGATCTGGTTGTCGGAGCGCACACACATTGTCTGGAAGGAATCGAATATATTGACGGAAAACCCGTGTTTTACAGTCTGGGTAATTTTATTTTCGGACAGAATATTGACAGATCCGCAGCCGTGAAAGTTACAGTGACAGAAGATGGAACAGTTTCTTATGCGCTGATTCCGGTCTATGCATCGGACGGGCAGACAAAACAGATGGATGTGAATGCGGCACCGGGGCTGTTTTCTTATATGGAGAGTATCTCGGACAATGCATCAGTAGATGAAGCGGGAAATATCAGTGAAAAGTAGTATAGGAGGAATAGTATGAAAAACAAAATTTTGGGATTGCCAAAGGCGGCTGTGATTGTCATTGGCATTGTAATTACGGCGCTTTTTCTGGTGCTGATGAACCTGGTTGGAGGAGTAGTGGCACATCTGACATCCATTACAGACAGTTACACGTTACAGCTGATCGCCGAGATCGGTGTAGCAATCTATGCAATCGGTATGCTGTTTCTTATGGGATATCAGCAGTCGCTTAAGAAAACCGGTGTGGGATTTTTAAGAGGATTTTATATCGGTGGTTTTATGGTTGGCTACTGCGTGTATGTGGCAGTTGCACAGTTATTTTTGCAGAGTGTTTCCGGTTCGGACGGAGTGCGCTCTGCCGGTGGGATCATGATTTACATACTGACCATGTTTTTGGTCGGCATGAACGAGGAAGTGATCATGCGTGGAATCGTGTTAAACCTTTTTGCGGACCGTTTTTCAAACACAAGACGGGGAGTGCTTGCAGCCATTATTTTATCCAGCGTGATCTTTGGTGCGGCACATATCCCGAATGTACTTTCCGGTGTGCCATTATCCAGCGCATTGATCCAGGCACTGCAGGCAACATTGCTCGGTGTGCTGTTTGCAGCAATCTATCTGCGCAGCGGAAATTTATGGATTTGTATCATTATTCATGCACTTGTTGATTTTGGCGGATTAATGGCGAGTGGCATCTTTGGAAATGGTGATATGACGGACATGATCGGCAGCCTTTCTGTGTTAAATCTTGTAGTGACAGTTCCGCTGTTTTTGGTTCCATGTATCGTATTACTGCGGAGAAGCAAGTTAGATGAGATTGTGGAAATGAGAGAAGGTGAGATTATCATCCCGTCAGAGCGTGAGGGAGAAAATATTGCGACGGTATCATTAGTTCTTGGAATCCTTGGCATTGTGACAGGGTTTGTGGGATATGGAGCAGGATTTGGTCTGGTCGGTCTGCTTGGTGCAATCTGTTCGAAAAAGATAAAACCACAGCAGAACGGTACAGCAACCGCTGCATTGATCACTTCAATTATCGGACTGGTGATCGCTGCACTGATGATTACTGCAATCATGTTTCTCATGCCGGTTTTAAGTGATACCAGTACACTTGAATCCATTATGAATCAGTGATTCTGTCTGGGTGAGGAATGCTGCCTGCGGTATTGATGCGGGGAAACACCATATTTTTCTTTAAATGACCGGATCAGGTGACTGCAGTCGGCGTATCCCGTCTCCTGACTGATATAATTTAAGTCAAAATTTGTAAAAAGAAGCATATCTTCTACTTTGCACAGCCGGATAAATTCAATATATTTTTTACAGGACTGCCCGTAGATTTCAATTTTTGGCGAAATGTGAATAACTCATATGACAGAGTGCAGCAATATCTTCTACACGGATGTTTTCGCAGGCGTGACGGTCAATGTATTCTGTGATGGTATAGATCGTATTTTCTTTTGTGAGTGAAGAAAAATAACAGTCAGTATCGAACCCGTCATCGCGCCAGATGCGAAGCAGCCAGGTCAGAAGTTCTTTGACCTTTGACTGCAGGATCATCTGATACCCATACTGCATATTTTGCATTTCGCGGACACAGTCGTCAAATAAAGACTGTACCGGAAGAGAGTGGAGTATCTCCTCCGGGAAATAAATATCAGCCTGCTCGTTATTTATGGCATTGTTAAACAGTGCACTGTAATTCCAGTTTCCACTGGTAAGTGAAGCGGAAGAATCCAGCTGGCTTAGGTCAAATTTTAAAACATAATACTGCAGAGGGGCATCGGACACTGCATGGACAGAATGAACGACGGAGGGGAGAAAGACGATCATGTCACCTTCCGTCACAATATAACTTTGTTCATTCTGATACATCAGGGCGGTGCCCCTTGTTACATACAGGATTTCCATAAAATAATGCCAGTGTGGCTGCACGGGCAGCCATTCTTTCTTCATATCTGAAAAGAAACATTCGTAAGGTTTGTTCAGTTTGTCGGTATACTCAAATAAAGATTTCATAGGTGGCTCCATAAAAATAGATTTATGCAATTTTTAACTTGAAAAATTATAGCAGATATATATGACGAATGCTATATTAATGGCAGAATCAGTAAAATAAATGTTATATTTTTAAGAGTGCATTGAGAAAAGGGAGGAAAAAAATATGGAATATATCTGTGGGGTGACTTTTGCACCGTTTGCGTGTGCCGGGGCTTTTTTTAAACCGGGGGCAAAGGAGAGCCTTGCCATGATGAAGGAGAGAACCGGCGCAAATTTCGTGATATTTGTGCCTGGAGGGTTACAGGAGACACCGCAGTCGGAGGAGATCTGCTTCACATCAAAGGCGACGATGGAAGATGACGAGCTGATCGCTATGATTGAATATGCAAAGGAAACAGGGCTTCGTGTGGCATTAAAACCGACCGTAAACTGTAAAAACGGGACCTGGCGGGCGCATATTAATTTTTTTGATGAGGATGTTCCGTGTGAACCGAAATGGGGAAACTGGTTTGCATCCTATACGGCATTTCAGCTTCACTATGCGAAAATTGCAGAACAGCATGACTGTGAAATGTTTATTGCCGGCTGCGAGATGGTGATGAGTGAGCACCGTGAAGCAGAATGGCGCAAACTGCTTTCGGATATCAGACAGGTCTATCATGGACTGCTTTCCTATAATACAGATAAGTATCAGGAACACCGGGTAAACTGGTGGGATGCTGTGGATGTGATTTCTTCGAGTGGTTACTATCCATATGGGGACTGGGAAAATCAGCTGGATCGTATTGAAACCGTGGTAAACAGATTTCAAAAACCGTTTTTCTTTGCGGAAACAGGATGTATGTCGGTAAAAGGTTCCAAAGAGGTGCCAAATGACTGGTGTGTAAGAGGTGATGCGGATCCAAAGGGTCAGGCAGAATGGTACGAAGATATGTTTACGGCGTGCAGTAAAAGAGACTGGGTAGGAGGTATGGCACTCTGGTCCTGGGATGCAAAGCTTTATCAGGAGCGGAGTGCAAAGACCCGTATGGACTATGAAATTTATGCAAAGCCCGCAGAAAAAGTCGTAAAAAAATATTATGATATTTT
>ONZX01001878.1_pt1 | contig 9818 bp, 7 predicted proteins | sample 1671831 | NCBI WGS metagenome assembly ONZX01 (sample SAMN06348197, study PRJEB24527) | human gut metagenome | reverse complement strand
GAAGAAAACCTATACACCGGATACCAATCTGGTCAACAAATTAAAGGCAGATGCGGAAAACCGTGCCAGTCAGCTTCGTTCTCTGGTAGAACAGATGATGGGCAAGCAGGCTAACACCTACGGCAATGCCAATGACATCTGGTCCTTTTTACGTTCCGGTAATTTCACCGTAGATCCTGCTACCAAGGCACAGGCGCAGGCAGATATCGCCGAGGACGGTTACTGGGGTGTGAACCAGACTTCCGACCGTATCATTCAGTTTGCCAATGCTCTGACCGGCGGTGACCCGGACAAGATCGAGTCCATGCGCGAGGCATTCAAGAAGGGCTACGCACAGGCTGAGAAGACCTGGGGCGGTTCTCTTCCCGAGATCTCCCAGAAGACTTATGATGCTGTTATGGAGAAATTCGACAAGCTGGCAGCAGATGCCGGACTGACCACAGAAGAATAATGTCGTATTCTCGACAGACTTTCCTATAGAAAAACCATGTTGTACCGATGCCACAGAACGCATCCATGTACAACATGGTTTTTCTTTTCCGAACTGTATCAGGCCAGACCTTTTACCAGCAGCACCTTCTGCCCCGGGCGTAATTCATCGCTTTCCAGCGCGTTTAATTCTCTTACAGTCTTCACCGGCATATGATATTTCCTGCCGATGCTCCACAGGTCATCCCCCGGTGCCGCAATATAGATCACCGCACTGGGCAGTCCGGCCAGCACATTACTGTCGATTTCCTGCTCTTCCACCCCTTCGATGGCTTCTAACGGAATATTCTTCATCACGGTCGTGGAAAAGGAAAGAACAGCCTTTACATCCAGTTCCTCTCCCTCCAGCAGATTCACCTGCAGCTGCTCCAGTTCACTGTGTACCTCTGCCTGATCCGTTCCCGTCACTCCCTGCACATTCAGGGTATATTCATACGGAATCTGCTCTCTGGTACTCACATAAGGAGTCTCATCATTTTCCGTAATGCACAACACTGTAAGATCAATGCTGCCCTGCAGGCGGATTCCTTCCTCTGTGGTCTCCTGATGATCGATCGTCACGATTCCCTCACTGTGCAACACCTGCAGTACCGGTGAGCCGATATCGGTCTTTCTGTGATCCGTCACTTTTGTCTTGCCTGTGATTCTGGCCAGCAACTGACGCAGGCTGGCATCTCTGGTGTCCGGGATCACTTCTTTTGTCACGCCGTAAATATCTCTTAAAATATCGATCTGCTCTTCCTCATAGAGACGGATATTCAGTTCCAGAGCACATTCCAGCCCAAGGATTCTCTCTTCCCCGTCCAGATCCGGCTGGATCGTCAGCTCTGGCTGTCCGTGTTCCTGTCTTACCAGTGAATACCGGATATCCGGCAGCAGTTCCTCCCGACATCCCTGACATTCCAGAGTGCCATTCAGCGGAATTGTCGTCTCATAGGAACGAATAGACCGCTCCTCCCCCTCTGCCTCATAGAGAACGAAGACCTGAATATCTCCCTGCACTGCCAGTTTCTCTTCCTGTGGCTTGAATTCCACATCCCGCAGTGACACATTACTCCAGAGGATCTGGTAAATATTCGGATAGCTGGAGGGCAGCGGAATCTCCTCTTTTTTGCGAAAAATATCGTTCTTGCAGATGGAAAGCTCCGTCACCTCCATGGGCGAGATCCGGTATTCCACACCTTCTCCGGCGCTGCCTCCCTGGATTCCCACGGGCAGTTCTTCATCGTAAATCTCTTCGATCCGGGCCGTGAGAAGCAGCAATGCCTGCAGATTCAGCTTCCGGGAATTGATCATATTTACCGTGAAATCTTCTACGGTTCCATTCACCGCTACAGTATCTGACGGCAACGTTCCCTCCATATGAATTTTTTCTTCAAAGGGCAGTGCACCGCTTAAAAGCACCAGATTGCTCCCTGTCTCCTGCGTATGATACAGAATGGCATAACCCAGTTTTCCCCGTACCGTCACCTCATCCGTACCGGGCCGGATCTCCTCGATGACAACTTCTCCCTTTTCCAGGTTCAGGGTACTGATGTCCGGTTTATCCTCTGGAAGATTCAGATCCTCCTCCATGGTAAACTGTATGACAGTGGATCGTTTTACCCGGTCCATATGTATATTTCTCTTGATCAGCTCCACAATAAAAGACCTCCATATATACAGATATATCTATATATATGAAGGTCTCTGTGTACTTATACCGTATTCTGTTCTCTGTATCTTACTGCACTGCACCGATCAGATCGGTCAGATTCTCCACATGGTAGGTACGCATGTAATCCTCGATGCCCTCCACTACTTTCACGGTAGTATAGGGATCCACAAAATTCATGGCTCCGACGCTGACAGCGCTGGCACCTGCCAGGATAAATTCGATGGCATCCTCCGCCGTGGCAATACCTCCCATACCGATAATGGGGATCTGTACCGCCTGTGCCACCTGATAGACCATACGGACAGCGATGGGTTTGATGGCAGGGCCGCTCATGCCGCCGGTCTTGTTGGCAATGGCGAATTTTCTGCGGTGAATGTCGATCTTCATACCGGTGATGGTATTGATCAGGGACAGGGCATCTGCGCCTGCTGCCTCCGCTGCCTTTGCCATCTCCGTAATATCCGTTACGTTAGGGCTCAGCTTCATGATAATGGGCTGTTTTGCATGATTTTTCAGTTCGGAAGTAATATTGTACAGAGCATCTGCTTTCTGTCCGAACGCAATGGCTCCTTCCTTGACATTGGGACAGGATACATTGATCTCCAGCATGCTGACTGCCGGTTCGTCTCCCAGTCGCTCTACCACATCCACGTAATCCTCTACGGTCTTACCGCAGACGTTCACAATGATCTTCGTATCATATTTTTTCAGGAAAGGAATATCTCTCTCCATGAATACGTCAATGCCGGGGTTCTGCAAACCGATGGCATTGAGCATACCGCCATATACTTCTGCCACACGAGGGGTCGGGTTGCCGGGCCAGGGCACATTGGCTACACCCTTGGTCACCACCGCACCCAGGCGGTTCAGATCTACGAATTCTTCATATTCCATGCCGGAGCCAAAGGTTCCGGATGCCGTCATTACCGGGTTTTTTAAGGTAACACCACATAATTCCACACTTGTATTCATTACAGATCCACCTCCTCAGCCAGAAATACCGGCCCTTCTTTACAGATTCTCTTGTTTTTCACATTGGAATGTGCATCTTTTTCTTTGGAATCGCACACACATGCCAGACATGCACCGATTCCGCATGCCATCCGTTCTTCCATGGAAATATAACAGGTCATGCCCTGCTCTGCTGCATATGCTTTCAATGCCCGCAGCATCGGTGTCGGTCCGCACGCATATATTACATCTGCATTTAATTTATATTCTTTGATGGCATCCAGCACATTTCCCTTTGCACCGACACTTCCATCTTCCGTTGCCACGTAACAGTCTCCCTGTTCTTTAAATTCATCCAGAAGAAACGTCTGTGCATCCCGGTATCCCATCACACTGACAAATTCACAGGTGCCGGCAGCCTTGATGCTCTTTGCAAGTTCAAGCATCGGAGGAATTCCGATTCCTCCGCCGATCAGGAAAGCTTTCTTTCCCGGCTCCACGGTAAATCCGTTTCCAAGCGGTCCCAGTACCCGGATCGTATCGCCCGCTTTTAACCGGGAGAATTCTTCCGTTCCGGTTCCTTCTCCCGTTACCCGGTATACCAGACGAAGTGTTCCTGCCTCTGCATCAATCCCACACAGGCTGATCGGACGTGGCAGCAGTTTGCTGGCATCATTACTGTACAATGATACAAACTGTCCTGCCTTTGCATGTCCTGCAATATGCTTCGTCTGGATTGTCATGTCATAGATATCTTTTCCGATGCACTGCTGCTTCAGCACCGTAACATTTTCCTGAAATTTTTCACTCATAAAATCCAACTGTCTCCCTTTTGTAAAATCACGACTTTATTTTTATCTCTGTGCAAGTGCTCCGGATATGTCTGCGATCATATCTTTGACTGCCAGACGGGAGGCATCTGCAAAGTTCTCCTCTGTAATGCCCTGTTCCTTATACTTGTCCTGTTTGTAAGCACAGATGATACCACGGGAAGAGTTTACAATTGCTCCTAATCCATCCTCATTAAAGAAATGTACCAGATCCTTGCCCTGTCCTCCCTGTGCACCATAACCCGGTACCAGAATGAACGATTTCGGCATCACTTTACGAAGAATTTCCCCCTGCTCCGGATACGTTGCTCCGACAACTGCTCCAACATAGCTGTAGGAATCTCCCATACATTCGCTTCCCCACTCTGCTACCTTTTCACCAACCAGTTCATACAGCGGACGACCGTCGATCAGACGATCCTGGAACTCTCCGCTGGATGGATTGGAGGTCTTTACGAGAATAAAGATTCCTTTCTTTTCTTCTTTGCATACATCCACAAACGGCTTGATACCATCGGTTCCCAGATATGGATTTACTGTAGCAAAATCCTCATTAAAACCGGTATATGTTTTGCTTGCGATCTGTACTTTTCCGAGATGTCCGGTCGCATAGGCTGCGGATGTGGAACCGATATCCCCACGCTTTACATCTCCGATCACAACCAGATCTTTCTCGTGGCAGTAATCTACCGTCTTCTGGAATGCCGCTACACCGGCCACACCAAACTGCTCATACATCGCGATCTGCGGCTTCACTGCAGGAATCAGGTCGTATGTTGCATCGACAATAGCTTTATTGTACTGCCAGATGGCTTCTGCTGCTCCCTCTAACGTCTCACCGAACTGAGCGAACGCTGCTTTTTGTATGTGCTCCGGCACATAAGAAAGCATCGGATCGAGTCCCACAACGATAGGTGCGTTGGTCTTTTTAATTTTTTCTACTAATTTGTTGATCATGTGATTGATTTCCCTTCTTAATTTATTACTTATTTAATTCATTAAATACAACTTCGCCGTCACAGATCGTGCACTTTACACGTCCCGTAACTTCTTTCCCGTCAAACGGTGTATTTCTTCCCTTGGAAGCAAATGTGTTTTTGTCAATGCGATAGGTTTCCTCTGGATCAAAGATCACGACATCTGCCGCTTTTCCCGGCTGGATATCTCCCTTATCAATACCGACAATCTGTGCCGGATGGTAACTCATACACGCTGCCATCTGCATCGGCGTCAGATATCCACCGAGTACCAGTTCATTATGTGTAAGACATGCGGCGGTTTCCAGTCCGACAATTCCAAACGGTGCTTCCTGCATCGAACGGTTTTTATCTTCAAATGTGTGTGGCGCATGGTCTGTGGAAATCACTTCCATAATGCCATCCCGCAGTCCCTCACGCAGTGCTTTCACGTCTTCCTTTGTGCGGAGTGGCGGATTCATCTTGTAATTGGTATCCGCTTCTTTCATATCGTCTGTGGACAGCGTAAAGTGATGCGGACACACTTCTGCCGACACCCGGACACCTTCTTCCTTTGCCACTTTTACCATGAGCACGGAATCCTTTGTGGAACAATGACACAGATGAAGCTGTGCCCCGGTATCTTTTGCCAAAATAATATCTCTTGCAACAATCACATCCTCCACGGAATTGGTAATTCCCGGAAGTCCCAGTTCTTTTGCTTTTGCATCGGCATTCATGACACCTCCGCGTACCATATGGATATCTTCGCAATGGGCAAGTACCGGAATGCCAAGACGCGCTGCTTCAAGCATACCGTCCCGATACAAAGCGGCATCCATGACAGATTTTCCGTCCTCACTGATTGCCGGACTTCCTGCCTTAACCATTCCTTCAATATCCGCAAGCTCTTTTCCCTGCTGTCCCTTTGTCACCGCACCAACCTGCAGGACATGAATACAGCTCCCGGATTTTGCTTTGTTGTGCACATAATTGACAATATCCGGATTGTCTGCTACCGGCTTTGTATTCGGCATGGTCAGCACTGTCGTATATCCACCATGCGCAGCGGCCTGCATCCCGGTATAAATATCCTCTTTCTGTTCAAATCCCGGATCGCGGAAATGTACATGCATATCAATAAATCCCGGCATCACATAACATCCGTCCGCATTGATCACACGTTCGGCTTCTTTTTCCGGAAGTTCTTTTCCAATCTTTTTTATCTTCTGATCTTCGATCAGGACATCTGCCACCTCATCCATCTGTGTTGCCGGATTGATGACATGTCCCCCTTTGATTAAAATGGTCATTCTTTTTCCTTTCTTTTAACGTTTCACAGCAACAGATCCCGAAAAATTCCCACAGATCCGAATACCCTGCGTTGTCTTATAAGCGCGTACTTTATAATATACCGACTTCTTTGAGGTTATCTTAATTTTGTACTTTGTGGACGTTGTAGCTGCAATCTTTTTATAAGTTCCGTTCTTGCTGGATGCCTGATAAATTTCATACCCTTTCGCACCTGCCGTTTTGCCCCAGGAAATACGCACTGCATTTTTTGCACAGCGGACCGCTTTTATATTCTCTACCGCACCGATACTTGTCCCTGCATTATCCGCATATGCCTTGATACAGATGTTTCCGATTCTTCCACCGTAACTGGTGCTTACATCCGCCACATCTTCCCAGCTGCCACCGCGATAGAGGAAACTCTGATTATAATCACAATATACCCGGCTGGTTAAACTGCTGTCACTGACTGCATATTCCATATCGAGTCCGACACCGCTTTTCTGCAGTTCTACCACAACCGCATAGTAAGTTCCCTGAGGTACGGATACCGCTTTATTCAGCCTGATGGTATGGGTTCCGGCATACGTTGTTGTACCGGACACCTTTGCTGCAAGTATGCCACTCTTAGGATTATGCAGGTTTGTCAGATTCGTATATACACGGATCGTATATGGAACATTCGCATCTTTGGAAAGGGAAATTGAAACTGCTTTCACCAGTTCATTATCTGCCTTTTTTGCCCTGAAAATATTCGCTGAAGTCGAAATTCCACGCAGTTTTCCCACATCTGCCCCACCATCATACTGATAATTATAATCATAATTATCCGCAGACTCAAAATCAAAAATCCATGCAGCATCCTCGATGGATTTATCATAATAAGAAAGCCAGAAATAACTGTTGATATTGTTTTCTGTCTTATCCGACCAGCTGTTCCTGCAAAGCCATGCTCCGTCTCCTGCCGGTTTATTTTTAAACGAAGATGCCGGAAAATTATCATCCCAGCCCACAATATTTACTGCATGGTTCGATGCAACACTGCTTGTCGGGCAGTAATAGGTTGCCACATTCTCTCCTGTTTCTGCATAGACTGCAGATCCCACATAGTTGACCGTTCCGTCCATATACAGTCCCAGCCCAGCAGATCCGTGCTGCATAATCTCACGTTTCACCTGGGTAGCATTTTTGTGAATATTAATAATATATACATTCTGCAGATGTGCCACATCCTGATCAAAAGCGTAGCTTTTTGCCAGTGTCGTGGTGGTCGGTGCCAGAGCGTACGGTACACGGTTCTCGTCCGTCACCCCTTCCCACTGCAGAAGCGTCCGGCTCGCGAAATCCAGATTTCCGCCCATGGTCAGATAATTTTTATGGTTCATAATATTTAAAGAGTCGCCAAATGTTCCACTCAGCGGGTCTTCTACATTATTATAAGTAAAATAGGCAAGCTGCAATTCACTCAGATCAATACTTTTGTCTGCCGTCTGATTGTCTGCAATCAGATCAAACTCCGCAAGTCCGATTGCGGAAAATGCCCAGCACGTATCATATTTTCCCTGATCACGCACGCCAGGATAGCGGATCGTAAGTTCCGACAACTTGTTCATATAGGCGGACGGCACTGCTTCTGCCTTTTTCAGCCTGGATTTTGTTTCTTTTACCACCGGAACATTTTCACTTTTGGGTGACTCTGTGTATCCGCCGGTTTTCTGGGCATAAACCCGTTCCTGCATTCCCGGAACAGCAGTTATGACAACTGCTGCAGAAAGCAAAAATGCTGCAAGCCTTCTGGTTTTATTTTTCATTTTCTACCTCTTTCTTATCGTCAGGTTTCTTCTTTCCATTATAAATATGAACCAGCTGCACTGTCAAACATTTTGCGCAAAAAAGGCACTGATTATCAGTGCCTCTCTTCCCGTTTATTTTGCCGCAATGACATCTGCCATATCGTAATGTCCTGCAGGCTTTCCTTTTAAGAATTTTGCTGCTTCCACCGCACCCTTTGCAAATACCGCCTTGGAGTATGCCGTATGCTTAAATTCAATTACCTCATCCTGTCCGGCGAAAATCACTTCATGCTCTCCGACAATGTTGCCTCCACGAACCGCAGATATTCCAATTTCGTATTTATCCCTCTTCTGGCGCTTCTGGCTTCGGTCATAGGTATAGGTATATGCCTCATCCAGTGCCTCATTCATGGAATCCGCCAGTGCCAGTGCCGTGCCGCTCGGTGCATCCAGCTTCTGGTTATGATGTTTCTCTACGATCTCCATATCAAACCCTGCCGGTGCGAACACCTGTGCCGCTTTTTTGAGCAGTTCCATCAGAGTATTGATTCCGAGAGACATATTTGCGGATTTTAAAATTGCAACTTTTTCGTATGCTTTTTCCACATCGGCAAGCTGCTGTTCGGAAAGTCCTGTCGTACAAAGCACGATCGGAATCTGTTTTTCCACACCATATGCAAGCAGCGCATCCACTGCTTTTGCATTGGAAAAATCAATGATTACATCCGCATCCACCGTACACTCTTTCAGACTGGCAAATACCGGATAATCATTTTTGATTCCATCATAAGTATCAATTCCTGCAACAATCTCAATGTCCTCATCCTGCGCACAGATTCCTGTGATACACTGTCCCATCTTCCCGTTGCAGCCATTCATGATCGCTCTTGTCATTTTCTTTTGTGCCTCCCTGATCTATGCTAAAATTCCATAATTTTTCATTACTTCTGCAAGTTTCTTTGCATTAGCCTCGCTCATCTCACAGAGTGGGGAACGAAGCGGTCCTACTTCCATACCCATCAGGTTTAATGCCTTCTTAACCGGAATCGGATTTACTTCGGAAAACAGTGCATCTACCAGAGGAAGTGCCTCAAGCTGCAGCTTTCTGGCAGTTTCGATATCTCCCTTGAAGAAGCTGTCGCACATTGCATGTACTTTGCCCGGTGCCACATTGCTCCATACCGAAATAACACCGACAGCTCCGATGGACATCAGTGGTACGACAAGTCCATCTTCTCCGGAATACAGATCCAGTTTTCCGTCGGTAAGTGCCATGGTCTTAGAGGCCTGTGCCAGATTTCCGGTTGCCTCTTTTAATCCTACGAGATTACTCTTGGTGCGAACCAGTTCTGCCACGGTCTCCGGAAGAAGATTGCATCCGGTACGCCCCGGTACGTTGTACATGATGATCGGGCACTTGGTGTTGTCTGCAATCTGGGAATAGTGACTGATCAGTCCCGCCTGTGTTGCCTTATTGTAATATGGTGTCACAACAAGAAGTCCGTCTGCACCCGCTTCTTCTGCCTCCTGTGAAAGCTGAATGGCTGTACGTGTGCAGTTTGAACCAGTACCTGCCACAACCGGAACACGATGTTTTGTAAACTCGATGGCTGCCTTGATCACATCACGGTGTTCTTCCATCGTAAGTGTTGCGCTTTCTCCTGTCGTACCTGCAATTACGATGGCATCTGTACCACCGTCAATCTGCTGGTTAATCAGTTCCTCAAGTTTATCATAATTAACTTCCTCATTGTTCTTCATTGGTGTCACGATTGCGACTCCGGCTCCCTTAAAAATTGCCACTGTTTTATTCTCCTTTCTAAATAAAAAAACCAGCTCAAAACGAGCT
>ONZX01001858.1_pt1 | contig 9902 bp, 10 predicted proteins | sample 1671831 | NCBI WGS metagenome assembly ONZX01 (sample SAMN06348197, study PRJEB24527) | human gut metagenome | reverse complement strand
TCGAACGCGGACGCCAAATCGCGGGCGGCATGGGGCCGCACCTGGTCGAGCGCGTCGCCCGCCTTCGCCAGCGCCTGCTTCTGATGCGGGAGCACGGGCAAGCCCTTCTCCCGCATTCGGTCCATATCGGCCTGCGCGCGCGCATAGCGCTCGATCGCCCTGGCCTGGCTCGGCGCTGCCGGTGCCCGCTCGGGGGCGGTGTTAATCGGACCCCCTTTGCCGTCGCGCGCCAGCTCGGGCGAGGACGGTTTCGGCTTGAACCCGGCGAACATACCCCTCGCCTTGTCACGCACCTTCCCGGCGATCTCGCGCGCGAGTTCCGGGAAGCGGATCTCGCGCCGCTCGGCGAACGCGCGGGCCTGGGCCTGCCCGTCACGGGCGGCGGCATAATCGCCCGCCATGTCCTTGCCCCGGTCGCGCGACAGGGTGCGGGTGAGCTGGCGCTGATCTGTGAAATCGTCGCGACCATAGTGGAGCTGCACGCTGTCGCGGTGCCGCGACAGGCCGACATAGGCCGAGTGCCGATCCATGCCCGGTGTCGCCAGCACATGCGCCTGATCGACCGTCACGCCCTGCGACTTGTGGAAGGTGGCGGCATAGCCGTGATCGACATGGGCATAGTCCTTGAGGTCGAACGCGACCTTCCGGCCATCGTCCATCTTCACCGCCATGCCCTCGGCGCTGACGCGCTCCAGCGTGCCCAGCGATCCGTTCTTCACGCCAAGGCCGCGATCGTTGCGGAAGAACATGATCCGATCACCGGTCGCGAAATCGCGCCTGCCGCGCTCCACCGATAGCCCCACCTCCTCACCCAGCTCGCCGGCGGCGCGCATACGGCTGCGGGCTTCGCTGTTCAGCTCCTGCACCTCGGCATTGGTATGGGTGAGGATGATGCGGCTCTTGTCCGGATCGGCCTGCCGGTCGCTCTCCCATCCGTTCATCAGTTCGACCCGCGCCGCCTCGCGCGTGTCGGCAGCGCGCACCATGCCTTGCCTCTCATAGGCGTGCAGCGTCTCTCCGGTCCGGCCTGTGGCGAGCGCGCGCGTCGCGTCCTTCTGCCAGTCCTCATGCTGCCGGCGAATTTCGGTGATCTCGGCCGCGCCATGACGCTCGGCAAGGCTGCGGAACGCCGCCCCGGCCTCGATCGCCTGCAACTGCTCGGGATCGCCGACAAGAACGACCTTCGCGCCGGCACGTTCGGCCTCCGACAGCACCCGCTCCATCTGGCGCGAGCCGATCATGCCCGCCTCGTCGATAACGAGCACATCACGCGGGCCTAGCTGCTCGCGCCCCTGCCCCCATGCGTGCTCGAGACTGGCGATCGTCCTCGAGGCGATGCCGGAACCACCCTCAAGATTTTCGGCGGCAATGCCCGACAGGGCCGCGCCGCGCACCTGATAGCCTTCGCGCTCCCACGCCTCGCGCGCGACCCCCAGCATGGCCGACTTGCCGGTGCCCGCATAGCCGACGACGATGGCAAGATCGCCACTCGTCCCTATATGCTCCAAAGCGGCCCGCTGATCTTCACCGAGTGTCAGCCCGCCACTCCCGGCGGCGTTCAGCCCCCCTTGTAGCGACGCCGCCGGGAGACCATGCCCCACCCTGTCGGCAAGCCGACCGGCAGCGCGCTCTAGCCGCTCCTCCACCGCGATCATCTCGCGGCTCGTGAACCGCTCCTGGTCGCGTCCGTCCTTCCCCAGCGCCACCAGCTCGGGCGAGGATCGCACCGCGCTCATCACCTGGTCGAACTGATCCTTGCCGTCGCTGTGGCGGAACGCGAACTGCGCCAGGTCGCGCCGCGTGAACGTCGCCTGTTGGCGCGTGATCGCGTCGAGCGCGATTTGCGGATTGGCGATGATCTTCTCGCCATTCTCGCGCGCGATCCGGGCATGGTCCTCGACCCGCTCGGCCTCAAGCCCCTGTTCGGGCATCCGCGATGCCGCCGGCCCGATCTTGTGCTGCGGCTCAAGGTCGATCCCCTGCGCCTCCAACGTGCGATGATCTATGCGAGCATCAATATCCAGCTCGGCCAGGCGCTCGTTGACGTGATCGGCCCACGCCTCGCGCCATTCCTGCAAGAGCGCGGTGCTGTTCCACTCGCGCACCTTCTGCCCGAACCCCTCCGGCCCTACCTCGCGCATCGACAGCATGACATGCGCGTGCGGCTTGGGCTGGCCGTCCTTCCCCATGTCCCAATGCACATTGAGGTCCGCGACCATGCCGCGCTTCACGAACTGCTTTTCGACGAACTCGCGCGCGAGCCGGATGCCCTCTTTCTGATCCAGCTCGCGCGGAATCGAGAACTCCACCTCGCGGGCAAGCTGCGCGTCCTTGCGCTTCTCACCAGCCTCAACCTCGTTCCACAAGACCGTGCGATCGTTTAAACGCTCTGGCGCACCCTCGGACAGCATAATCTCCGAATGGACAACGCCGGCCTTGTTCGAGAAGTCATGGTCGCGCCCCAGCCGGTCATCGTGCAGCCGTTCCGCCGCACGATAGGCCGCACTGGCAACGGCGCTCGATCCGTTGGCACGGCTGATAACCTTGGCCGAGAAATGGTAGATCGCCATGACAACCGCTATACTGCCCTTCTAAGCACACGTCGGCAACGACGTATAAGCGCGCACTCACACTCTCTGCCGTTCGCATGATTGACTTCGCCGCATTTTTGTTCGCAACCGCTGTCCTGCATCCGTGATCGTGCTACGCTGCCTCTCCCGATCATGGGCGCGAGGGAGAGAATATGCGCAAGGTCCGCGACTATGACGCCGAGTTGAAGGCGCTGGGCGACAAGGCCCGCGCGCTCAAGGCGAAGAAGGTCCAGCAGCTAGGCGAACTGGTCACGTCCACCGGGGCCGATACGCTTGATGCCGACGTGTTGGCCGGTGCGCTGCTCCATATCGTCGCCGAAGCACAGGCTGAAGGAAACCGGGAGGCGTGGCGCTCCGATGGCGCGGCTTTCTTTCAAGGGCGCGGGCGCAAGACTGGCCGACGTGCTGGCGGCAGCGCGGAAGGCGGAAGCGAAGCTGGCGCAGGCGAGGCACAGGCTTGATGCCGCCGCGCGCCGCATCGATACGAGAGGATGGGTCGTGGCCCGACGCGAGCGCACCCGCCATCTCATAGAGCTGGGCGGCCTGGTTCAGAAAGCCGGCCTGGTCGAACTGGCCGACGACGATCGCGCCACCCTCTACGGCGCGCTGCTCGAACTTGCCGCGAAGGCGCGTGAGGATGGCAACGCGCTCTCGCTCTGGAAGCGGCGCGGCAAACGCGCGTTCGACGCGGAAGCTGACGATGGCTGACCGGCCCGATTTTCATATCATCACTGGTGGTCCCGGTTCGGGTAAAACCACATTGATCGACGCCCTGGCGGCGCAAGGCTTCCACCATATGCCCGAAGCCGGTCGCGCCATCATTCGCGATCAGATCGCCATTGGCGGCGGCGCCCTGCCATGGGCCGATCGCGGGGCCTTCGCTGAACTGATGCTGAGCTGGGAATTACGATCCTGGCATGAAGCGCATGACCGAAAAGGCCCGGTGATCTTCGATCGCGGCGTTCCTGATGTGTCGGGCTATCTGCGCCTGTGCGGCTTGCCCGTTCCTTCCCATGTCGAGCGCGCGGCCGAGATGTTCCGCTACCAGCGCCGGGTATTCATCGCCCCGCCCTGGCGCGAGATTTTCGGGCAGGACACGGAGAGGAAGCAGGATTTTGCAGAGGCGCAAGCGACCTATGAGGCGATGGTCACGGTCTATGCCGATCTCGGCTATGAGCTTGTGTCCCTGCCTCTCGCTCCGGTTGCTGAAAGAGTGCGCTTTGTGCGCGCACGGATGTGGAGGGTAGATGACTGACCGCGTTCCCCGCTCATGGCAGCTCCTGATGGTCGGGTCAGGCGTACATCGGATCTCGCCCGATCTTTGCGACCGGCTTGTGCGCCTGCTCGATCTCTCGCCGCAAACCCGGCTAATCGAAATCGAAACCGATCAGGGCGGCGTCAGCGTCTCACGGGACTGGCCCAGCGACAAGATGGAGGAGGTCTCGGCGATCGAAGCCGAAATCCAATCCACCCCCGGCATCATCCGCATGACCATGTTCCAGGCGAGTTGACGATGGAGTGGTTCCGCCAGCTCGGCCGCGCGATCCGCAACCTGTCCCGCATCGCGCGCCAGAATCCCATATGGGCGATCACCGCGCTGGTGGTCAGCCCAATCCGGCTGATCCGCCATCTGTTCGCCGTCCTGATCCTGTTTCTGGCCGCCGGCATCGTGCTGGGCCTTGGGATGCCGCTCATCCTGGGCAAACTGTTCGGCCTCCCGCATGATTCCAACCTCTATCAAATCATCATGATGCTGACGGTGATCGTCGTCATCCTCATTGGCCTGCGCGCGCTCTTCCAGCCCCTGATCCTTGCTTATGGCGGCCCTGCCGCCGACGACACCCACGGCTCGGCCCGCTTCGCCACCGACGCCGAAAACCGCGCCTATGCCGGTGATAGCGGCCTGCTGATCGGCCGCGATCGCAAGACGGGCAGGCCGCTGCGCTATGCCGGTCCAGCCCATCTGCTGACGATCGCGCCGACGCGCACCGGCAAGGGCGTGGGCACGATCATTCCCAATCTGCTCGACTATGCCGGCCCGGTCGTCTGCATCGACCCCAAGGGCGAAAATGCCCGCATCACCGCCCGCCATCGCGGCAACTTCGGCCCGGTCCATGTCCTCGATCCGTTCGGGGTGACGGGCATCGCCAGCGCCGCGTTCAACCCGCTCGACCGCATCGACCCGAACGGGGTCCGGTGAGCGGGAGCCATCCACTCCATCGTTTTTGTCCATCCTCTCACCGCCCCCCTATGGCGCGAACAAGGGCCGCTATGAGGCGAGCAACAGCGTCGCCGTGCGCGTCCGCGACACCAAACGGGTGAGTGAGGCGATTGCGGCCGTCACCGCCGTCGGGGCCAACATCGTCTCCGGCCCCAACCTCTCGGTCGCCGATCCCGAAAAGGCCAATCTCGGTGCCTATGATCTTGCCTACAAGGCCGCGCGCGCCAAGGCCGATGCCTATGCCGCCGCCGCCAACCTGCGCGTCGCGCGCGTGCTCTCGATCCGCGACGGCGGTCAGGGCGGCTACATGCCGCCGATGGCGGAGGTGGACGCCCGCATGGTCGCGCCGCCCCCGGTCGTGGAACAGGCTGCCGCGCCGCCGGTCCTGGCCGGCACCAACATCGGCATCGTGACCGTGCGGGTCGATTTCGCGCTGACGGCGAAGTGACCTGAAATGGAATGGCTGCGCCAGCTCGGCCGAGCAATCCGCAACATTGCCCGCATCGCCCGTCACAATCCGATATGGGCGATCACGGCGCTGACCCTCAGCCCGATCGCGCTCATCCGCCACCTGTTCAAGGTCACGGTCCTGCTGCTGATCGTTGGCATCGTCCTCGCCGGAACGATGCAGTTCGTGCTGCACTCGCTGCTCGGACTGGCCCGCGATTCCCATCTCTACCAGATCGGCATGATGCTGACGTTCCTCGTCATCGTCCTCGTGACGCTGCGCGCCCTCTTCCAGCCCCTGATCCTCCAATATGGCGGCCCTGCCGGCGACGACACCCACGGCTCCGCCCGCTTCGCTTCCGATCGCGAGACGCGGCCTCTCGCCCAAAATGGCGACGGGCTGTTGATCGGCCGCGACCACAAGTCGGGCAAGCTGCTACGCTACGCCGGCCCCGCCCATCTGCTGACGATCGCGCCGACGCGCACCGGCAAGGGCGTGGGCACCATCATTCCCAATCTGCTCGACTATCCCGGTCCGGTCGTCTGCATCGATCCCAAGGGCGAGAATGCTCGCATCACCGCCCGCCATCGCGCCCGCTTCGGCCCGGTCCATATCCTCGATCCGTTCGGCGTGACCGGCATACCCTCGGCCGCGTTCAACCCGCTTGATCGCATCGACCCCGCCGGCCTCGATCTCGCCGACGACTGCATGACGCTCGCCGATGCGCTGGTCTATGATGCCCCTGGCGAAGCCGGCGAGGCGCATTGGAACGAGGAAGCCAAGGCGCTGATCGCCGGCATCATTCTCGCGATCGTCACCAGCGAGCCGCCGGCGACCCGCACCCTCGCCACGCTACGCGATCGCCTCACCCTCGCGCCGCAAGCCTTCGTTGCCATGCTCGAAGCGATGCAGGCGCAAGGCGGCCTCGCTGCCCGCGCCGCCAACCGGCACCTCGGCAAATCCGATCGCGAAGGTGCCGGCGTCCTGTCGGCCGCCCAGCGCCACACCCATTTTCTCGACAGCCCGCGCATGACAGCGGTGCTGGGGCATTCCGATTTTACGTTCGCCGATGTGAAGGCGCAGCCTACCAGCGTCTACCTGGTGCTGCCGCCCGATCGGCTCGCCACCTATGCCCGCTGGCTGCGCCTCATGCTCGCCCAAGGGCTGACCGAGCTGGCCCGCGCCCCGGCCTCCCCTGCCCGCTCCGTCCTGTTCCTGCTCGATGAGTTCGCCGCCCTCGGCCGCCTCGAACCTGTCGAGCGCGCCATGGGCCTGATGGCCGGCTACGGCATCCAGCTCTGGCCGATCCTGCAGGACGTTCACCAGCTTCGCGCGCTCTACGAGCGCCGCGCCGGCACCTTCCTGTCCAACGCCGGCGTCCTGCAGGTGTTCGGGGTCAACGATCACGACAGCGCGAAGCTCGTCTCCGATCTGCTCGGCCAGGAAACGGTCGTGTTCGAGACCATGAGCCGCGCGATCGACAGCGACGAAACCGGCATATCGTTCGGGTCGCAGCACGTCGCGCGGCCCCTGCTCACGCCGGATGAAGTCCGCACGCTGCGCGAGGATTACCAACTCCTGTTCCTCGCGGGGCAACGGCCGATCGTCGCCGCCAAGCTCAAATACTATGCCGATCGCGAGTTCGCGGGCCGCTTCGACAAAGCGTGAGGGCATTTAACCGGCCGTCAGTCAAAGCACGATCGTTCCGATATACAAACAATATCGAAGTGATGGCGCTCCGACGCATATCACGCCTCAGCGAAATCCGCCCGGGATCGCGGAAAATCGCGCCCTGGCGCACGAAAGGTGAGTTTTGGGGTATCGGCTCACCGTTCGCATATCAGGCGGCGGTGGGTGATACCCCGAAGGGCCGTGGATCTCGTGCCGGAAAAATCGGCCGCCTGGGAAGCCCGTAGAACGCCATGGACGGTGCCTACGCCTGAAACCCCTATCCAACGGTCGGAATCGCGCTGAGCGGCCCGGAAATCGCCCCTGCCGCGACCTTTCCGCCTTTCCTGCCATCTCCAATCGAACGCCCACATATCCGCTTGGCTTTTCTGGAAAGCCATTTGCAACGCTGGGGTGGGGTGTTGCGCTGGCGATAAGAGTATGGCGGTTGCGATCACCCCCAAACAAGTAAAGCGTGCCGGCGAAGCCGGCTCATCATGGGGATGCCGGGTGGGAGGATCGCGTAGCGATCCGGGGCGGCCGAAGGCCGCGAGCCGGCGGGGCGAAGCCCCAAGAGGCGGTGCTTTTCTTCTTTGGTTGTGTCGGCGCGGCCAGCGCGGAGTTATCCACAGGTAGGGCTACCCCAAAACTCACCGTTTGCCTTCTGATTCAAAGATTCTTCTTAGATTCAAGATTCAGGGTGCCTCAAACCCGCATAAAACTTGGAGAAATGGCCTCGAAAAGTGAGCGTTGGGGTCGAGTCGCGTGAGTTTTGGGGTAGCCTTTGGTGAGTTTTGGGGTCGGTAAAAGTGAGTGTTGGGGTCGAGTCCGGTGAGCTTTGGGGTATCCGCCAAATCGAAGGTGAGTTTTGGGGTATCCCTCTCCTGATGGCGAACGGCGAGCTTTAGGATTTGCCTAGCTCACCGTTGCTGTTAAGGTGAGGGCATGGCTTTAGCAAACTCACCAGTGAAGGACGGTAAGGCAAAGGCTGCCTCGGGTGACGAAACCGCTCTCACCCTCGCCCAAAAGGGACGCGGAAACCCGTTCGATCCCGCCAATTACGGGGAAATCGTCAAACCCGGCGAACTGGTCGATATTGTCGAGCTGTCGCCCCTCACCCTCGCCGATCGGCGAATCTACAATCTGCTGATCGCGAACGCTTGGGACCGGATCGGCGAGCCGGTCATTCACCGCATCGCCAAATCCGCGCTCAAGGGCACGCACCAGGGCAACGAGCGCATAGAAAGCTCACTACTGCGCCTGATGGGCACGATCGCGATCATCACCATCCGCAAGGCCGGCAAGAGCTACAAGCGCCGCGTCCAGCTTCTCGGCCCCAGCGACGAAAGCCTCGAAAAAGACGGCTTCCTCCATTACCGGATTCCCGAAGAGCTGATCGAGATATTGCGTAATAGCGAGGTCTATGCCCGCCTCAAGACGCAAGTGATGTATTGCTTCGAGTCAAAATACGCGCTGTGCCTCTATGAAATGATCGAACGGCGGATCGGCCTCGAATACAAGCAAAGCGAAGAGTTCACCATTGCGGAGCTGCGCGGGCTGCTCAACGTGCCGGAAGGAAAGTTGGAACGCTTCGCCGATTTCAACAAATATTGCCTCAAGGTCGCGCAGGACGAAATCAACAAGCTCTGCCCCTTCTGGGTCGAGTTCACCCCAATCAAGAAAGGCCGCAAGGTCGAGCGGGTTTCGATGATGTGGCTTCCGAAAACCATGAGCGGCCGGCGCGACGCGCAAAATCTGATCGACCAGCACAGCATCGTGCGGCGCGCCAAGCTGCGCGGCGACATACCCGAAATGCCGGTGCTGGTGGATTTCACCCTGCCTGCCGCCGCCGGACGGTGAGCACCTACCCCAAAACTCACCGTTCGCGTGCCTTGGCGGCGGCGTTCCTGCTCGTCCTACCCGCTCCGCTAAGCGCCCAGGCCGAGCCGAAGGCGGAGCTAGGCGGCCGCTGCGAGTATCCCGATCGCGTCGCCCAATATCGCGCCGAGACGACTTTGATCCTATGCGATTACGCCACCATCGAACGAGGCTCGACAACGGCAACACTCGATTTCCAGCAACGGAGCTGGGGATCAATGGCGCGCTTCTCCGGCACGCTAGCGGGGGACCGGATGACGGTTTCCCGCGTCGTATTGCGCGACGGCCGCGCGCTCGCAGCAAGCGGAACTTGCCAAATCTTCTACCGCAACGACGGGCGTATCTCCACGATCAGTTGCCTCGCCAAGGCGGGATCGCGCTCGGTCGCAGCCAATTTCGTGCCCTCACGCCTATAGCGCGAAGGGCCGCCCCTCCTGGTCGATCGATTATCCCTCGCCGGCATCGAGCGCGCGGCTCACCGTGAACTGAATCCACGCGCTCCGGCTGATCCCGCGCCGCCTGGCTGCCGCATCGACCTTGGCGAGAAGCGCGCGATCGAAACGCAGCATCACCGGCGACTTGCGCGGCTCGGCCCCCTGCCCCGCCTCGTCGGCCTCGGCCGCGATCGGCGCGGCATCCGGCTTTGCCGCGCCGGCAATGAAGGCATCGGCCGCCGCCTCGTCAATCGCCGGCTTGGGCTTGCTGTTCGGTTTACGAGCGATAGCCATTGACACGCACTCCGATATTATCTTGATATACAAACCGCGCCGATCAGTGCCGTCAACTCGTCTATCGCCTTGGGGTCGCGCGGGCTTTGCTCGATAACCGCCCTGCCCTCGGCCGCCGCGTTCGGGAACGCCTTGCGCCGCACGATCGACGTGGGCAGCACTTCGATACCGTCGATATCGCCGATCATCTCCAAGGCGGCCTCATTGTCGGCCCCCTGTGCGTCCGCGCCGTTCAGCACAGCCACGGCGCGCAAGCCCTCGTTGATCTCGCGCGCCTCGGCGACCAGCGCCGAAACCTGATCGAGCGCCCACACGTCGAAGATCGGAAGAGCGTCGTGTAGGGAAAGAGTGTAGATCTCGGTGGTCGC
>ONZX01001857.1_pt1 | contig 9903 bp, 6 predicted proteins | sample 1671831 | NCBI WGS metagenome assembly ONZX01 (sample SAMN06348197, study PRJEB24527) | human gut metagenome | reverse complement strand
CCTGCCCGCCCATCGTGCTGGGCATCGGCGTGGGCGGCAGCTTTGACAAGGTGGCGTATCTTGCCAAAAAGGCGCTGCTGCGCCCGCTGGATGTCCCCAACCCCGACCCCTACTACGCCCAGCTGGAGCAGGAGCTGCTTACCGCCATCAATGCACTGGGCATCGGCCCGCAGGGCTTTGGCGGCAAGACCACCTGCCTTGGCCTTGCCATTGAGCAGATGCCCACCCATGTGGCGGGTCTGCCGGTGGCTGTGAACGTTTCCTGCCATGTGACACGCCGCGCCAGCGCGGAGCTGTAAGGAGGGGAGAACGATGGAATACAGACTGACTACCCCCTGCACCGCGCAGGATCTTGCCCCGCTGAAGGCGGGGGATACCGTGCTGCTTTCCGGCGTGGTGTACACCGCCCGGGATCAGGCACACAAGCGGATGATGGAAGCACTGGACAAGGGCGAGACCCTGCCTTTTGATCTGGAAGGCAGCGCCATCTATTATGTAGGTCCCACCCCGGAGCGCCCGGGCGAGGTCATCGGCTCGGCAGGGCCTACCACCAGCGGGCGCATGGACGCCATGAGCCCTCGGCTGCTGGATCTCGGCAACAAGATCATGATCGGCAAGGGCAAGCGGGATGCCGCCGTCAAGGACGCCGTGGTGCGCAACGGCGCGGTGTATCTGGCCGCGCTGGGCGGTGCCGGTGCGCTGATGGCCAAAAGCGTGCAGACGCTGGAAGTGATCGCATGGCCGGACTTGGGCTGTGAGGCGGTGCGCCGCCTGACCGTGCAGGATATGCCCCTGACCGTTGTGCTGGACGCCCACGGCGGCGATCTGTACGAGGCAGGCCCTGCGGCCTATCTGGCCACACGGTAAGGCCAAAACGCCGAGAATTGCACCCTTTGCACAAAACAGGGGTGGTGCAAAACCGGCAAAACAGCAGTTCTGTGCAGAAAAATATGGTTAGTTTAACAAAACTTGCTGCGAATTACTTGCATCAACCGCAAAAATGTGATATCCTTTAACATACGACAGAGGGTACACATCCCCTGTCGGAAAAATCCCCCAGAGGGAATAAGGCAGGAGGCCGGACAAACCATGCAGATCCACCAATCCGCAGAAGATTATCTTGAAACGATCCTGATGCTGAGCCAGCGTATGGGCAAAGTGCGCTCCATTGACGTTGTCAATGAGCTGGGCTTTACCAAAGCCAGCGTGAGCATCGCCATGAAAAAGCTGCGGGAGAACGGCTATATCGCGGTGGACGGCGAAGGCAACCTGACCCTGCTGGAGCCCGGGCTGGAAATTGCTCAGCGCATTTACAGCCGCCACCAGCTGCTGACCCACTTCTTTGTGCAGCTGGGCGTGGACGAGCAGACCGCCGCCGAGGACGCCTGCAAGGCAGAGCACATCCTCAGCGAGCAGACGCTGGAAAAGATCCGCGAAAGCGCCCTGCGCAACGATGCCGCCCATCCGCAGGCAAAGTGATTTGAGTTCAAAAGACACCGGAACGCCGAAAGACGTTCCGGTGTCTTTTTTTGTATGAAATTTTCGGTTTGTGTTGCATATCTGTTACGGATTTGGTACAATAAATCTGTGCGGAAAAGGAACGTTGGAAGAGCGAAATAGGGCCGGGACGGCGCAAAGCCGCCCTAGGGTAAAGGAGAGCGTTGCGGCATGGATGCGATTGCCCATACTCAGGTCAGTGGGTTCTGTCTGGTCACGCTGGCGGTCTTGCTGCGGGCGCAGCAGAAAATGCGGGATAAAAGCCTGCCCGGGCGGCTGTTCACGGCGCTGCTGTGGTCTGCCGGGGCGCTGACGATCGTAGACTATGGCAGTGCGCTGGCGCAGCTGGGCGCGTGGCAGGAGTTGGGCATCCCCCTGACCTACCGGCTGAACGCCGGGGGCAGTATTCTGTTTTATCTGCTGGCGGCGTGTTGCTGCTTACTGGTGTTTTTGTATGTAGAGGCAGAGCTGGGGCGTACATGGATGGAGGACGGTCGCAAGCTGGCGCTCAGCGCCGCACCGGTGGCGTTGCTTTTGCTGGCGCTGCTGACAGCGCGGGACGAAAACGGCTTCTGCTATCTGAACGCAGAAGGGCTGCGGGGCAGCACCCTGTTCTGGGGGGCGAAGCTGGTGGGGCTTGCCTATCTGGCAGCGGCCTTTCTCCGTTGCAGCTGGACGCTGAGCCACTGGAAGCAGGAAACACCCAAGGAGGAACTGAAAACCCTGCTGTTGCTCGCGCTTGCGCCGGCGGCAGGCTTTTTGCTGCAAGGCTGGCTGCCCGGGCGCGGGCTGCTGTGCTGCGGCATTACGTTGGGGCTGGTGTGCGTGTATGTGCTGGTGTTGCAGACCAAGTTCACGGTGGACACCCTGACCGGCGTCAGCAACCGCATCGTGGCGCTGCGGTATCTGGAAAGCGAACTGCCCTACTACCGCCGCCACCCCAACCGCTCGCTGCATTTCCTCATGATGGACATGGATCACTTCAAGCACATCAACGATGAATACGGCCACCTGGAGGGGGACGCTGCGCTGGTGCTGCTGGCGGGCATCCTGAAAAAGGTGTGCGCCAACTACAACGGCGTGCTGGCGCGCTACGGCGGCGATGAATTTTGCATCGCCTGCGGCTGCAACAGCGTGGAGGTGCGCACCCTGATCGCCTCCATCCAGCGGGAGCTGGATGCCGCCAACGCCGCCTCCGGCAAGCCCTACCAGATCGAGATCAGTATCGGCTGCGCCCGCCTTGAGCCGGATATTGCCACCGTGCACGACCTGATCGATAAGGCCGATCAGGAGATGTACCACCTCAAGACCCGCAAGCGCGGAATTTCCTAAAATAAAGAAAGCACCTGCAACCCTTCCCGTCTGTGCATTGGCACCCGAAGGCGTTTGCGGGTGCTTTTTCTTTGGCCTGTTGAGAGCCAAGAAGCAACCCCGCAGTGCGGATGTTTCCGCAGGAAACAGGCACTGCAAATGCCGTTTCCCTCTACGACCCCTCCTGTGAAAAAGCAATTTCGAAACGCCCGCAGGCGTTTCGAAACTGCAAATCAAAATAATTTTTCCGCTGAAGATGGCCAAAGCAAAGCGGAGGCCATTCAAAATCGTCCCGCCCGCGCTTTCTAAACGTTTTTTACCCTTCTGCCCTTGCATCCCGGGGTGGAACGCGGTATTCTTATAGAATAGACCGGAACCGCGACAGCACAGGGGAGGGAGACTACATGGACGCACAGGAGATCCGCACATTGCTGGGCAAAAGCATCTTTGAGCGGGCGCAGAAGTACCGCAAGCGTATCCTGCAAAGCAGCTGCACCACCAACGAGGACGGGGTGCGGCACCTGACAGCGCTGGTGCAGGGCAGCGGGCCGGACTGCTATTATACGCAGGTCTGGCTGCGGGAAAACGGCAGCTTTGTCAGTGCCTCCTGCGACTGCCCCTATAACCAGAACGGCGACGGCACCTACTGCAAGCATATCGGTGCGCTGCTATTACAGGACGCGGAAAAGAACCCGCCTGCCCCGGAAAAAAAGCCGGAGAGCATCCCCGGGGTGCAGCGGGGCGTGGCAGGCTTGAGCACCGAGCCCCGCAAGGACAGTTACAGCGCCGGGCTGGATATGCTGTTCGGCCGCAAGTGGCGGGGCGAGGAGCCGGAGACCGACTATGAGGCCCAGCTGCTGCTGAAGCGCTACCAGCGGGAGGATGCGCAGCCCCAGCCCCAGAACGCCGCCCAGCGCACCGGCTTTGCTCTGCTGGAACCGGAGCTTACGCCGCACAATGGCCGTATCTGGCTGCGGCTGCGGGTCTCGGACGGCATCGGCGGGCGGCAGTATCTGGTAAAAAGCATCCCGCAGTTTCTGGATGCGATCGAGCGGGGCGAAAGCGTCAGCTACGGGAAATCGCTGGCCTTTGTGCACCGGTGGGACGCCTTTGCCCCGGATGCACAGCAGCTGCTGCGGCTGCTGCGCCGTCAGGTGAGCGCCCGGCAGGCGTTTGAAGCCGAGGGCACCATGCGCTCCGGCTGGGACAAAGGCCCGGCAGGCGGTCTGCCGCTGACCGGCGAGGGGCTGGATGCCCTTGTGGAGCTTTACGCTGCCGAGGGCGTTGTGGGCGGTTATACCCTTAAAGAGGGGCTGCCGGTCATCAGCCTGAAGGTGGAGCGCCGCAAGGGCGGCGTGCAGCTGAGCTGTACCCCGGCGCTCCGCGGGGTGCAGGGGCTGGACTATGCCTATCTGCTGGGCGAAAGCACCCTCTGGCGGATGCAGCGGGAGGAATGCCGCCGGGTGCTGCCGGTACTGGATACCTTTGGCGGGCGCAGTTTGTTCTTTACCAGCGCGGACGCCGCCGCTTTTTGCAGCTATGTGCTGCCGGAACTGGGCAACCGGGTCAACATCGTGGACCCCGACCGGCTGCTGCTGAACCAGATCCCGCTGGAACCGGTGGTGCAGTTTTATCTGGATGCCGACCGGGGGCTTACCGTCACGGCGTACCCGGTCTTTCTGTACGGAGAGGACAGGGTAGCCCCCGGCGAGCCGGTGCCGCCCGACCTTTTGCGGGATGCCCGCACCGAGAACCGGGCAAAGCGGCTGCTGGAAACCTATCTGGAACCCGAGACCGGCAAGCCGGGGCATTACAGCATTTCCGGGGAGGAGGCGCTTTTCCAGCTGCTGGAAGAGGGCATTCCCGCCCTGCTGGCCATGGGCGAGGTGTACCAGACCGATGCCTTCCGCAACTTACAAGCCGCCCCGCCTAAAATCTCGGTGGGGGTGTCGGTGCACGGCAGCGTGCTGGATTTGGAGGTGGACACCGGCGCGTTCCCGGTGGAGGAACTGCGGGAACTTTTGCAGTCCCTGCACCAGAAAAAACGCTACCACCGCCTGCGGGACGGCAGTCTGCTGCGGCTGGATGACAGTCTGGAAGGGCTGGACGAGCTTAACGACACGCTGGAGCTTTCCGGCGCAAAGCTGAAGGACGGCCACGCCGCTCTGCCGCTCTACCGCGCCCCCACGCTGGACTGGGCGCTTTCGGGGCAGAACGGTCTGCGGTTTGACCGGGACGATGCTTTCCGGCGCATCAGCCGCAGCTTCCACGCCGTGCGGGACAGCGAGTATACCCCGCCGCTCTCCCTGCAAAAGACCCTGCGCAAATACCAGCGGGATGGCTACCGCTGGCTGCGCACACTGGATGGCTACGGCATGGGCGGCATTCTGGCCGATGATATGGGTCTGGGCAAGACCGTGCAGGTGCTCAGCTACCTGCTGGCCATGAAGGAGGGCGGGCAGCGGCTGCCCAGCCTTATCGTCTGCCCGGCGTCGCTGGTGCTGAACTGGCAGGAGGAATGCCAGAAGTTCACCCCGCAGCTGCAAAGTGTTGCCATGGACGGCGATGCCGCCCACCGTGCCGCGCTGGTCGATGGGTGGGCGCAGGCAGATCTCGTCATCACCAGCTACGATTTGCTGCGCCGGGACGAAAAGCTGTATGCCGGGCAAAGCTTCTACGCCTGCATTCTGGACGAAGCGCAGGCCATCAAAAACCACACCACCCAGAAATACAAGGCGGTGTGCCGGGTGAACAGCCGGGTGCGCTTTGCCCTGACCGGCACCCCGGTGGAGAACCGCTTGGGCGAACTGTGGAGCATCTTCTCCTTTTTGATGCCGGGGTATCTGCCCCCCTACAAGACCTTTTGCGCCCGGTTTGAAAAGCCCATCGTGCAGGACGAGGATGCCAACGCCGTGCGGCGGCTGAACCAGTTCACCGGCCCCTTCATCCTGCGGCGCATGAAGTCCGAGGTGCTGCGGGAGCTGCCGCCCAAAACGGAGAATGTGCGCCGCGTTGAGCTGGAGACCGAGCAGCGCAAGCTGTATCTGGCAGCGGTGGTGGACGCCCGGGAAAAGCTGCGGGCGGCAAAGCCGGAGGACAAGATGACCGTGTTTGCCGTGCTGATGCGGCTGCGGGAGATCTGCTGCGACCCCCGCCTCGTAGCGGACAACTGGACCGGCAGCAGCGCCAAGCTGGAAGCCTGTCTGGAGCTTGTCACCGAGGCGGTGGCAGGCGGGCACCGCATTCTGCTGTTCAGCCAGTTTACCTCCATGCTGGAACTGCTGGCAAAGCGGCTGGACGAGGCCGGGGTGAGCCACTTCACCCTGCAAGGCTCTACCCCGAAGCCGGTGCGTGCCGAGCAGGTGCGCCGGTTCAATCAGGGCGAGGCGGACGTCTTTCTGATCTCGCTGCGGGCGGGCGGCACGGGCCTCAACCTGACCGCCGCCGATATCGTCATCCACTACGACCCGTGGTGGAACCTTGCCGCGCAGAATCAGGCCACCGACCGCGCCTACCGCATCGGTCAGCGCAACCCGGTGCAGGTGTATCGGCTGATCGCGCAGGACACCATTGAGGAAAAGATCGTGGAGCTGCAACAGGCCAAGCAGTCGCTGGCCGACACCGTTACCGGTGGGGCAGACGGCGCGATTTTGTCCATGAACCCCGAACAGCTGCTGCAGCTGCTGGGAGAAGAAGCATAAAGGAGTGTATCCATCATGAAGGTTTGGGATCTGCATTGCGATACCCTGTACGAACTGCGCCGCGCCGAAAAGGCGGGCGCACCCAAAAGCTTTTTGCACAACGACCTGCATATCGACCTTGAAAAATTGCAGCAGGGGGATTATCTGCTGCAATGCTTTGCGGCCTATGTGGATCTGGCCGACCCCGCTCCCGGGGCCGACCCGCTGGTAAGCGTGCTGGAGGAGATCGACATCTTCAAGCGGCTCATGGCAGCTTACCCGGAAAAAATCGCCCCGGTGTACACCGCCGCCGACCTTGAGCGCAACCGCGCCGAGGGCAAGTTCAGCGCCATGCTGACGGTGGAAGAGGGCGGCTGCTGCAAGGGCAGTCTGGGCGTGCTGCGGCGGCTGCAGGAGCTGGGCGTGCGCATGATGACCCTGACATGGAACTATCCCAACGAACTGGCAGCCCCCAACGCAAACCCCGGCGGGCCGCTGGTGGCCAATACCGAGACAGGCCTGACCGAGCGGGGCTTTGCCTTTTTGGAGGAGATGGAAAAGCTGCACATCACCGCAGACGTGAGCCACCTTTCCGATAAGGGCTTCTGGGACATTGCAAATCACAGCACCCGCCCCTTTGCGGCAAGCCACTCCAACTGCCGTGCCCTGTCACCCCACAACCGCAACCTGACCGATGAGATGATCCGCGCACTGGCAGAAAAGGGCGGCATTGCAGGGCTGAACTACTGCGCTTCCTTTGTGGACGCAGACTCGGCACACCCCAAGCTCTGCCGCAGCACGGTGGAGCGGCTGGCAAAGCACGCCGCACACTTCAAGCAGGTGGGCGGCATTGAGGTCATCAGCCTTGGCAGCGACTTTGACGGCATCGGCGGTCAGCATGAGTTGGAAACGGCGGCAGATATGCCGCTGCTGGCCGAGGCACTGCGCCGCGAGGGCTTTACCGAGGACGAGGTAGAGGCCATCTACTGGCGCAACGCATACCGCTTCTTTAAAAACAATCTGTAATAATAACTTCTAAAATTGCAAAAAATGCCCGGAGATGCCCTGCTGCGTGCGGGTATCCCGGGCTGTGTATTGCCCTGCGAGAGGAGGTTTTATATGGTCTGAGGCGCGCGTCCCCTGAAAAAGAACAAACGACTTGGAAAGATAAGAGGAATTATAACAATGGGTATCACGATCTCGCCGTGGATGATGGCGTTTCTCATGCTGATGACCGGCTTTGCAGGCTTTGTGGATTCGGCAGCCGGCGGCGGTGGGCTGATCAGTCTGCCTGCCTATCTGTTTGCCGGGCTGCCGCCCCACTACACCTATGCCACCAACAAGTTCAGCGCCGCCTGCGGCACCACCTTTGCCACGGCAAACTTTTTCAAAAGCGGTGCCATAAACGTGAAGGTGGGCGTTCTTGCAGCAATCGGCAGCTTTGCGGGCAGTGCGCTGGGCGCGCACATCGTGCTGCTGCTCAGTGACGAGATGCTGCGCACCATGATGTTCATCATCCTGCCGGTGGCGGCGGTCATCATTCTGTGGCAGCGCAAGCTGCCGGACGAGAACCGGGACGACGGCACGCTGGATCTGAAAAAGATCCTGCTGGCGCTGGCCATCGGCCTTGGCATCGGCCTGTACGACGGCATTATGGGCCCGGGCACCGGCACCTTTGCCATCATTGCCTTTACCACCCTGATGGGCTTTGACCTGCGCACCGCCAACGGCAACGGCAAGGTGCTCAATCTGGCCAGTAACTACGCCAGTCTGTTCACCTACCTGATGAACGGTCTGGTGGTGTTCCACGTTGCCATCCCCTGCGCCATCAGCAACATTCTGGGCAACCTGCTGGGCTCCCATTTTGCCCTGAAAAAGGGTGCCCGCTTCATCCGCCCTATGATGCTGGTGGTGCTGGTGCTGCTGCTGGGCAAGCTGATCTCGGACGCAGTGCTGTAAGGGCAAGGCGGGACGATTTGGAATGGTCTCCGCTTTGCTCTGGCCATAATCAGCGGAAAGAATATTTTATTTGTAGTTCCGAAACGCCTGCGGGCGTTTCGGAACTACTTTTTCACGGGTAAAAATAAAGTCGGGCAGCCCGCGGGCTGTCCGACTTGTTTTTGCGAATAGGTTTTATTCCAGCACCAGCTCTTTATCAAAGAACGCGATGCCGAACGCGCCGGGGCCGGTGTGGGTGCCGATGACGCAGCCAATCTGGCGCACCAGCGGTGCGTCCAGATGCAGGTTGTCCTGCAGGTAGGTCAGCAGCGGCTGCAGCTCCCGGTGGTTGACGGTGTAGCCCAGCAGCGGGGTGTAGCCCGGGTGGATGCCGCCCATCTCGTCGATCTTTTTGAACAGCGCCACATACACGCCGGGCAGACCGCGCGCCTTACCGGCCAGCGCCACCTTGCCCTCTATGACGGCGAGGATGGGCTTGATGCCCAGCATACCGCCTGCCACAGCTGCGGCGGCGGACAGTCTGCCGCCCTTGCGCAGATACTTCAGATCGTCCACGGCAGCTACCAGATGCAGGTGCTGCTTGGCCTTTTCCAGATCGGCGGCGATCTGGGTGATCGTCTTGCCGGCGTCTCGCAGCTGCACCGCCAGCCGCACCAGCAAGGACTGCCCCAGACAGACGTTCTCGGTGTTCACGAACACCACATTATCCACGTTGGCAAGGTCGGCAGCAAGTCTGGCGCACTGACCGGTGCCGGACAGCGCATCGGACAAAAAGATGCCCAGCACCTCGTCTCCGGCGGCAGCGGCGTCCAGATACAGCCGCTCGAACTGCTCCGGGCTGGGCTGGCTGGTGGTGGGCAGCTTGCGGCAGGCTGCCAGATGGGTATAGTATTCGCTGGGGGTCATGTCGATGCCGTCCCGCAGGACGGTGCCGTCCTCCAGCGTCACGTTCAGGGGGATCACGGTCACGCCCAGCTGCTGCGCCTCGGCGGGCAGGATGTCGCAGGCGGAATCGGTGAGGATACGGATCATAATAATACCTCCGGTCTACCGGTAAAATACAGTATATACGACGCTTTCATCAAAAAGGTTGGAAATCATTATACCACCATTTAGGGCGATGTGTCAATGATTTGCATAAATTTGCCGCGACAGAACGCCCAAACCTTGCGCACCCGGCGGCAGATATGGTACTATAACCGGGAACGAACCATAGCAGGAGGAGACCGACCATGCACAAGCTGAACCCCCGCACCGCCGCGCTGCTTTCGGCCTTTGGCTGGGCGGTGGGGTATCTGCTGGCGGGCAAGGTGCTGGCGGTGCTGCTGCCCGTGCCGCCCGGCGGCGCGGCGCGGTTTTTCCGGGTCTGCCTGCTGGCTCCGCTGGCGGAGGAAGGGGTGTTCCGGGGCGCGGTGCAGCGCCGGGCGCAGCCGCTGGGCAGGGGACAGGCTGTTCT
>ONZX01001838.1_pt1 | contig 10018 bp, 9 predicted proteins | sample 1671831 | NCBI WGS metagenome assembly ONZX01 (sample SAMN06348197, study PRJEB24527) | human gut metagenome | reverse complement strand
ACGCAGCTACACCATCACTATCCAAAGTGCTATAAAAAACAGTTCTAAAAGCAGAGCAGGCATAAGGTGCAAATTTACCAATGCCAAAAGAGCCGCCGTGAGACCCGCTCTTGTCAGATGCGCCCTGAGACTTGGTAAGATTACACCAAGGAGAATTGTATTCTTCATCAGAGCCAAGCAACCCTGTGGTGTTGGTATCACTGATTCTTAAACAGGTAATCTTAGGCTGCTTTGCCAACTTAAGAGCAGACTGAAAAAAGCTCTTTGCTTTAGTAGATTTCTGCTTAGACCAGTATTCCAACGACCTGGAAAATGCATCGTCTAAGTCATCAAAGTCAGGAATTGCAGACGGCGCAATCTCAAATGTACGAAAAATAATACGAGTAGGTTCACCGTTCTTCAGATTTGCATCGATGGAATTCTGGCAAATCTCGCGCGCCAAGGATTTGATGGGAGTGCCATTAAAGGTTTCAACGCCAGAATCTGCAATACCAAAAATCTGACCATGGTTATTAGACGGAAAATTCCAAGCATATCTGTGAAGAGAGAATAGAGCCATTCAATAACACCATCCTTACTTTAGGGTAAACCTGGAGGTTCTGTTGCTTTCAACTTTCTGGTATTTTTTCTTTGCTTCACGAAGTTCAGTTTCGATGGCAGAGAAAATCTGATCGACATCCTGTTGAGTATACTCATAGGTATTAGTGTTTGCACAGTTCCCCAGCAATTGAAGCATATCGATGATTTTGTTTGTCCTGGCTTCTGCCAACCTAACAAATCTATCGCGCTTGGATTCGGACTTTTTTTCCATAATGACTGCTCCTTCGACTTAATTTGATTTTATTATATAGACCGATCGAGTATATGTCAATATATTTTTCAAATAATTTTTGTATTTTTAGAATATTGTATCTTATTTTAATTTTGTGGCGTTCATTTCGTGTGTACGCTTATCGTCAATTTTCAAACCGCTTATTTCATTGTTTATGCGGCGCAATTTTTGAGGTCAGCCCATGGCGCCAATTTTGTTGCCGTTCTCGTACATATCCTCGGCATACTCGACATGATTGGGTCCTTCGCTTTGTATCCAGCCAAAGCCGGGGACATAGACCATATCCGCCAGTTCATTATCGTTAGCTATTGGCTCCGGTGCCGATTTAGGTTCAGGTTGCGTGGGCTGTACCGGGATGGAATCTGTCTGCGTAGGAGGTACATATTCTTGTTCTGCCTCGGCTTCATCTTCTATTTCCGGTACAGGGATGGGCAACTCCTCGGTGGCTACTTCCAGGGCTGATTCATCTTCCGGCATTTCCGTTTCTTTCTTTTCTGTTACCACTGGCAGCACCGGTTTCTCTGCTTCCGGAAGCGTCGGCTGTGGAGCGATCACGGCGGCCGTTTCGCTCAGCGTGGGTGTTTCCCCGACCTTTTCGGTCTGTGGCCACACAGCGGCACACAGGGCGAGACAGGCGGTGAATGCAGCGGCAATGATGATTCTATTTTTCATTCTGTTTCCTCCTCTTTGAATGTAAAACGATTGAGTTCTGCGGACAACTCACCTTTTGCGGAATATCTATCAGAATTTCAGAAGAGTATCCAGAACATTTGCCGCCTGCTGAAGCTCGCCCTGAGTGGCTTCGTTTGGTATATCTTCATCCTTTTGCACCTTGTGCGGCAGATAAGGTTCATAGTTCTGCCGGGTTATCGATGGCCGGTAATGTCCCAACATCCGCGCCAGTTCCTTGGTTTCCATGCCGTTCCGCAGAGATAGAACGGCGCAGGTGTGCCGGAGATCTGTGAATCGGATATGGTCAAGCCCCGCTTCTTTGATGATCTCATCGTGCATCCGGCGCACCATCTGCGGCGAGTAAGGTTTCAGCGTGGCCGGGTGCATAAACATGAGCGGACTGCTTGGGTGCTTGTCGTGTTCCCTGATTAGGAGGTCGATTACCTCTGGTGTCAGTGCTATCGTCCTTGTCTGACTGCCGTACTCCACCAGCTCTCGCCGTACCACGGCACGGTTTTCTGCGATGGTCAGCGTCCAATTTTCGATATCAAGGTCGCTCCATTTCAGGGCGATTAGCTCGCCTTGGCGTAGGCCTGTCGTCAGTGCCAGCATGAACATGGGGAGGTAGCCCAGCCGCTCGGCGGCGTCCAGATAGTCCTCCATCTCCAGCGGCGTCAGCACATCGGCATTGACCTTCTTTGGCTTGGAGTAGTGGAACGCTCTGGCGGGATTATCGCTAATCAGGCCATCCCGCATGGCTTGGTCCAGGCATTGCTGAAGCAGGCGGTGGATGTGCCGCATGGTTTCTTCCCCCAAGCCAGAGCTGCCGGGTCGATGATTGCCGAAGCGGCGCCGTTCTTCCAGAAAATCTCCAATCATCTCCGATGTCAATTCAGAGAGTGGTATATCTCCCAGGCCGGGGAGGATATGGTTCTTAAATACATAGTTGTGTGCCGCATAGGTAGTCGGCCTGCTCTGATGCTTGTCATAGGTTTCCTGCCAGAAGATGATGTATTCCCGAAGCGTCATATGCCCACCTCCATGCACTGGCGCTGCAGATCCCGAAAAGCCACCCATGGGAGCCGTGCCCGTTTTAATATCTTCTTGTGCAGATAGTAGAACTCGTGGAGTTTATACTCCGCTCCGGTTTTGGGATTGCGGAACACATAGGGCGAGTCAGTTTCCGGTATCTGCTTCAGAAGGCGTTCTGCTTTGGCGTTAAGCGTCAGCAACCGCTGACCCTTGAGGATGTACCTGTAGCGGACATAAAAATCGGCCCACGACAAGGTGATCAGTTCACATTGCCGCAGACCGCTTGAAAGTCCTGTGTAGATGAGGGGGAGTACGCCGAGCTGCTCTGCTGCGTTCAGGTAACGCTGGAGCTGGCCCAGGCGCAGAGGGGCTGTTTTGTATTCCTCTGCCTTGGGCTCCTGGCAGAGCCGCACCGGGTTGTATGGAATGAGCTGTTCCCGTGCCGCTTCGTCCATGCACCGCCGCAGAAGCAGGTGGACGCACCAGACACTTCTGGCACTGAGCCCCCAGCTCTGCAGGCTGTCGTAGAAATCCGTGACCGTCTGCTCTGTTAGGTCAGAGAGCTCCATATTTCCGATGCTGGGGAGGATGTGGCTGTAAATCAGATTGCGGTACCCGCCCTCGGTGTTGCCGTTCCATTTGTGCCGATTGGCGGTGAACCACCGGCCGCACCACTGCTCGACTGTCAGGGTATTTTCTTTCTGCATATCGTCGCCTCCTTTTGGCAAACGAACAATATCACAGAAAGCAGGAAATAGCTACTGAAAAGGACAGAATATTTGCAAAATGAAACTGTTCCGAATAATATATCTGTATTGTTCGGAATAATACAGCATCATTCGGAACAATACACTTCCTATTGTTCCAAACGACCTGGATTACGGTGCTCGATGGAGAAATCACAAAAAATGAGCAAGTTTTTTCTTTGTCTGCACATTTTCTGAGGGAGTTTTAGCGACCACAACACATTTTCCGTTTATCGAGAGGGTGGGTAATATCACGCCAGCGCTTATTTCTTTGTTTATGCGGCGCAGTTTCTGAGCTGCTCTCTGCGGCAAAAAGCACCCGCTGTTGGAGGTAAACCCGGTCGGAAGCACTTTTAATATACAGAATTCAATCCCACACAAATCCCAAAAGCCGAAAGCGGTGCCTGAAATAAACAGGCCAATAGAGTTCCAAAGAGGAACCGCAGAAGTGCCGGAAAGTGCCAAAGAGGGCGACTCAGTTCTGCCTGAAGGTTCAGACATAGGTTTGGGAGCAGGATGCCGGGGGTTCGAGTCCCTTCACTCCGACCAAAATTTTGACCGAAAGCGGAAAATAATCTCTGCTTTCGGTCATTTTTATATATTTTTAATTGAGAAGCCGATTTTAAAATTCAAAGCTGCTAATTCAAAGCTGCTTTGATATACGTATTTATATAAAAAATGTTAATTTCCGCATTCAATACTTATCTTATTAAATATTGCGAGAATATCATCTATCGACGTATTCTTTTTATCCTCGCCCACCTTATCAAGTATAATATTGCCCCTGTCCATCATAACAAGGCGCGTGCCGTACTCCACGGCATAGCGAAGATTATGCGTTACCATAACAGCCGTAAGTTTTTTCTGCTTAACCACTTTATCGGTAAGCTCCATAATTATTTCCGCGGTCTTGGGGTCAAGTGCGGCGGTGTGCTCATCAAGGATAAGGAAGTCTATCGGTGTCAGCGTTGCCATAATAAGTGAAACCGCCTGACGTTGGCCGCCCGACAGCGAACCCATTTTCACATGCAATTTATCCTCAAGTCCGAGACCGAGCGACGAAAGCTGTTCGCGGTAAAAATCATAACGTTTTTTATTGAGCGCAAATGACAAACCGAAGGGCTTTCCTTTATTGTCGGCAAGCGACATATTTTCGAGTATCGTCATATTCGGGCAATTGCCCATTGAGGGATTTTGGTACACTCTGCCGATATAGGCATAGCGTTCAAAATCTTTCTTCTTATTCACGCACTTGCCGTTTATAAGAACTTCGCCTGCGTTTACGGGTATACTTCCGCATATTATATTCAGCATGGAGGTTTTTCCGCTGCCGTTTGAGCCTATTACGGAGACGAATTCCCCGTCATTTACGGTAAAATTAAAATCGTCGAAAAGGCACATCTCCGTAACGAGCCCGGGATTATATATTTTTGAAATATGCTTAAGCTCCAACATTTTTCTTCACCGAACCTTTCTGAAGATTGCCGAGAACAAGTATTGCCAGGAACAAAACAGCCGTTATAAGCTTCAAAAGATTCGCCGGCAAGCCGAGGCTTATTGCAATTTGTATGCAAGCTTTGTAAATTACGCTGCCGAATATTACGGCGGTGGTGCCCTTTATAAAGCTTACGCGCCTGAAAAGCGTTGTTCCTATAATCACCGCTGCGAGGCCGAACACTATCTGACCGGTTCCCATCGTCGCGGAAAACGAGCGCTGCTCCTGACAGGCGACGGCACCCGAAAGAGCCACAAGAGCGTTCGATAATTTTTATTGTGCCCTTGTCCTTTGAGAGAGAGGTTACAAGTACGCTGTTATCGCCTACCGCGCGAAGCAAAAAGCCGTTTTTTGTCTTAAAGTAAAGGTCAAGAAGCACCTTGCAGACTATCATCAGAATTGCGGAAACGATAAGTTTTCTTAAAATAAGCGACATCGACCCGAAAACCGACATTGTAGCGGGAGATGTAAATATAGTATCTTTTTCACGCGCGATTGAAAGATTCGAACCGGCTATCTGCAGATTTATTGAAAATAAAGCCGTCATCGTTATAATACCCGAAAGCAGGTCGCGTACCTTCAAACGGACGTGGATAAATCCCGTGACAAATCCGGCAAGAGCTCCGACAAGAAAAGATATTAAAAGAGCGAGAAACGGATTTACGCCCTTTACAAGTAAAACAGCCGTTACGGCAGCTCCCAAAGGGAAACTGCCGTCTACGGTGAGATCGGGAAAATCCAATATTTTATATGTAATATATACGCCGAAGGAGAGAAGAGCGTATATAAAGCCTTGAGTTAACGTGCTTATAATAAGATCCAGCATTCTTTTACACTACCTTATTTACCTTATTTACATTCTATTGCCTTTGCGGCTACATCCGACGGAACGGTAATTCCCATAGCGCTTGCTGCGTCGGAATTTATATATGTGCTGTACTCGGTCACTGTTTCGTACGGAAGGTCGGAAGCCTTAGCTTCTCCCTTTAAAATTTGAGCGGCAAGCTTACCTGCCATTTTGCCGAGCTCCACATAATCGATACCGGCAGACGCCACACAGCCTTTTTTAACCTGCTCAATTTCGCTGCCGTATACGGGAATACCTGCGGCGTTTGTCTTTTCAAGTATTGACGGAAGGACGCCTACAACATTATTGTCGGTAAGGTTTGTGATGCAATCAACCTTCTTGTTTATAAGAGTATCGGCAGCCTGTGTAACGGACGCCTGATCGGCAACACCTATGGCTTCAATAGTAAATCCGTAGTTGCCTGCTTTTTCTTTATACTCGGCGATTGCCGATACCGAATTCGGTTCGCTTGTTGTGTAGATGATACCGATTGTTTTTGCATCAGGCTGGAGTTTTCTTATAAGCTCAAGCTGCGGGTCAACAGGAAGCTTATCCGAAACACCCGTGATGTTGCCTGTTGTAAGACCTGCTTCACCTGGGTCTGTTATAGCGTTGAATACAACCGGAATATTCTTATCCTCTGCCGCAGCGTAGCAAGCTGTTGCCGAGGGGGTTGCTATGGCGCACATAAGCGCGACGTTTTTGGAAGAGAAGTTATTGGCAATCTGTGTTGCGGTGGCATTGTCAAACGAAGCATTCTGATAATCTATTGTGTAATCCTCACCCTCTGTGAGTCCGGCCTCCTTAAGACCGAGAAGGAAGCCCTCGCGGCAATTATCAAGCGAGGCGTGCTCACCGTACTGACTGATGCCTATTACCGGAACCTTGTCTTTTTTCGCCGTACAGCCTACGAAGAATATTGTTATTGCCGCTAAAATTACCGCTACCGTTATTTTTACTTTTTTCATGATGATGACTCCTTAATTTTTAAAATAAATCAGTGTACAATGTTATAATTTAAAAATCGCCATCGTCTTAAATAATATTGCATTCTTTTCTCCTTAATAAGCAAATAAAAAAAGCCTTATCCCATATATGGGACAAGACTTTGAATCCTGCGGTACCACCCAAATTGCCGGATAAACCGACCGCTCGTTTCTTATACTTACATATAAGCCGCTCTGATAACGGGTACGGAACCCGTCGGCCGCTACTCGCAAACGCTTTCGTGCCGCCCTCATAAGTCCATTCGCTGTACTCTCCCCTGCGGTATTTCCACCGACAACCGCTCTCTGCAAGCTTTAAGTAAAGCTACTCTTCTTAATCACAGGTTTTTTAGATGTTGCCACAATGTTATCACGCCGTTCTTTCTTTGTCAAGAAAAAATTACAAATATTTTTAAATCGTTATTTATGGGGCAAAATGTCTTATATCGGTACATATCACGAAAAAATGCTTTGTTTTGCGGAATAATTAAATAAATACAAGGCAAAAATCTTGATTTTAGTGAGACATTGTGCTAAAATGTACAAATAATGTCGTCAAGAATACCTGTGATTTAGCAATAATTGGTTATTTGAGACAATAATATAAAAAGACTTCTATGTCTTTTGAAAAAAATACACAAATTAACAGGGGGTCTATCATTTGACCAAGTACATCATCAAGCGCATAGCAATGGGCTTGCTCAGCATTTTCATTGTTGCCACGCTGACGTTTTTCCTTATGAACCTTGTTCCCGGCGGTCCGTTCGTTGCGGAAAAATCCATAAGCAAGGCTGCACAGGAAGCTCTCGCGGCAAAATACGGATTGGACAAACCTTTATTCGAGCAATATATAACCTATATTACCGATTTTATCAAGGGCGATATGGGCGTAAGCTTACGTCAAAGAGGAAGAACCGTATCGGACATTATTTTTTCTAAATTCCCCGTATCGGCAAAGCTCGCCGGAATAGCTGTTCTCGTCTCTCTTCTTGTAGGCATACCGCTCGGATGTCTTTCGGCATACAACCGAGGTAAATTTGCCGATAACTTTATTATAGTGCTCGCGACGTGCGGTATCGCAATACCGAGCTTTATAATCAGCGTAATTTTACTGTATACATTCGGCAGCAAGCTGAATCTGCTGCCAACGGTAGGTCTTAACACGCTGTCATCATATATAATGCCGGTGACGGCGCTGTCGGTTTACCCGACGGCATATATAACGCGGCTTATGCGCTCAAGTCTTTTGGACGTTATGGGGCAGGATTATATAAGAACGGCAAAAGCCAAAGGCCTTTCGAACTTCAAAATACTCTTCAAGCATGCTCTCAGAAACGCAATACTCCCCGTAATAACATACGTCGGACCAATGCTCGCAAGCCTTATGACGGGTTCGTTTATAGTAGAACAGATATTTGCAATACCCGGTCTCGGCCGTGAATTTGTTTCGGCCATAGTCAACCGCGACTACACCATGATAATGGGAACAACAATTGTCCTTGCGACACTTATCATAGTTGCAAACGTCATAGTTGACATACTGTATAAAATAATCGACCCGAGAATCAAACTTAAGTAAGGAGCGGCATCGCCGATGAACAAAAAATTTCCGAGTCTGCATTTGAAGGCAGACGATTTTATACCGGCTACAACGACGGAAAAAGAAAACCTTGTTGTAATGCGAGACAGCGTCAACTTTTGGAAGGACGGCCTCAGACGTCTGCGTAAAAACAAGGTTGCCATGATAAGTCTTGTCTTTATTTTACTGATAGTGGTTTTTGCTTACATTCTTCCCAGCTTTTGGCCGTACAGCTATGAGCAGCAAATAAAATACAGCGAGAACCTCTCCCCGTTTCAGTACAGCGAAACAGAACAGGCGCAAATAGACGCGGGTCAAAAGGTATTTCCTCACATCTGCGGAACGGATAAGCTCGGCAGAGACTTTGCCGTTCGCCTTATGATGGGCACAAGAATAAGCCTTACGGTAGGTCTTGTGTGCGCAGCGCTGGTTCTTATAGTCGGCTCGCTGTTCGGTGCAATAGCCGGTTTTGCCGGCGGTTGGGTCGATAATATAATGATGCGTTTTACCGACATTTTATATACCATTCCCGATATACTTTTAATAATTCTGCTTGCAACCTCCCTAAAGCCGCGACTCGAAGCGCTCTCTGCTAATCCGGGTTTTACTTGGATGCAGAGAATGGGACCGAACCTTATAGCAATATTCCTTGTATTCGTTTTGATATACTGGGTAGGTATGGCAAGAATAACACGTTCTCAAATACTTGTACTCAAGGAGTCCGAATACGTTACCGCGGCAAGAGCACTCGGTGCAAGCAATTCGCGTATAATCAGAAAGCACCTTTTGACGAACTGCATAGGTACTCTTATAGTAACAACCACACTTCAGATACCCTCCGCAATATTTACCGAAAGCTATTTGAGTTTCCTCGGACTCGGCGTTACGGCTCCCATGCCGTCGCTCGGTTCTCTTGCCACGGAGGCCGTAAAGGGTATGAACACTTATCCATATCTGCTGTTTTTACCGGCGCTACTGATAAGCGTTATCATACTTGCCTTTAACCTTCTCGGAGACGGGCTGCGCGACGCGTTCGACCCGAAACTCAAGAACTAAAGGAGGGTAAATATTTTGAGTGAAAAACTTTTGGAAATAAAAGACGAGAAGCTGTCGTTCTTTACTCCCGCAGGCGAAGTCAAAGCACTTAACGGCGTTTCGTTTTCGATGGATGAAGGCGAGGTTCTCGGAATAGTCGGTGAATCTGGTTCGGGAAAATCCGTCACAGCATATTCAATAATGGGGCTTACCGCATACCCTGGCAAGCTTATAGGCGGAACAATCAGATTTAACGGTCACGAAATTGAAAAGATGACCGATAAGGATTTCAGAAAGATAAGAGGAAACGAGGTTTCCATAATATTTCAGGACCCTATGACGAGCCTTAATCCCGTTTACACAATAGGCAACCAGATAACAGAGGTTATAAGGCTGCATACGGATAAAGACAAAAAACAGGCATATGAGCGCGCTAAGGAGCTTTTGGAGCTTGTAGGCATTAACGAGCCTACCAAGCGACTTAAACAGTATCCGCACGAGCTTTCGGGCGGTATGCGCCAGAGAGTTATGATTGCCATAGCTCTTGCCTGCGAGCCGAAGCTTTTAATAGCCGACGAACCTACAACGGCTCTTGACGTCACAATTCAGGCGCAGATACTTGACCTTATGCAGGATTTGCGTAAAAAGCTCGGAATGAGCATAATTATGATAACTCACGACCTTGGCGTTGTCGCGAGTATGTGCGAAAAAATTGCAGTTATGTATGCGGGTCATATAGTTGAATACGGCACGGCAGACGAGATATTTTATGAGCCGAAGCACGAATACACAAA
>ONZX01001837.1_pt1 | contig 10020 bp, 13 predicted proteins | sample 1671831 | NCBI WGS metagenome assembly ONZX01 (sample SAMN06348197, study PRJEB24527) | human gut metagenome | reverse complement strand
CGTCGCCGACCCCGACGCCGAGCTCGAAAGGCTCACGCCGCTCCCGCTCGACGACGAAGAATAACGACCGGATCAACCCATTCAACGCTAGACAAGAGGACAACGCCATGCAGCGACGCCGACTGATTCTCGCCACGGGCCTTGCGCTCGCCGCCCCCGCGCCCGCCGTTTGGGCTTGGGACGACAAGGGTGATCCGTTCGCCTTCGTCGTCGACGTGAGCAACGAAATCCTGGACGAGATCCGCAGGGACCCGGCCTTGGCGCACGGGGATCCGGAACACGTCCGTCAGTTGGTGGACGGGAAGATCCTCCCCGTCACCGACTTTACGCTGATGACGCGCCTCACGGTGGGGCCGGACTGGCGCAAGGCCTCGGCCGAAGAGCGTCAGCGCCTTGAGCAGGGCTTTCGCGGGCTGCTGATCCGCGTCTATTCGGGCGCGCTCCTTCAGGTGAAGGATCAGCGCTGCGAACTCCGTCCGACGCGCGTCAAGACCGTGAAGGACGAGATGGTGATCCGCACGCTCCTCAAAGCCTCCGGCCAGAAGGACCTCGGTCTCGACTACCGCATCTACCGCGCCAAGGACGGCGCCTGGAAGATCGTCGACGTCAACGTCGAGGGGATCTGGCTCGTCGAAAACTACCGCTCGCAGTTCGCCTCGGTGCTGAGTTCCGAAGGCGTCCCCGGCCTCATCAAGATGCTCGAAACCCGCGCGGACGAGCTCGCCGCGAAGAACAAGGCCAAGTCCTGAGGACCCTCTCATGCGCATCGAAGTTGACGACCTCACGGTGGAAAACGCCGCCCGGGTGAAGCGTGAAGCTCTGAACGCCTGGACGAAGGGCGAGCGCACGTTCGACTTTTCGGCCGTCCGGCACGTCGACAGCGCGGCTCTCGCTTTGGTGGCGTCCCTCGTGCGGCGCGCCGAAGCCGAGGGCGCCCGGGTGACCTTCACGGGGCTCCCGGCGGGGTTGAGAAGCCTCGCGGAACTCTACGGCGTCGACGCGCTTTTGGACGAGTATCTGCCGCCCGCCGCGCGTTAACCATTTATCGCCATTTCAGCGACGCACAAAGGGGCCGCCCGTTCGGGCGGCCCCTATACAATTCGCGACTCAGCACACCCAACACCGGAATCCGATTCATGCAGAAACTCCGTATCCGCGGCGGCCGCCGCCTGGTCGGCGAAGTCCGCGCCTCCGGCGCCAAGAACGCCGTGCTTCCCATCCTCTGCGCCGCCTTTTTGACGGCCGAAGACCTGGTGCTCCGGAACGTCCCCGACTTGGCGGACGTGCGCACGATGCTGAAGCTCCTCGAAGGGATGGGCGTCAAGGTCCGCCGTGAGGGCGATGCGGTGATTCTGAATGCGGGGAGCGTCTCGGACACGACGGCCCCGTACGAGCTCGTGCGCACGATGCGCGCCTCGATCCTGACGCTCTGCCCGCTGACGGCGAGGTTCGGGAGCGCCGAGGTGAGCCTCCCGGGCGGCTGCGCCATCGGCGCGCGCCCCGTGGATCAGCACATCAAGGGGCTCCGTCAGCTGGGGGCCGAGGTGGAGATCGAGCACGGCTACGTCAAGGCCCGTGCGGCGCGCCTCAAAGGCGCGCGCATCGTCACCGACATGGTGACCGTCACCGGCACGGAAAACCTGATGATGGCCGCGGTGTTGGCCGACGGCGTCACCACGATCGAAAACGCGGCGCGTGAGCCCGAAGTCGTGGACCTCGCGGACTGCCTGAACGCCATGGGCGCCAAGGTCTCGGGCGCGGGCACGCCCACGATCACGATCGAAGGCGTCGAGAGCCTCCACGGGGCGGAGCACACCGTCATCGCCGACCGCATCGAAGCGGGGAGCTTCCTCTGCGCGGCGGCCGCCACGCAGGGCGACGTCCTCGTGACGCACTGCGAGCCCCACCACATGGAGGCGGTGCTGGACAAGCTGCGCGAAGCCGGCGCCGAACTCGAAACGGGTGCCGACTGGGTGCGCCTTCGCATGACGCACCGCCCGAAGGCGGTGTCGGTGCGCACGACGCCGCACCCCGGCTTCCCCACCGACATGCAGGCGCAGTTCATGGCGCTCAACACGGTCGCGGAAGGGACGGGCCACGTGACGGAGACGATCTTCGAGAACCGCTTCATGCACGTCCCCGAACTCATGCGCTTGGGCGCCAAGATCAGCATCGAAGGCTCGACGGCGATCGTCGAAGGCGTCGAGAAGCTCTCCGGCGCCGCGATGATGGCGACCGACCTGCGCGCTTCGGCCTCCCTCGTCATCGCGGCTTTGGTGGCCGAAGGCGAGAGCACGGTCGACCGCATCTATCATCTTGACCGCGGCTACGAGTGCATGGAGGCGAAGCTCCGCGCGTTGGGCGCCGACATTGTTCGGGAAAACGCTTGAGGCCTAGACCAAAGTGGGGACGACGGGAGTCGTCCCCATGCCGCATAATGAACGGATGACTTCCACACGAACGGAGAGCAGCATGCAGGACTGCATTTTCTGCAAGATCGGCCGCGGCGACATCCCCTCCCGCAAGATCTACGAGGACGACGACGTCCTCGCCTTCCACGACATCAACCCGAAGGCCCCCGTGCACTTCCTGATCATTCCGAAGAAGCACATCGCCTCGCTCGCCGAAGCGCAGCCCGAGGATGAAGCCCTTTTGGGTAAAATGCTCACGCTTGTGCGCAAGCTCGCCCTGCAGGAAGGCTGCGTGAACGGCTTCCGGACCGTGATCAATACGGGCCGCGACGGCGGGCAGGAAGTCGCGCACCTTCACATTCACGTGCTGGGCGGTCCCCAGCCCTGGAAGTAATTCTTTTTTTCCCCGGAGTACAAAATGGGTTCCTTTTCCGTCTGGCACTGGCTGATCGTTCTCGTCATCGTCGTTCTCGTGTTCGGCACCGGCAAGCTCAAGAACATGGGCAAGGATTTGGGCGGCGCGATCAAGGGCTTCAAGGAAGGCATGCGTGAGGGCGAAGACGACAAGCCCGCCGCGCAGATTTCCCAGTCGAAGGACACCGTCGACGTCGAAGCCAAGGAAAAGACCAAGGCCGACTAACGCGACCGCCAAGGTACGCGTTCCCAGAAGAAACGCAGGACGACCGCGGCAGCCCCAACGGGTTGACCGCGGCCTTTTCAATGCATTCGCGGAGCTTTCATGTTTGATTTCGGTTTCAGCGAAATGCTCGTGGTCGGGGTGATCGCGTTGGTGGTCCTCGGTCCTGAGCGTCTCCCGACCGTCGCCCGTACCGCGGGCGAGTGGGTCGGCAAGGCGCAGCGCTTCGTCGCGCAGGTCAAATCCGACATCGACCGCGAGTCCTCACTCGCCGAGCTCAAGAAGATTCAGGAAGAGGCGCGCGCCGTCGCTTCCGACCTCAAGTCGACCGTCGAGAAGGCCGCCACCCAGATGGAAAAGGACGTGAAGGCCGTCGCGGACGAGGTGGAGACCAACGCCGCTTCGATCGAGAAGTCCGTCGACGACGCCGTCTCGCAGGTGAGCTCCGAAGTGAACGCCGCCCGTACGGCGAGCTCGGAAGACATCGCGAGCGTCTACGGGTGGGGTACGCCCGAAACCGTCAACTCGGCCCCGACCCCCTGGCACACGTCGTCCGAAGCCGAGACGAAGATCTTCAAGAAGCGCTACCACAGCGGGCCCTCCGTCGACGAGCTCGCGGGCGAAATCGAACGCCTGCGCCGCGACTTCGGCGAGGTCCAGCATCTCCAGGTCAGCCGCAAGGGGCCGGCGGACTTCGTGTCGCTGGCCGACAAGCGCGCCGAGGAAACGCTGGTCGAGGAACTGCGCAAGGCGCGTCCCGACTGGGGCATGCTGCTGGAGGAAGGCGGCGAGATTGCCGGCGATCCGACCAAGCCGCGCTGGATCGTCGATCCGCTGGACGGCACGACCAACTTCCTCCACGGCATCCCGCACTTCTCGATCTCGGTCGCCGTCGAAGAACCGAACGGTGTCGGCGGCAAGCCCGAGATCACGACGGCGATGGTCTATAACCCGATCACCGACGAAGGCTTCTGGGCCGAAAAGGGCCGGGGGGCGTGGCTGCAGGGACAGCGGTTGCGCGTGTCGTCGCGCCGCGACCTGTCGGAAGCGTTGATCGCCACCGGCATCCCGTTCCTCGGCCACGGCAACTTCGCCGAATGGACCCGCATCTTCGGCGCGGTCGCGCCGGAAGTCGCCGGCATCCGCCGCTTCGGCTCGGCCGCGCTCGACCTGGCCTATGTCGCGGCGGGGCGGTTCGACGGATTCTGGGAATCGGGGCTGAAGAAGTGGGATATCGCCGCCGGCATGCTGCTGGTGCGGGAGGCGGGCGGCTTCGTCACCGATTATCGCGGTGCCGACCGCGCCTATGAAAAGGGCGAGGTGCTGGCGAGCAACGAACAGATGCAGACCCGTCTGCACAAGCTGGTCGCAGGCGCGCTGCGCTGACGGCATGGGGGTGACGGCACGGCGCCGCCACCCGTGGGCTTAGAAGGCGATCGCGCTGCGATGCTTCTCTGGCAGCGCCGTCGCGATCATATTGCGTCTGGTCACATCGACCTTCGTGGCACAGCCGGCGCAGCGGCATGGACGGCATCCGGCGCGATGACGCGCCGGGCCGGGATGTGCTTCGATCACGTCTTCGTCGCAGGGGCCGCTCCACCGGCGGCACCGCCACGGTCGGGCATTGCGGGCATTGCCGGGGAATTGCGAGTGATTCTCATCCTGTTCCGCCCTTGATGCCCTAACGCCATCGGCCTAAAGCCGCTGACATTCATACCGCAACCGCGAGAGACCCCACCTTGGTCGACCTGTCGCAATATCTGCCGATTCTGATGTTCCTGGGCGTTGCCCTGGTATTGTCGACGGCCTTCGTCGTGCTGCCGATGGTGGCATCGCGTTTCACCGGTGCGCACAAGCCGACGCCGGAAAAGCTGACCGAATATGAATGCGGTTTCCCCGCGTTCGAGGATTCGCGCAGCCAGTATGACGTGCGCTTCTATCTGGTGGCGATCCTGTTCATCCTCTTCGATCTCGAAGCGGCGTTTCTCTATCCGTGGGCGGTGACGGTGTTCGACCTCGGCTGGACCGCGTGGGTGTCGATGATGATCTTCATCGGCGAACTGGCGCTCGGCCTTGTATATGCTTGGAAGATGGGAGCTCTCGAATGGGAGTAGAACTCACGACGCCGCCGCACGGCTTTGGCGCTGGTAACGCCGCCGGCACGCCCGTTCAGGCCCCCGACCAGGGTTTCTTCAACGACCTGAACGGTGAACTCACCGACAAGGGCTTTCTGGTCACTTCGACCGAGGACCTGTTCCAGTGGGCGCGCACGGGATCGCTGTGGTGGATGACCTTCGGCCTCGCCTGCTGTGCGGTGGAGATGATCCACGTCAACATGCCGCGCTATGACATGGAACGCTTCGGCGCCGCGCCGCGCGCCAGTCCGCGCCAGTCAGACGTGATGATCGTCGCCGGCACGCTGTGCAACAAGATGGCCCCGGCGCTGCGCCGCGTGTACGACCAGATGTCGGAACCGAAATACGTGATTTCGATGGGCAGTTGCGCCAATGGCGGCGGCTATTACCATTACAGCTACAGCGTCGTGCGCGGTTGTGACCGCGTGGTGCCGGTCGACATCTATGTCCCCGGCTGCCCGCCGACCGCCGAGGCGCTGCTCTATGGCGTGATGCAGCTCCAGCGGAAGATCCGCCGGTCGGGGAGCATCGAACGGTGAGGGCGCCCGCACCCCGTTATGCGCCGAACGACGGCGTGATCGACGCGGCGACCGCTGCGCTCGGCGACATGCTGCTTCATGCGCAGGACCTGGTCGGCGAGGTGTCGCTGACCGTCGATCGCGACCGGCTGGTCCCCGCGATGGAAACGCTGCGCGACACGCCGGGGCTGAAGTACGAGATGCTGGCGGAGATTGCCGGTGTCGATTACCCCGAGAGGGCCGAGCGGTTCGACGTCGTCTATCACCTGCTGTCGATGACGCGGAACCACCGCATCCGCGTGCGCGTGACGACCGATGAGGATGCGCCGGTGCCGTCGGTGACGGGCATCTGGTACAATGCCGGCTGGCTCGAGCGCGAAGTGTACGACATGTACGGCGTGCTGTTCACCGGCAACCCGGACCTGCGCCGCATCCTGACCGACTATGGTTTTCGCGGCCATCCGCTGCGCAAGGACTTCCCGCTGACCGGCTATGTCGAGATGCGCTATTCGGAAGAGGCCAAGCGCGTGGTGTACGAACCGGTGAAGCTGGCGCAGGATTTCCGCACGTTCGACTTCATGAGCCCGTGGGAGGGCGCCGAATATGTCCTGCCGGGCGACGAGAAGGCGGCCGAGCCCAAGCCCGCGCTGGGGCAGGCGCCGGGTGCGCCGACGCCGGTCAACGCCGATCAGGTGAAGCGCGCCGACGAGAATGCGAAGGTCGCCGTGCCGCAGGTCGACAAGCCCAAGACGACCGAGAGCACCGCGCAGTCGGGCGCTGGCAAGCCGCATCCCGGCAACCGGCCCGAATCGAAGCCGGTCGATCCCGACGTGCCGTCGCCCGATGCGGGCAAGCCGCCGGTGGAGGACAAGTAATGGCCGATTACGACCATCAGATCGATGCCGCCAACCCCACGCCCGGCGATGTCGAAATCCAGAACTACACGATCAACTTCGGCCCGCAGCACCCGGCGGCGCACGGCGTGCTCCGCCTTGTCACCGAACTGGACGGCGAGATCGTCGAGCGGATCGACCCGCATGTCGGGCTGCTCCACCGCGGCACGGAAAAGCTGATCGAATACAAGACGTACGCGCAGGCGCTGCCGTACATGGACCGGCTCGATTACTGCTCGCCGATGTGCATGGAGCACAGCTATGTCCTGGCGGTCGAAAAGCTGCTGGATATCGAAGTGCCGCTGCGCGCCCAGTATCTGCGCGTGTTCTTCGCCGAACTGACCCGCATCATGAACCACATGCTGAACATCGGTTCGCACGTGATGGACGTGGGCGCGATGACGCCGAACCTGTGGATGTTCGAGCTGCGCGAAGACACGATGAACTTCTACGAACGGGCGTCGGGTGCGCGGATGCACGCGAACTTCCTGCGCCCCGGCGGCATCCGGCAGGACGTGCCGCTGAAGCTGCTGACCGATATCGCCGAATGGCTCGACACCCGCCTGCCGCGCCTGTTCGGCGATGCGATCGGCATGGTTTCGGAAAACCGCATCTTCAAGCAGCGCAACGTCGACATTGCGGTCGTCAGCCGCGAGGATGCGGTGCGCTGGGGCTTTTCCGGCCCGATGATCCGTGGCGCGGGCATTCCGTGGGACATCCGCAAGGCGCAGCCCTATGACGCCTATGACCGGGTCGACTTCGATGTGCCGGTCGGGACGCGCGGCGACTGTTATGACCGGTTCATGGTCCGGGTCGAGGAAGTCTGGCAGTCGGCGCGTATCATGAAGCAATGTCTCGCCCAGATGCCCGAAGGGCCGATCGCGTCGCTCGACCGCAAGGTCGTGCCGCCGAAGCGCGGCGAGATGAAGCAGTCGATGGAAGCGCTGATCCATCACTTCAAGCTGTTCACCGAAGGCTATCACGTTCCCGCGGGCGAGGTCTATGTCGCGACCGAGAGCCCGAAGGGCGAGTTCGGCATCTACATGGTGTCGGACGGCAGCAACAAACCGTACCGCGTGAAGATCCGCCCGACCGCATTCAGCCATCTCCAGGCGATGGACTTCATGACGAAGGGGCACATGCTCGCCGACATCACCGCGATCCTGGGGGCGATGGACATCGTGTTCGGGGAGTGCGACCGTTGAGCCGCCTCGACACCGTGAACGCGATGATGGAACGCTACAATGCGCGCGACGCGGCGGGCTATGCCGCGTTCTTCGCCGACGATGGCTGCGAGGCACAGTATCGCGGCGACGTGGTGCGCGACGGACGCGCCGGCGTGGAGAGCGGCATGGCGGCGGTCTTCGCCGAATTTCCGCAGAACCATGCCGAAGTCCTGCAGTCGTTCGAACTGGGTGAGCGCGTCGTGCTGCACGAACGGGTCCGCCGTTCGGCCGACGCCGAACCGTTCGACGTAATGACCGTCTATTCGTTCAGCGGCGACAAGGTCGGCCGCGTGGAGTTCATTCGCTGATGGCCGACGCCCCCAACATCCCCGACGAAGCCGAGGTCCGTGCACGCTGGGGTAACTTCGCGTGGAACCCTGCGAACGCCGAAAAGGCGCGCGAGATCGTCGCGCGCTATCCCGAAGGGCGGCAGCAGTCGTGCACCATCCCGTTTCTCGATCTGGCGCAGCGTCAGGTCGGTGCCGAAACGCACACGCAGGGCTGGTTGCCGGTGCCGGTGATCGAGTTCGTCGCCCGCGAACTGGGCATGGCCTATATGCGGGTGTACGAGGTCGCGACCTTCTACACGATGTTCAATCTGGCGCCGGTCGGCCGTTACCATGTGCAGGTCTGCGGCACGACGCCGTGCATGCTGCGCGGATCGGACGATGTGTTCGCGGCGTGCAAGAATCGCGGGCTGATGAAGGGCAAGACCACGCCTGACGGCCTGTTCACGCTGACCGAGGTCGAGTGCATGGGCAATTGCGCCTCGGCACCGATGGTCCAGATCAACGACGACAATTACGAGGACCTCGACTATGATCGCATGACCGCGATCCTCGAGGCGCTGGCGAAGGGCGAGACGCCGAGGCCCGGAACGCAGGAACCCGGTCGGCATACGGTCGAACCGGTCGGCGAACCGACCAACCTTGCCGCGATGATGACCGAGAACCATGATTACCGGCCCGAATGGGGCAGCGCGGCATGAGGGCGCTCGGCAGTCTGTTGATCGCGGTGCTCGTCGGCATCGCGGTGTTGTGGATCGCGCTGGAGCTGTTCGTCGGGGCGCTGAAGCTGGTCGGCGTCGCGATCGGCATCGCGGCGATGGTCGCGGTTTATTTCATCGCCGAAAAGATGATCGGGAAGGGACGATAAGGATGCTGGCCGACAAGGATCGCATCTTCACCAACGTGTACGGGTTCCAGCCATGGAACCTCGACGCCGCCGTGATGCGCGGCGACTGGGACAATACCAAGGCGCTGTTGCAACTGGGTCCCGACACGATCATCGACCGTATCAAGGCATCCGGCCTGCGCGGGCGTGGCGGGGCGGGCTTTCCGACCGGCACCAAATGGTCGTTCATGCCGAAGGCGCCCAAGCCCGACCGGCCGAACTTCCTCGTCATCAACGCCGACGAGTCGGAGCCCGGTTCGTGCAAGGACCGCGAGATCATCCGGCATGATCCGCACAAGCTGATCGAGGGCGCGCTGGTCGCGGGCTTCGCGATGCGTGCGCGCGCGGCATATATCTATATTCGCGGCGAATATATCCGCGAGGCGGAGGTATTGTTCGCTGCGATCGCGGAGGCATATGCCAAGGGGCTGCTCGGCAAGAATGCCTGCGGTTCGGGGTATGACTTCGACGTGTTCGCACATCGCGGCGCCGGCGCGTACATCTGCGGTGAAGAAACCGCGATGCTCGAAAGCCTCGAGGGCAAGAAGGGACAGCCCCGGCTCAAGCCGCCGTTCCCGGCGGGTGCCGGCCTGTATGGCTGCCCGACGACGGTCAACAATGTCGAATCGATCGCCGTGGTACCGACGATCCTGCGCCGCAGCCCGGAATGGTTCGCAAGCTTCGGCGCGGAGAACAACCGCGGTACCAAGCTGTTCCAGATCAGTGGGCACGTGAACCGGCCCTGCGTGGTCGAGGAGGCGATGAGCATCCCGTTCCGCGAGCTGATCGAAAAGCATTGCGGCGGCATTCGCGGTGGCTGGGACAATCTGCTGTGCGTCATCCCCGGCGGGTCGTCGGTGCCGCTGGTCAAGGCCGAGCAGATCATCGACGCGCCGATGGATTTCGACGGGTTGAAAGCGGTAGGTTCGGGCCTCGGCACCGCCGCCGTCATCGTCATGGACAAGTCGACCGACGTGGTCCGGGCGATCAGCCGCCTGTCGTATTTCTACAAGCATGAGAGCTGCGG
>ONZX01001830.1_pt1 | contig 10042 bp, 8 predicted proteins | sample 1671831 | NCBI WGS metagenome assembly ONZX01 (sample SAMN06348197, study PRJEB24527) | human gut metagenome | reverse complement strand
AGAAAAGAGTCCTATCCCTAAAAGCTATAGTTGCCTGTTCACCTGTAAATATGCTAAAATGTTTTAAGCATATTTTTCTGGGAGAGTGAGTGATTCGATGGGCTATATGGCTTTATACCGGAAGTGGCGTCCGAGTGATTTTGATGAAGTAAAAGGGCAGGATGCCATTGTCCAGACATTGAGAAATCAGATTATTTACAACCGAATAGGGCATGCCTATCTTTTCTGCGGCACCCGGGGTACTGGTAAGACTTCCATTGCGAAGCTTTTTGCAAAGGCAGTAAACTGTGAACACCCGGTTAATGGGAACCCTTGTAATGCCTGTCCTTCCTGTCAGGCAATTAATAACCAGAGTTCTCTTGACGTTTTAGAAATTGATGCGGCTTCCAATAACGGTGTGGAGAATATTCGTGATATTCGGGAACAGGTACAATATTCCCCAGTTGAGGGACGTTATAAGGTATATATTATTGATGAGGTTCATATGCTTTCTTCCGGAGCATTTAATGCTCTTTTGAAAACGCTTGAAGAACCTCCTTCTTATGTTATCTTTATTTTGGCTACAACAGAAAAACACAAAATTCCTGTTACGATCCTTTCCCGTTGTCAAAAATATGATTTTAAACGAATTTCCGTTGATACGATTACGAACCATCTTGTATCCTTAATGGAGAAAGAGAAGGTGGATGCAGATGAAAAGGCTCTTCGTTATATCGCCCGTGCAGCGGACGGTTCCATGCGAGATGCCTTAAGTCTTCTTGACCAGTGCATCGCTTTTTATCTTGGGCAGACGCTTACTTATGACAATGTTCTCGAAGTACTTGGTACTGCAGACACTTCTGTTTTCAGCGCACTACTTCGTAATATTTTAAATCATGACTCTATCGCCGCTCTTGATATCATTGACAGCATGATCACAGAGGGCCGGGAGCTTTCTCAGTTCCTTTCCGATTTTCTCTGGTATCTGAGAAATCTTCTTATCTTAAAAGATCAGGAGGGTGCTGAAGAAAGTCTTGATATGTCAAAAGAAACGATTGCCGCTCTAAAGGAAGAGTGTTCTATGGTAGATACTATTGCACTTTTACGCTATATCCGGCTGCTTTCCGAACTTTCTAATCAGATTCGGACTGCCACACAGAAGCGTGTTCTCCTGGAGGTTGGCTTCATTAAGCTCTGCCGCCCCGAAATGGAATCCGATACGGAAAGTCTTTCGGAGCGTATCCGACAGTTAGAAGACAAAATTGCACAAGGCATCCCAATGATTCCTGCAAATGGACCAGGGAATGCCGGGATGATAACCAGCAAGGGTACTTTTGCCTATGATCCATATACCGGGCAGCCTCTTGGCACTTCCGGCGCAGCAGGTGCAGGAACAGCAGGTATGGTTAATGGAACTGGAAACAGTGCCGTATCTGGTGCATTTCCGCAGGGAACAGAAGGACAGATTTCACCGGAAGAAGCATTAGAAAAGCGTTTTTCCCCAGCAGAAGCTGATGACTTGAAAGAAATTGCAAGTCACTGGAACGATATTGTAAATCAAACATCCATGCCGATGCAGCAGTTTCTTCGCGCCGCCAGAGTTGCGGTAGCTGACAGCAGTACTATTTTGCAGCTTGTCTTTACAAATAATGACCTGGCAAAAGAATACTTTGAGCGAGAACATCACAAAAATCTGGATCTTTTATCTGAACTTGTTGCAGAACAGACAGGTAAGGTCGTAACTTTTGAATGTACATCCAGTACACATCAACCAACGGAACAATCTAACTATATTGATTTAAGCAAGATTCACCAGACGGTTATTTTTGAGTAATTAATTATTGGCAAAATATTATTTCTGGTGTATAAACACATTAAAGCGTGTTAATGTGCTCCCGGAATCTTTTTGTGCCTGATCTTGTGAGAAGATTTTTTTCAGCTATGTCCAAATTTTTAAGGCATATGCAGTGCGTACGCCTCAAAAATTTGGGCGCAACTGGCGGAAAATCAGCCGCAAAGGCAAGTGCAGGAAAGACTCCGAGAGTACATAATTATTAAAATGGAGGATTTTATTATGGCAAAAAGAGGTGGATTCCCAGGTGGTATGCCTGGTAACATGAATAACTTAATGAAACAGGCTCAGAAGATGCAGAAGCAGATGGCTGAGGCACAGCAGGAACTTGAAACAAAGGAATTTGAAGTAACAAGTGGCGGTGGTGCTGTTAAGGTTGTTATTACAGGTAAAAAGGAAATTAAGTCTATTGATATTAATCCAGAAGTTGTAGACCCAGATGATGTAGAAATGCTTCAGGACTTAGTTATGACAGCTGTAAATGAAGCTATCAGACAGGCTGACGAAGCAGCTAGTGGTGCATTAGGTGGTATCGCTGGTGGTCTTGGTGGCAACATCCCAGGTTTATTCTAGGAGATTGAAATGAATTATTACGGCGGTTATGTAAATCGACTTATTGAACAGCTTTCCAGACTGCCGGGTATCGGTGGCAAAAGTGCTCAAAGATTGGCATTCCATATTATAAATATGCCAGAAAAAGATGCAGAACTTCTTGCTGATACTATACTTAGTGCAAAGAAAAATGTGAAATACTGTTCAAAGTGTTGTACTCTTACAGATACGGACCCATGCACAATTTGTTCTAACCCTAAGAGAATACAATCTTCTATTATGGTTGTAGAGGATTCAAGGGATATGGCAGCTTACGAAAAAACTGGAGAGTACAAGGGACTTTATCATGTTTTACAGGGAGTTATATCCCCTCTAAAGGATATAGGTCCAAATGATATTAAAATTAAAGAACTTATTTCTCGATTAGACGAAAATGTAAAAGAGGTTATTATTGCTACAAACCCTACAGTTGAGGGAGAGGCTACTGCTATGTACATTAGTAGATTAATTAAGCCTATGGGAATTAAAGTTACAAGAATTGCCCATGGCGTGCCAGTAGGTAGTGACCTTGAATATGTTGACGAAGTTACTCTTTCAAGAGCTCTTGAGGGTAGACGAGAAATGTAATATCCTATAAAATACCTCCAAATCTGGGGGTATTTTCAATATAAGGAGGTTTTTATGGATATAAAAGATATTTTAAGCAAAGTTGACCACACTCTTTTAAACCCTAAGGCCACTTGGGAAGAAATAAAAAATATTTGTGATGACGGTATGAAGTATTGTACTGCAAGTGTATGTATACCACCTAGCTTTGTTAAAAGAGCAAAGGAGTATGTAGGCGAAAATTTAAAAATCTGTACAGTTATTGGTTTTCCAAATGGCTATAATACAACTGATGTTAAGATTTTTGAAACAGAAAATGCTCTTAAAAATGGTGCTGATGAAATAGATATGGTTGTTAATTTGGGAGATTTAATGGACAAAAATTATGATAATATATTGTCTGAAATAACAAAAATTAAGGCTGTTTGTGGTACAAAGATTTTAAAGGTTATTATAGAAACTTGTTTGCTTAATGAAGAACAGAAAATAAAAATGTGCGAAATAGTTACTAAAAGTGGAGCAGATTTTATAAAAACAAGCACAGGATTTTCTACAGGTGGAGCAACTTTTGAGGATATAGAACTTTTTGCTAAATATGTAGGTAAAAATATTAAAATTAAGGCTGCCGGAGGTATTAGTTCTATTGCTGATGCTGAAAAGTTTATATCCCTTGGAGCAGATAGACTTGGCACAAGTCGAATAGTGAAAATAGTAAAAAGTAATTGGATATAGTATCTATTTTAAAATAAAGCAAAAACTTAATAGGAGTTGAAAGTGTTGAAAGATAGAATGGTCTGCGAATGTTATGATATTACTGTGGATAAAATAAAGCAGGCTTTACTAGATGGAGCAAAGGGCTATGACGATTTAGTTAAATCAATGCGTCTTGGTGTTCTCTGTTCAGCCTGTATAGGCGATGCCAAAAAAGTAGTAGAGCAATTACAAATTGAAATAGAGGAAGAAAAAAATAGAGGTACGGTGTGAAAGCCGTACCTCTGTTTTTATGATAAATTACTTTGTCATCATCTTGTTTACAGCACTTGCAATAGCTCTTAATGAACTCTTTGCGATGTTTGAGCTTGTGCCAATACCGAAGTAAGAATTCTGGTCTGCGTCATAAATCTGAATGTATGTAATAGCCTTTGACTGATTACCAAAAGACATTGAATGTTCGCTATAGTTTACAATATTAAAGTGAATATCAAATTCTTCCATTAATGACTTACAGAAAGCATCAATGATACCATTACCCTTACCAGTAATAACAACAGACTTGCCATTGTATGTTAAGTCGCACTTAATCTGAACACTATCGTCGCCAGATTCTTCTTCTGTATAGTAATTAACTGAAAGTGGTTCTTTTACATAGTAAGTATCGAAGAATAAATCTCTGATTTCTTCTGGCTGTAATTCCTTATCAAGTTCAACAGAATCTTCTGTAACAATAGCACCAAAGTTCTGCTGCATACTCTTTGGAAGAATTAAGCCATAGTTGTTTTCAAGAATGTAAGATACACCACCCTTACCAGACTGACTGTTAATTCTGATAATAGGGTCGTAGTTTCTACCTACATCAATAGGGTCAATAGGTAAGTAAGGAACTTCCCAACGGTCTGGGTGTTCAGCCATTTTAGCCATACCCTTTTTAATAGCATCCTGATGAGAACCAGAGAATGCAGTATATACTAAATCGCCAGCATAAGGGTGTCTTGGGTGAACATCCATACCTGTTGAAGATTCATAAATTTCAATAGCCTCATTAATTTGAGAGAAGTCAAGCTTAGGGTCAATACCCTGAGAAAACATATTAAGTGCCATTACCATAATATCGGCATTACCAGTTCTTTCGCCGTTACCAAAAAGTGTACCTTCAATTCTGTCAGCACCAGCTAAAAGACCAAGTTCAGATGCAGCAACACCACAACCTCTATCGTTGTGAGCATGAAGACTGATGATTACATTTTCTCTGTTCTGAAGATGTGTAGCAACATATTCAATCTGGTCAGCATATACATTAGGAGTTGACATTTCAACTGTGTTAGGTAAGTTAAGGATTACCTTTTTGTCTGGAGTAGGTTTCCATACATTAAATACTGCGTCACTAATTTCTACAGCATAGTCAAGCTCTGTACCAGAGAAACTTTCAGGAGAATATTCAAACATAAAGTGTTCCTTGCCATATTCTTCAGCAAGTTCATCAACAAGTTTTGCACCAAATACTGCTAAGTCAATGATTTCTTCCTTAGACTTGTTGAAAACTACATCTCTCTGTAAAGTAGAAGTAGAGTTGTAAAGGTGAACTACAGCCTTATTAACACCCTTTAAAGCCTCGAAAGTCTTTCTGATAATGTGTTCACGGCTCTGAGTTAATACCTGAATAGTAACATCGTCAGGAATTAAGTTCTGTTCAATCAAAGTACGGCAGAATAAGTATTCTGTTTCACTGGCAGCTGGGAAACCAACTTCGATTTCCTTAAAACCGATTTTAACAAGGTACTGGAAGAACTTAATCTTCTGGTCAAGGTTCATTGGCTTTTCAAGTGCCTGATTACCATCTCTAAGGTCAACACTACACCAAATAGGTGCTTTTTCAATAACCTTGTTAGGCCACTGTCTGTTAGGTAAATTAACTTGTGGGAACTGTCTGTAACGCTTAAAATTCATTTTTCTTTTCTCCTCTCAAAAATTTAAAAATATGTATTGTTTATGTGTCAAAAGTCTATCGGTAAAATGCCGATAATATCAAAAAAAGCCTTCGTCTACTAAGAGACGAAGGCATAAACCTCGTGGTACCACTCTAATTCCTTGCAAGCAAGGCTCTCATTCAGGTACAAGCTCAAAAGCTGATACCCTGTCCCTATATCGGTGGACTTTCCGTTTCAACCTACTTAAAGTTCAGCTGAACCACTCAAAGGCGAGTTCGGTTAAGCAAGAATACTGTCTTACACCAGCCGACAGCTCTCTGAAAAACTTAACATAACTTACTGCTCCTTATCACAGTGTTACCAGAATATAACATTTGATGTAAGTTATAATAACACAGCATAAAATTTTTGTCAAGTTATTATTTTTTTCTTTTTGCTCTTTTAGCCTTTGTTTTCTTTTTTTCTACACTGTAGCCAAACTTTCCTAGTTTTTTGCCTAAGCCATAGTATTCACCGTGAGAATAACAGATTGGCTTTGTGTCTGAATATATAAACTTGCCTTTTTCGTCCATATATTTTTCATCAGCTAAAGTGCCGACTACTTCTGCAACAAACATATCGTGACTGCCAAGATGTACGATTTCCTTTACTTTGCACATAATATTCATAGGGCTTTCGGCAATGGCAGGACAGCTTACAAGAGGACATTCCTCTTTTGTCAATTTCATTTCTTTAAATTTGTCATACTTACTGCCACTTCTTACTCCACACCAGTCTGTAGCATAGGCAAGGGCTTCTGTTGTTACATTGATTACAAATTCTCCGGTTTCCTTAATCATATTGTAGGAATGTCTTTCCGGTCTGACAGAAACGTAGGTCATAGGTGGGTTTGTATTTATTGTGCCGGTCCAAGCTACAGTAATAATATTGCTTTCTTCCATTGTGCCACAGCTGACCATAACAACGGGTACAGGATAAAGCATATTTCCAGCTTTCCATAATTCTTTGCTCATATTTTTCCTCCATAAATTCATTAATGTAATTATAACTGATAAAAACTATTTTTTCAATTGATATTAAGACAATATAATGTTAAAATAAATAGAATAGGATTGAGAGGTTGAAATATGAATTTACCAAAGGAATATACAGAAAAAATGAAAAAGCTGTTAGGGAATGAATATGACAGCTATATAGAGAGTTTTTCTCAGCCACGATATTATGGCTTGAGAGCTAATACACTTAAGGTTACACCAGATGAATTGACTTCAATGGTTGATTGGAAATTGGAACAAGTGCCATGGTGTAAAGAGGGTTTTTACTATGACGGCGAAAATGTTCGTCCTGCAAAACACCCTTATTACAATGCCGGACTTTACTATATACAAGAACCATCAGCTATGTCTACAGGTGCTATGCTTAATGTTGAGCCTGGGGACAGAGTTTTGGACTTGTGTGCAGCACCAGGTGGCAAAAGTACACAGGTTGCAGCTAAGTTAAAGGGTCAGGGGATTATTGTAAGTAACGATATTAGTGCCAGCAGATGTAAGGCACTTTTGAAAAATATTGAAGTTAGTGGCGTTCCTAATTGTGTTATTACAAATGAAATGCCAGAAAATTTAGCTAAAAAATTCCCTAAGTTTTTTAATAAAATTATTGTTGATGCCCCTTGTAGTGGAGAGGGTATGTTTAGAAAAGACGATTCAGCTGTTAAGAGCTGGGAAACTCACAAAACAGAAATGTGCTGTGGTCTTCAGAGAGAAATTTTAAAGTATGCAGCAGATATGCTTTGTGACGGTGGTATTATAGCTTATTCTACTTGTACCTTTGCTCCGGAAGAAGACGAAGGTATGATGCAGGAATTTTTAAATACTACAGGCAAGGATTTTGAAATTATAGATTACGATAAGTCTACAGGTTTTATTGACGGTAAACCACAATGGGTAGAAAATGGCGAAGAATATCTTAAAAAATCGGGTAGACTTATGCCTTATAAAGTAAAGGGCGAGGGTCATTTCTTATGTCTTTTAAGAAAAAAAGGAGAAGCTTCAGAGCCGGTATATGCCAAGGATAAAACAGCAAGTGAAAAATCTTTAGTGGATTACTATGAATTTGTTAAAAATTCTCTTAATTGTCCACCGAAAGACAATCTTATTATCCACGGCAGTAGTCTTTTATCTGTGCCTTATTGCGTAGATTTGAGAGGGCTTAGGGTAATGAGAAGTGGTCTTTATATTGGCGAATTAAAGAAAAATAGATTTGAACCAAGTCAGGCCTTTGCTATGACACTTAAAAAAGAAGATGCCAAGATAAATATTGATTTTAGTTTAGAAGACGAAAATCTTAAAAGATATATGCGAGGAGAAAGTTTTGCTGTAGATTGTAATGACGGTTGGTGTCTTGTATGCGTTAATGGTTATCCTTTAGGTTGGGGTAAGGTTACAAAAGGCAGACTTAAAAACAAATATCTACCAAGTTGGATGAACATATAGTTTTATAGAAAGTAATGAGGTTTTAAAATGGACTTTTTACCAGTAAATATGGACGAGGCAAGAGCAAGAGGTTGGGAACAGCTTGATTTTGTAATAGTTACAGCTGATGCTTATATTGACCACCCATCTTTTGGTACGGCTATTATAAGTCGTGTACTAGAAAGTAAAGGCTTTAAGGTTGGTATTATTGCTCAGCCAAATTGGAAAACTACAGAAGATTTTATGAAATTTGGAAAGCCTAGACTTTCTTTCCTTGTAAATGGTGGAAATATAGATTCTATGGTAAATCACTATTCCGTTGCTAAAAAGCCTAGAGCAAGGGATTTATATTCTCCAGGTGGAGAAATGGGTCACAGACCAGACAGAGCAACAATAGTTTATTGCCAAAAAATCAGAGAGGCCTATGGACAAGTACCTATTATGATTGGTGGTATTGAGGCAAGTCTTAGAAGATTGTCACATTATGATTATTGGGATAACAAAGTTAGACGCTCTATTTTGCTTGATTCACAGGCTGATATTCTTATGTACGGTATGGGCGAACACCAAATCGTAGAGCTTGCAGAGGCTTTGGATAGTGGAATTGATGTTCACGATTTAACATTTGTAAGAGGTACAGTTTATAAGTCTAAAACTCTTGAAAATTTATACGAAGATTATGTAATGCTCCCTTCATTTAAGGAAAGTTCTACAGATAAAAAGGCTTATTGCAAGAGCTTTTTGAGCCAGTATGAAAATACTGATGCTGTAACAGCTAAAATACTTGTAGAGCCTTACAATGACTGTTATGTAATTCAAAATAAGCCGTCAATGCCACTTTCTCAGTCTGAATTTGACAATGCCTATGGTCTTAACTATATGAGAAATTATCATCCTATGTACGAAGAAAAGGGTGGTATTCCTGCTATTGAGGAAGTTAAGTTTAGTATTATAAGCAATAGAGGTTGTTTTGGTAGTTGCAATTTCTGTGCTTTAGCTTTCCACCAAGGTCGAGTTATACAGGCAAGAAGTCACAAGTCTATTATTAATGAAGCAAAAAAAATAACATGGGAACCTGATTTTAAGGGCTATATTCACGATGTAGGTGGTCCAACAGCTAACTTTAGACAGCCAGCTTGTGATAAACAGCTTACAAAGGGTGCTTGTAAAAACAGACAATGCCTTTTCCCAGATGCCTGTAAGAATTTAAAGGTAGACCATAGAGATTATGTAAAACTTTTGAGAGAGTTAAGAGAATTGCCAAAGGTTAAAAAGGTCTTTGTTCGTTCTGGTATAAGATATGACTACCTTATTTACGATAAAGACGAAACATTTTTCAAGGAGCTTTGTCAATATCATGTTAGTGGTCAGTTAAAGGTTGCACCTGAACATGTTGCACCTAGAGTTCTTGAAAAAATGGGTAAACCATCAAGACAGGTTTATGACAAATTTACAAAGAAGTTCTATGATATAAATAGAAAAATTGGCAAGGAACAGTATCTTGTGCCTTATTTAATGAGTTCACATCCTGGTAGTGATTTAGATGCTGCTATTGAACTGGCTGAATATTTAAGAGATTTAGGATATATGCCAGAACAGGTACAGGATTTTTATCCTACACCGGGAACACTCTCAACTTGTATGTTTTATACAGGACTTGACCCAAGAACTATGAAAGAGGTGTATGTTCCAAAGACACCTCACGAAAAGGCTATGCAGAGAGCTTTAATACAGTATAGAAATCCTAAAAATTATAAGCTTGTAGAGGAAGCACTTAAAAAGGCTGGCAGAGAAGATTTAATAGGTTTTGATAAAGAATGTCTTATCAGACCTTATGTGCCAAGAGTTCATAAAAAAGATGATAAGAAACCGGCATATAAGGGCAAAGGAAGTAATAAATCAAACCCTAAGTCAAATGGTAATGGAAAATCTAGTCG
>ONZX01001829.1_pt1 | contig 10043 bp, 6 predicted proteins | sample 1671831 | NCBI WGS metagenome assembly ONZX01 (sample SAMN06348197, study PRJEB24527) | human gut metagenome | reverse complement strand
GGTTTGATGTGGGCGCGGGCTTCCAGACCGAGCTCAGCAAGGATGCCTTCGCGTTCGCGGACGTCGAGTACCGCTTCGGGAACGATTGGGACGACTCGTGGTCTTTCAACGTGGGCGGCCGCTGGATGTTCTGAGTTTCTGCGCGTACGTCCTGAATCCGCCGCTTCTCCCCGTCGGCTTCGGTCCGCGCTCCCATGGACCGGGTCAACCGGGAGAGGCGCGGTTTCAGCAACTCCTCACGCAAACGGTCCCTACGGCCCCGCCGTCCGCACCATCCCTACCCCGTGGGCGGCGGGGTCACCTCTCCGGAGAAGCTTTCTGCCGCCGGGTCTGCCCGGCCCCACGCTCTCAGGAGGGATCGACGGGACCCAACAGGCTTTGCGCCCCGGTTCGGAAAGGAAGCGGTTCCCCTACGTCCGCACTCTTCCGGATCGGGGCGCTTTTTCTCAGCGACTCGCCCGACACCGCGGAAACCCAGCTTCAGAGAAGAGGCCCTGGTTCTTCGACGCTGTCCGGGAGGGCTTGAAAACAAAAAACGACCTTCACGAACACTTCCTCCGGGGGCGATCCCTTCGGGTTCCTTCGTGCAAGGTCGTCTTTTTTGTGTAGGCACCGGATCGAACACCCATTCGGGAGCTTCAGCGCTCAGAACAACGCACCGGTTTCCGGCATCCGGACACCATTGCCCTTCTCGATTCCGGTGCGATGTCCGCCCGCCCGCACAACGGGCGGACGCGGGAACGATGGCCGGCCTCCCTCAGCCCGTCAAGCCGTCAAGACCTTCCGGAATCCGGCCATCCCGTCAGCTCATCACCGCAGCCACGCCGCGAGGAAGAGCCCCGCGGTCATGAGGACCGAGAAGACGAGCTGGGCCTTCGCGGTCCCTTCGTCCAGACGCGCGATCGCGGCGACGCCGCGGCCCGCGAACGAACTCACGTCGCGCCAGAGCGGCATCAGGGCGCCCACCGCAAGGAACGGCAGGAAGGCGTAAATCGGGAGGTGCCCCGTGCCCATGGCCCCGAGCACCACGAGGAACGGCACGACGTACTCGAATTTCAAGAGCGCCACCGACTTCGCTTCGCCCAACACGCTCGCCAAGGTGCGGATCCCCGCACGGCGGTCGGTCGGGATGTCGCGCAGGTTGTTCGCGTGCAGGATCGCGACCGTCAGGATCCCGGTGGGCAGGAGCGCGGGGAGCGCCTCCGCCGACCATTCCCCCGTGACGATCCGGCTCATCGCGAACATCGGCGTGAGCGTATAGGCAAAGAAGATGACGGCATCCCCCCAGGCGCGGTACTTGAGCGGCGGATAGAGGATCGCCGCGGCGACGCCGGCGGCGGTCGCCCAAAGGAGGTCGAAGTCGGTGCGGAAAGCCAGCCACACCGCCCCCGCGACGCCCAACGCCCCGAGGAAGGCGGCCAAAGCGAGGTACTCCCCGATCGTGAAGCGCCCGTGCGCGAGGACGCGCACGCCTTCGGTGTCCTTGGCGTCGACGCCCGTCTTGAAGTCGAAGACGTCGCTCCAGAGGTTCCCCGCCGCGTGCATGAGGACGACGGAGACGAGCGCGATCAGCGCGTTGGGGATGTCGATCGTGCGTCCGGCCTGCGCGTAGTAGCCGAGCGAGAGCAGCACCGGCATCGTCGAAGCGGGGAAGGACCAGGGGCGAAGCGCGAGAAACCAGTCGCGCGACGTACGGCGTTGGAGGTGAGACATGGATGGACTCCTCTTGAAGACGGGCGGATTCTACATGATGCGTAACGATTGGTACTGATTTTTTTTGAAGGCCCTCCCGCGTCCGCGGGAGGGTGCGTCCGGCGGGCCTTTTGACGGGCGCTCCCGACACCCGAATGTCCGTCCTCCCCTCTTCGGCCCGCCCTCCTCTCCCCGACCCTTCCGCCTCAAGGATCGGCCACGTCTTCACGCCTCTTCACGCCTCTTCACGCCTCCTCTCACGCAAACTTCACGCGCGCTTCACGGGGGCTTCACGCCGTCTTCACGGCTCCGCCGCCCCACCGTCGCCCCACCGTCGCCCCACCGTCGCCCCACCGTCGCGCCCGCGCACCGTACCGGAAACCCGCGTTTTCAGGATCCCCATCCCGGCCCTCGTCCGCAGGACGTCCTTCGCCCGTTCTCAGGCAACCCGCCCGGTACCGCAACCGCGCCGGGAGGCGCTATCATGCGCTCGTCCGCGCGCGTGAAAAGATTTCACGGCCGCGCCGGACGCCCGATCGAGACCGATTCCAACCACGCGCCCAATCTCCCCGACCGTCATGCTCTCCACGCATCAGCTCCGCCAGCCTCAGCAGCGTCACCGACTCCGCCCCCTGCGCCTCGCGCTCTTCGGCTTCGCCGCCTCCTCGGCCCTCGTGTTGACGGGGTGCTCGACGTGGAACCCGTGGGCGGGGGCGTCCGGGAACGCCGACTCGCCCGAAAGGACGGAGGCGCTTTCCCACGCGGACGCCGCCGAGACGCTTCAGGGCGGGCCCGCCGCAGACCGCGCAGACCGAGCCGACCTCGAAGAAGGCACCGCCTCCGCCGAAGCGGCCGAAGCGTCCGCCTCGACCGCCTCTTCCGATGCTCCAGACGTGATCGCCTCCCCGAAGAAGACCTCCTGGACGGATCGGCTCGCCTTCTGGCGCTCGGCGGACGAAGACGCCGGCCCCGCGCGCCCCGCGCCCGCCTTCCCGAGGGACGACTCGGTGAGCTACGCGAAGAACGTGCTCGACCTCTTTGCCCTGGAGCGGATCGCCGACCGCCCCTTCGATCCGGCCCTTCCCGCCGACATCGGGGCGGACGTTCCCTTCATCCCGCAGGCGGCCGAGGGCGACCCCCTCTCCGCCCCGGCGCCTTCGAGCACGAGCGTGCTGGGCGTTTCCTTGCCGACGGGTTGGGGAAAGAGCTTGAAGGACGCGGTGATGCCGTCGTCCCCGGAAGAGCTGAAGTCCCGCCTCATGGGCTTCGCCGACGCGAAGGCCTACCCCGACCGTCAGGCCGCGCAGAAGGCCTTCGCGCAGCAGGTCTCGGACGCGATGGTGCGCGCGCTCACGGACGAAGGCTTCGAAGCCGTGCGCGTCGACCCGCCGGTGCGCGGGACCTACACGGTCGAGGGGTACACGTGGACCGCGGTGACCTTTGCGGACCCGGCACGCGGCTGCCCGAAGCCCACCGAGACGGACGCCGCCAAGAGTGCGGTGACGGAGAGCCTTCGGCCTGAAGCCGAGCGCTGCCGCATCGTCTTCACGGTGACGGACAGGACCGCGGAAGAAGAACCCGTGCGCGCCGCAACGCCCTGGTTGGGGCTCACACCCGAAGCCTCCCCGGACGGCCTCTGGCTCTTCCGCACGACGAACCTCATGGTCTCGCTCACGGACGAGGCGCGCGAAGGCTTGAAGGTGGAATTGGCGCCGATCTTCCGCGGGATGGTCAAAAACCTCCCCGCAGGCACGCACCTCTACGCCGCTCCCGTGCGGACGCCCGCCGGTTGGTTGGAGCCCTACGTGATCGAACCCCGCGGGACGCACCGCTTCCGCTCCTCGCAGCAATGACGCAGCAGTAAGACGGCGGCAAGGACGGGCGGACGGGCGGCTCAGCCCGCCCCGGATCTCCCCGTAAAAGAAGAAGGCACGCGAACGAAAATCCGCGTGCCTTCTCTTTTTGCAAAACGGCCGCCCTCCGCCATCGCCCCGACTTCCCGCAGAGCGCCGCGCTTTTCCTCTTCCGGTCAAACAAAATCCCCAAGATCCCGCCCAAGTCCATTCGATTGGGGCTTTTGTCGTAGAAGCGCGGGCCTCGGTGCGGTCCTATCGGCCCTATAGTGTTGAGACCCGCCGAAGACGGGCGGCCGAAATCGGCAGAAATCGGCCTCCGCTCTTCCCCGAACCCAACCCAACCGAACGAGGCCCGCCCATGCTCACGAATCTCTTCTCCGATCTTTCGCCCCGTCCCGACGATCCCATCCTCGGCGTCGCCCGCGCCTTCGGGGAGGATCCGCGCGCCGACAAGGTGAACCTCTCCGTCGGGGTCTACCTCGACGACGAGGGGCGCATCCCGCTCCAACCCGTCGTGGCGGAAGCGGAAAAGCGCCTCCTCGACTCCAAAGCCCCGCACGGCTACGGGCCGATGGAGGGGCTCCCCAAATTCTGCAGCGCGGTGAAGCGCCTCGTTTTCGGCGACGACCCCGAGCTCCTTGCGCGCATCTGCACCGTGCAGACGCTGGGCGGCACGGGGGCGCTCCAATTGGGTGCGGCCTTCGCGCAGAAGAACCTCAACGTGACGACGGGCGCCGTCTCGAACCCCACCTGGGGGAACCACGTCGCGATTCTCAAAGAGGCGGGCCTCAACGTGCTCCGCTACGCCTACTACGACGCGGCGACGTTGTCGGTTGACCGCGAAGGGTTCTTCGCGGGGTTGGAAGCGCTCCCTGAGCGCACGCTCGTCGTGCTTCACGCCTGCTGCCACAACCCGACCGGGGTCGACATCACGATCGACGACTGGAAGCGGGTGCTCGACATCGTGGAGGTGAAGAACCTCATCCCCTTCCTCGACATGGCCTACCAGGGGTTCGGCGAAGGCTTGGAGGAAGACGCCCGGGCGCTCCGGATGTTTGCGGCCTCCGGGGTCTCGATGATGGCGGCGACGTCGTCGTCCAAAAACTTCGGCCTCTACGGCGAGCGCGCGGGCGCGCTTCACGTCGTGGGCGCGAACGAAACCGAAGCGAAGGTTCTGAAGACGATCCTCAACGCCCTCGTGCGCGCCGAATACTCGAACCCGCCGCGCCACGGCGGCGCGGTGGTGGCGGAGGTCCTGAACGACCCCGAACTCCTCCCCGCCTGGAAGTCGGAAGTCGAGGGCTGCCGCAACCGCATCCTCGCGATGCGCCGCGCGCTCTTTGAAGCGGGGAAGGCGGAGGGCGCGGACCTCTCCTTCATCATCCGTCAGAAGGGGATGTTCTCCTTCACGGGGTTCACGAAGGAGGAGATGATCCGGCTCCGTGAGGAGTTCGGGATCTACGGGGTGGAAAACGGCCGCATCTGCGTCGCCGGCCTCAACACCAAGAACGTCGGGAAGGTCGCGAAGGCCTTCGCGCGGGTGCTCAAAGACCGCAAGTGAGCGGTGAGCACTGAGACCGGGAAAGCGGCCTCCTGAGCGGCCGCATGAGCGGCCCGCGCCCTCCCCGGTCTCATGAAGAAAAGCCGCCCGCACGCACCTCGCCCCGGACGGCTTCTTCTTGTCAGGACTTGGGTTTCAGCGTCACGCCGGGCGATGGTCACCCGACGCCGCCCGAAGATCACCCAACCTCACCCGAGGAAGGCCTTCCTCATGACGCGCACGTCCTCCGGCAAAGTCCGGCAGCACCCGCCCAGGCACCGCACCCCCTGCCCTTTCCAGCGCACGACGTCCGCGTCCCAGTCGTGCGCGTGCGGGTCGGCCTTGGACCACGTCTTCGTCGCGGCGTCGTAGGTTTCGCCCGAGTTGGAGTAGAGAATCACGGGCTTCGAGGTCGCGCCTGTGAGGGCATCCAAGGCTTGCGCGGCGGTGGCCTTCGGAATGCAGTTGAACCCCAAAGCCTCGACGCAGTCCTCACCGTCCAACCACGCCGCCGCTTCAGAGATGGGCGTCCCGTCGGGGAGCCGCGTCGGATCGCCCGCCTTGTGGGTCATCGTCACCCAGCAGGTCATCCCGCGCGCGGCGGTCATGCGCACCAACGCCCGGATTTCCGCGAACTGCGGCTGGGTTTCGAGCGCGTAGAGGTCGCAACCGGCGGTTTTGAGCGCGTCCATCCGGAGCGCGTGGAAGGCTTCAAACTCCCCGTCGGTCAATCGGTAGTCCCCGCGGTATTCACTCCCGTCCGCGAGGTACGCGCCGTAGGGCCCCACCGACCCCGCGACCACGGCGTCTTCCCGCCCGGCACGGCGGCAGCCCTCCCGGGCGAGTCTGACGCTCTTCGCGATCACGTCGAAGGCCGCCTCAGAATCGAGCCCCTTTTTGGCCAAGCCCGCTTCCGTCGCCTGGTACGAGCACGTGATCGCGACGTCCGCGCCCGCGCGGGCGTAGGCTTCGTGGACGCGCTCGACGATCTCAGGTTCGTTGACGAGCACCTTCGCGGTCCAGAGGTCGTCTTTCAAGTCCGCCCCGAGGGCTTCGAGGGCGGTCGACATCGCGCCGTCGATGATGAGGCTTCCCTTCTTTTCGAGGAACGCGGTGAAGGGACGGGCAGGACGGGAGGCGGGAGAAGTAGTCTTGTTGGTGGTCATGGAATCGGTCTTCTTTGTCGGATGTCCCGGTCGGGGCGGTCGGCGTCCGTCCATTATGCGCCGCACGCCTTCCCGTCGGCCCCGGGCAACCGTCCGCCATCCGCCGCCCGACTCCCCTCGCCTCCGCTTCCCCCGCCCGCTTTGCGCGCCGCGCAAGTCTCCGAATGAACCCCTACGGACTTTTTCGCCCGGCAGGTCTAGGATGCCTACCTGCGTCCGCCATCCGGCGGATTTCCGCCTCAAGAAGGAACCTGACGACGGGCTCCGCCATCCCCCGACAACCCATGCTCGAAACGCTCGAAAGCCTGCGCCTCCTCGCCGACCCCGCGACCTTCGCGGGGAATCTCCTCGTCTACGCCCTCGTCATCTCCGTCGGGACGGCGTTGGGGCGGCTGCGCGTCTTCGGGGTGTCGTTGGGCGTCACCTTCATCCTCTTCGCGGGTCTCGCCGCAGGGCATTTCGGCTTTACACCGAATCCCGTCATCCTCGGGTTCCTGCGGGATTTCGGCCTGATGCTCTTCGTCTTCTTCATCGGGCTTCAGGTGGGGCCGTCCTTCTTCTCGAGCTTCAGGGCGGGTGGGCTCCAGCTGAACGCCCTCTGCCTCTTCGGGATCGTCCTCTCCGTCGTCGTCACGATCGCGCTCTGGGCGGCGTTTGCCGGCCGCATTCCCTTGGCGGAGATGCTGGGCGTGCACTACGGCGCCGTCACCAATACGCCCGGCTTGGGCGCCGTGCAGGAAGCCTTGTCGGTTCTCGGCTGGACCGGCGCCGATCCGGCGGTGGCGTACGCCTGCGCGTACCCGTTGGCGGTGGTCGGGATCATCGGCACCGCGGTCGCGGTCCGGTGGGTGTGGAGGATCGACCCGGCGGAGGAAGACCGCCGCTGGGAGGCGTCGGAAAGTGAACAACACGCCGCCCCCATCACCTTCTACGTCGAGGCCTCGAACGGCTACCTCGAAGACAAACCCATCAAGGTGATCGGGCGGCCCTTCGTGATCTCGCGGCGGTACAACGAGACGGAAGGCCTCATGAGTCCCGGGCCCAACACCCGGGTGAAGGTGGGCGACGTTCTGCGCTGCGTCGCCTTGGAAGATCACAAGGAAGCGGTCGTCGCCTTCTTCGGGCGTGAGCGCACCGACGTGGACCTGACGAGCGAACACTCGCCCGTCCATTCGTCGCTCATCCTCATCACGGAGCCCTCCGTCAATGGGCTCCGCATCCAGGACCTTCACCTCTCGCACTACGACGGCACGAACGTGACCCGCATCTACCGCGCCGGGATGGAACTTTTCCCCTACCAGAACCTTCACCTCCACTTGGGCGACCGCCTCGTCGTGGTGGGCCCCGAGCGCGCTGTGGCGCGCCTGGCGGGCGTTTTGGGCAACCAGGAGAAGAAGCTCGACCACCCGAACGTCATCTCGGTCTTCGTGGGGATCGCACTCGGGATCCTCGCAGGCTCCATTCCGATCGTGATCCCGGGGATTCCGGCGGCGTTGAAGCTGGGGTTGGCTGGCGGCCCCTTGGTCGTCGCGATTCTGCTGGGGCGCTTCGGGCCTTCCTTGAAGCTCGCCACCTACACGACGAACTCGGCCTCCTTGATGCTCCGCGAAATCGGGATCTCCTTCTTCCTCGCGAGCGTGGGGCTCGCGGCCGGCCCCGGATTCGTCGCGGCCTTCACGGGCGGTGACGGGTTCCTCTTCATGGGATTGGGGTTGATCGTGACGCTCGTTCCCTTGTGGGTCGTCGCCGCGGCCGCGCGCATCGGCCTCCGGATGAACTACCACTCCATCGTGGGCCTCTTGGCCGGGATGACGACGAACCCGCCCGCCTTGGCGCACGCGGCGACTTTGTCCGAGAAGAACAGCGCGGCGGTCGCCTACTCCACCGTCTATCCGCTTGCGATGTTCCTCAGGATCCTCACCGGGCAGATCGTGCTGCTCCTCTTCTGGACGGCGGCGTAAGCGGTGTGAGGGGTGTGAGAGGCGTGAGCGGCCCGATTGGCCCATTCCTCTGACTGTCATCGAAATCTTTCAAGAAAGAGATCCCCCGCGGCGGCCCCGCGCCGCCCCGGCGTCTATCATGTCGGCAACTTGTCTTCCCCGTCTCTGAGGACCCCGCCGACATGTCCGCCTCTTCGCATTCCAACGCCTCCTCCCCCGTCACCGTCACCCTCACCCCCGCCAACTTCGACGCGCTCCGCCGCCGCATCGACGCCTCGAACCTCGCCGTCCCCGCGGACACGCGCTTCACGGGCGGGATCGTCGCCGACGTCTACACGGGCGAGTTCGTGAAGGGCGTCGACGTTCTGGTCAAGGACGGCCTCGTCGCGGCGGTGGTGCCCGAAGGCATCGGTGAGGCGCGTGAGACCGTGGACCTCCAGGGGAAGACGCTTCTTCCCGCCTTCATCGACGCGCACGTTCACATCGAGAGCGCGATGCTCGTTCCCGAGCGCTTCGCGGAACTCGTCGTCCCGCACGGGACCGGCGCGGTGGTGGCGGACCCGCACGAGATCGCGAACGTCTTGGGCACCGTCGGGCTCGACTTCATGCTGGATGCGTCCGAAGGGCTGCCGCTCGACATCCGGTTTCAACTGCCCTCCTGCGTCCCCGCGACGCCCTTTGAGCACGCCGGGGCCGTGCTCGACGCCGCCGCGCTCGAACCCTATTGGGACCGAAAGCGCGTTCTGGGCTTGGGCGAAGTCATGAACATCCCGGGCGTTCTCGGGCACGACCCCGACCTCGCGGCGAAGCTTCTCCATGCCCAGAAGCGCAACCGTCCCATCGACGGCCACGCGCCGGGGATCCTCCACGAAGCGAGGTCCGCGACGGCCGCTGCCGGCATCACGACCGACCACGAGTGCTCTACGCTTGAAGAAATGCGCGAGAGCCTCGCCCGCGGGATGAAGGTGATCATCCGCGAAGGGTCCGCCGCGAAGAATCTCAGGACCCTTATTCAGGGCGTCACGCCCCGCAACAGCCGCCGCTGCATGTTCTGCTCGGACGACGTGAACCCCGCGGACGTCGAGCGCCTGGGGCACATGGAAAAGCACCTCAGGATGGCTGTCGAAGCCGGGGTCGATCCGATGACGGCCGTTCAGATGGCTACGCTCAACGCCGCCGAACACTTCGGTCTCCCCGGCGGCGCGATCGCGCCGGGGAAGCCCGCGGACTTCGCGGTGGTGGAGGACGTGACCACGTTCCGGGTGGCTGAAACCTGGCACCGCGGCGAATTGGTCGCGAAGGACGGGAAGCTCACGAAGCCCATCCGCACGCCCATTCAGCCTGAAGCGGTCCTCTCCCGCGTGAAGCTCCAACCCGTGGGGCTGGAGACCTTCCGCCTGCCGGTGCCCTCCGGCGAAGCGAACGTCATCGGGATCGTCCCGCACGAAATCGTGACGAAGGCGGAAGTCCGCACGGTTGCGACCGACGCCAAGGGGAACTTCGACGCCTCGCTCAACCCCGGGCTCGTCAAGCTCGCCGTCCTGGAGCGCCACCACGCTTTGGGCACCGTCGGCCTCGGGATCCTCTCGGGGTACGTGGCGGCCGGGGCGCTCATGGAGGGCGCCGTCGCCACCACGATCGCCCACGACTCCCACAACATCGTCTGCGCGGGCGGGTCGGACGCCGACATGCTCGCAGCCGTGCGGGCTTTGGAGGCCCTGGGGGGCGGCATGGTGGTCGTGAAGCGGGGTGAAGTGGTGGCGTCCTTGGCCCTCCCCGCCGGCGGCCTCATGAGCTTTGAACCCGCCGACGCCGTCGCGCGCGGCGTCGCGGCCGTGCTCCGCGCGGC
>ONZX01001821.1_pt1 | contig 10082 bp, 6 predicted proteins | sample 1671831 | NCBI WGS metagenome assembly ONZX01 (sample SAMN06348197, study PRJEB24527) | human gut metagenome | reverse complement strand
CGGACAAGCCTGCCCTCGGCATCCAGAGAAGCATTGGCCTCAAACGCCTGCTCGCCAAACGTAAAGTCCGCCAGCGAGATGAGCTCGTAGTCGCCCGGCTTGGAGTTGTCGAACACCAGGCGGTCGGCATCGAGCTGCGGCATGTCCAGAGCGTCGGTAGGCAGAATACGACGCAGCACGTCATAGGTCAGATCGGTCTCGACGTCGAAGGTCGGCGCCGTCACCTTGCCGCGGCTCACGCCGGCATCCATCGCCAGAATGACCAGCTCTCGCGCACGCGTCATGGCGACATAGAGCAAGCGAGCCCGCTCCTCGAGCGAAAGCTGCAGGTCGTCGTTACGCAGGCGGGCAAATGCCTCGGCGGGAGAGCCCGTCGCACAGACGTCCTCCATGAGCTCTGGCGGCAGCCACAGCGACGTGCCCTTGCCCTTAAACGCGTGCTCAAACTGTTTTTTGACGTCATCGCCCTTCACGAACGTGCCGTCCGCGAGTTTAACGCCGTCGAAGCGTGCCGGCAGCGCCACGACCTGCGCTCCGCCCTCGACACGCCCCATCTGAGCCGCACCGGACGATTTGCGCACGCCAAAACACTCGGCAACCGCTACGACCGGATACTCCAGACCCTTGGACGCATGCACCGTCATGATGCGCACCGCGCCGTCGCCCTCCTCGTTGAGCGCGCCCGGGGCCTCCTTGCCCGCCAAGAAGCGGTCGAAGGCGAGCGCGATGGAGCGCGGAGAATTGCCGAGCTCGGCCTCTGCCTCGGCCACGGCGTCGAGCGCCTTGAGCACGTTGGCGGCGATGGCCTTGCCCTCGGGACCACGCTGCGCCAGACGCACAAACCAGCCGGAGGCGTTGACAGTATCGCGCGCGATGGCGGCGAACGAATCGCGCCCCACGCGACGAAGTGCATAGCGCAGCACCTCACGGGCGCGCGTCAGCAGCGGCAGATCCCGCAGCCCCGGCACATCGCAATCGCTCATGATGCCCACGTCGATGTTGCGGCGCGAGGTCTCCCCCGTCTGGTCGTCCAGCTTGGTCGCCAGCGCCAGGAACTCCTGAGCGCCGAGCGCAAACATCGGCGAGGCCAGCAGCGGCATAAGACCCTGCGCCGTATCGGCCGGGTTAGCAAGCGCGCACCCCAGGGCACGCACCGTTTGGACCTCGGCAGCCTGGGCAAAGACCGAGCCGCCCGCGATGACGCAGTCGAGCCCCTGGTCGCGAAACGCCTGTGCGTAGACATCGGCATTGGTCATGCGCCCCAGTAGCAGTACCATGCTGCCCTGGGGCTGGCCCGCTTTAACGAGCGCTTGGAATCGCTCCGCAATCGCACGAGCTTTCGCCTGCGTTCGCTCCTGGGTGCTGCCGCCGGCAACGAAGACCGCCTGGCGGCGCGACGCCTTTGCCTTGAGCTTGTCCTCGCGATCGTCACTCGGCTCAAGATCCAAGAACCCCTGCATCAAACCACCGGTATCGCCGTCAAAGACGCGCGCCACATAGCGCAGCACCTCGTCGTGGCTGCGGAAGTTGCGCACGAGTTTGACGAGCTCGCCGGCGGGGGCATCGGATGCGGCAGCCGTCTCGGGCGCAGCAGAGGAGCCCACTTTGCGCTCCTGGCGGCGGAAGACCTCAACCTCGGCGCCACGGAAGCGGTAGATCGACTGCTGCGCATCGCCCACGGTACACAGCGCACGCTCACCCGCGCCGGTCAGGTAACGGATCAGGTCAACCTGCATCTGGTCGGTATCCTGGAACTCATCGATCATGACCATCTTAAAGCGGCCCTCATAGGCTGCTCGAATAGCCGGGTAGTCGCGCAGCGCCTCGTACGCCATGCGCAGCAGGTCGTTGTTATCGAGCGCGGACTGGCCGGCCTTCAGCGCGCGATACTCGGCCTCCACGGAACGGGCCAGGCCCACCAGTGCATCGAGCGCGGGGGCACCGCAGGCAAGCACGATATTGATAAATGCATCAGCAGCCTCGGCCTTGAGTAGCTCCACCTGCTCCTTAGAAAACGCCTTGCTCGCGCGCGGCATGGTGCACGACATCATAAGTCGCGCCGCATCGACCATGGTCTTGCCGCTCGCCTCGAACGCGTCGATGGCATCGAGCGCCGTCTGCGCCTTCTCGGTCGCGGCCTTGCTTGCGCCCAGCGCCGCGCGATAGGCGTCGGCAAGCGCAGAGGTGTCGGCCTGGCCGCGCGCCACGCACACGTCGTCCATACCGCCCGGCAACTGACTCGACAGCTCCAGCAGGTCGCGCACCAGACCCTTGATGGTCGTGCCGGCGCCAAAGGGACCGCCCTCGCCCGCCATGGGATACCAGGCGTAGAGGGCCTTGAGCGATGCCGCGAGCTCGGGGACGGCATCGGGCGCCGTCGCGCGGGCCAGCACATGCTCAACAGCCTGGTCCATAAGCTCGTCGGTATCGGTGAGCACCGTGAACTCGGGGTCGATGCCCAGCTCCAACGCGTGTGCGCGCAGGATGCGCGAGCACATGCCGTGAATGGTCGAGATCCACGCATCGTCGACGGTCAGGGCCTCCTCGTCCATACCCTCTTCGATAAGCGCGCGACGCACGCGGTCGCGAATCTCGGCCGCGGCATCTTTGGTAAAGGTAATGGCGAGCACCTGATCCAGATGCTCGACAAACGGACCGGATTCGGGCGAGAGCGCGTAGACGATGCGGCGCGTGAGGGTAAAGGTCTTGCCCGAACCGGCGCCCGCCGAGACAAACAGCGGACGGTCGAGCGTTTTGACGACTTGCAGTTGTTGCGGCATCAAAGTCGAAAGATCCATGGTCTACACGTCCCTCCTTACAAACGTTCCTTCGTGGTTATACGAGCAGCGCGCATGCGCGGCCTGAGCCGACGTCGGGTCGACGGCGGCAACGTCGCCTGCCTCGAGTTCGTGCAGGCGCTCGGCGATGCCGGCCTCCACGCGATCGAGCAGGGCGTCGAAGTCCATGCTGCCACCCTCGCCGGGAAAGCCCTTCTTAAGCCCCGGGATGCGGCCGTCACCACGCTCCTCCTCGAGCAGCTCGGCACTCGCGGCGCCGCGCAGCGCCGGTTTGCCGCCCTTGGTCGAAAAATAGAGCGCCGCACGGGCATCCAGATCCAGCGCCCGGCGCATGGCCTGCGCATAGATAAGCGTCTGGGTATGGGGCGGCAGCCACCGCGGGTCGTCGATGGCGGCCTCGCCCGATTCCTCGTCGCGCACCGTGGGGTCGGCGAGTTTAAACTCCTCAACGCCCGTGCGATGCTTGTAGTCGATTACCACGGCGCGATTCTCGGCATCCACATCCACGCGGTCGATGCGCCCGCCGAGCGGCCAACCGGCATACTCGACCTGGAGCTCGTTGAACGCAAACTCCAGGTAGCGCGGAGCAAAGGGGGTGAGCGCCTCGGACTCGTAGGCAAGCACGCCCTCCAGCTGCGGCAAGATCTCAGCCACCTGGCGCTCCTCCACTGGAGAGAGCGGCACCAGCGGGCCCTCGGTACCGCGCTTGCCCGCATGCTCGGCCAGGGTCTCGGCAAAGACCTCGCGCAACAGCCCCTGCGCGCGCGGCAGATTCATGGGCGTCACGCGCTCCATGCCCTCCTGCGGAAGACGTGCATGCAAGTGCTCCAGCACGTCATGGACAAAGTTGCCCTTCTCCATGTTGCCAAAGCCCGCATCGATGGACTGAGGTTTGACGCGATACGAGACGAACCAGCACAGCGGGCAGGTGGAATAGGCCTCGATCTGCGAGGCGGACGTCAGGCGCGGCACGAGCGGCGCGCCCTCGCCCTCGCCATCGCGACGGCGCAGGACCAAATACGGCACGGCCTCGGCACTCAGATGCTGAGGGGCTTCACAGGTCACGCGCTCGCGCTTGAGACCTTCGCCTGCCGCGGGATCGAAGTCCCTTACGATATCGCCCTCACCCACGCACTTCGCCTTGTCGGCGTCAGCGGCCTTAGCGTCACCAGTGGCCTTAGCATCGTCAGCGGCCTTAGCATCGTCAGCGGCCCTAGCATCGTCAGCGGCCTTGTCGGCGTCAGCGGCCTCGGCGTGCGCCCGCAGCTCGGTCCACACGGCAGCCGGATAGCACTCGCGCGCCTGGCGATCGTGCGTCACGCGGGCGAGCGCAACCGGACCACGCGACGCTTGCATCGCACGGCCAAAGCGCACGCGCAGCAGGGCCGCAGGCTCAAGCGTCACGCCCTCGCGACCAAGGCTCGCCGTCAGCGTAGCCAGCGGTCCCTCCTCGTGCGAGAGCGGATAGCTGTCCAGATCGACATCGGCAAACAGCACAGCATCGTAGCTGCCGGGGCGCAGAGCCGCCGCATCGGCAAGCGAAGCAAAACGAACCTGAGCACGTGGCGCACGGTCAACCTCGTAGGTCTCGTAATCGTAGGCGGTACTACGCTTGTCCACCTTGGTGCGAATGCCATCGAGCACGGGCACGATCGCGGCCTGCGACACGTCGAGCGCGCGGGCGCCATTCATAAGGATGCCGATGACGTGGCGCAGCAGGGCCACCTCCGCTTGGCGACGGGCTTGGCCATCCAAGCTGCCCAGCGAGCGATCGGGCAACGCCTCGGCAACGGCAAGCATGGCCTTGAGCGCCGTCACGGGCTTGTCACGCCACAGCGCCTGGAACACGTCCGAGACCACGCACGGCACGTTCTTAAACCAGTTCTCGTCGCTCGCCGCCTTGCGCGCGCCCCTCACCTGGCCTTGGACGCTCTGCAGCAGGCTCTTAACGCCCGCGGTAGTCTTGCTGCGCGAGAGACGCATATTCTTATCGAAGGTACGGGCATTGACGGCATCAGCGCCCGAAAGCGGACTGTAAATCCAGTCGGTAAGCTCCGGCGCGGGCCACCACTCAGTCTTAGAAGCTGCCCCTTCGTCGGCGGCCTTCATACGCTCGATCAGGTTGGCGAGCGCCGTGAACTGCCTGCCCGCAATGGATTGAGAAAACGCCGTGAACTCAACTGTCTCGGCAGCGATATGACGAGCCGCCAGACGAGAGGCGAGCTCACCGAACAGCTGGGGTGCCCGGGCAGAAACAACGAGCACGCGTACGGGGTCGGCGGGCGTTGCAGCAGCCTTATCGTCCTTGGACTCCTTGTGCGTTTTCGCCAACTTATCGATGGCGTCCGCATAAGCATGGGCACGGGCATGGGGGCCGGCGACCTCAATAAAGGCAGGCTGAGCGGCGGTCCCGCAAGCGGCATCAGACGCGACGGCGTCCTCCCTCAGCGGCGCGGCCTCGAACAGCACACCGCGGGCATCAAATGCCGCGGCAAGCTCCTCGCGCATCGCCGCCTGCTCGCAGGCAAGCAGTACGACGACCTCTCCCCCATTGTTCGCCACGGCAGACAGCAGCTCGAGCAGGCCGTGCGTAAACGACGTGATACCGCGCACGCATACGGCGCGGGTGCACGCCGGCAGGTTATCGGCCAGGGCATCGGCCATAATGTCAGCCGCCTCGCAGGGCTCGACCATATCTCGACGGTCCAAACCGCGCGCATAGGCGCACAAAAGTTCAAACACGCGAGCCTCGGCGTCGCTTTTGGGCTTGGGCTTGCAAACGTTGTCGCAGCAACGCTCGGTGCCTGTCCCTGCCACACCCGGCAGCACATCGCGAGCCATACGCGCGAGCATACGCACCGTGCCCTGGCTGCGCGAAAGCGGCTGCAGGTCGGCGTCGTCGAGGCGCGCTACCATGTCCGAAAACAGCATCTGGCGCTGCAGGTTGTCGACGAAACCGCGCCCGTCGCCCAAAAGCTCCCAAAGCGAGCGAAGCCACGATGTAGGCGTCTTGTAGTCAATACCCAGCGAAACGCCGGCTTCCGCCGCATCATGACGGCACAGGTCGAGCTCAGCAAACGTTGGCGCCAGCAGCACGGCACGCCCGTGGCGGGCAATAAGGTCGGCAAGCAGCGCCGCCTCGGCATCGCTCAAATCCGCGCCGGCGTTGGTGGTATAGATTCGAACAGGCATGGTCCTCCACTCAAACCGTTCGCAATATTCAATGTTTCCATCCTACCCGCCCGCGCGGACAGATTTGCCCCACGCCAACAGATTTGACCCCTTGGAGACGGAGGAAAATGGATCACCGAGGAGGTCAGTCTAACCCAGCGATCCGTTTTCCTCCGTCCCCAAAGGATCAAAAAACCGCCCCCGAAGGGACGGTTCTGCGCAATTCGTTTGTTGCCGCTGGCCTACTCGCCATCCTCCAGTTTGATGAGGATCTTGCGATAGCCGCCGTACTCGCCGTTGAGTGCCTTTGAAACGCGGCTCACCGTAGTGGACGAAGCGCCGGTGCGGGCCTGAACCTCAACATAAGGCTCGCCCTCATCCAGATAACGCGCAACCTGCAGACGCTGCGATAGATCGCAGATCTCGCGCGGCGTGCAGATATCGGTCAAAAACGCTTGGATATCCTTCTCGTCATCCAAAAGACTAAATGCGTGGACCAGCTGCTTGACATCAGGCTTGTCAAACATGTTCTCGATATTCATCGATCACCGCCAAACCCGCCAAAAGGCATCGAAGTTGATACTGACATCGGGCATCGTTCGCCCGTTCTATGCAATAGGGCAACGCGTGTGGCTTTTGCCCGTAGCAGTTTAGCACACCACCAAACTAAAGCGACAAAACTCTCTGCCAGCGGCGCATTTTCTAGGACGAACGCCGTTTTGAAACCGAATGCGCACGTAAGCTCCACGAATATCTGAGACAATGGGCGGCCGAACAAGGCGGCACACCCGAGCGGCCGTCCAAGCTGCCGCAGCAAACCGCTTCACGCGACACCGACGCACCCTGCGCAAGAAAGGATTCACACCATGCGCTTTATGCTTAACTGGCTCTTTACCTCGATCGCCATCGCGATTGCCACGTTCCTCGTTCCCGGCATCCAGCCCTTCGGTTTTGCCGAGGCCTGGGTCTGTTTCGCCTTCGTGGGACTGTTCCTGAACATCGTCGATTCGCTCGTCAAGCCGTTCCTGACGGTCATCTCGCTGCCGCTCACGATCATTACACTGGGTATTTTTCAGCTCGTAGTCAACAGCTTTATGCTCGAGCTGGCCAGCTATCTGTCGGTCAATCTGCTGGGCGCGGGTATCTCCATCGCCAGCTTTGGATCGGCCTTTATGGGCAGCATCCTGGTGTCCATCATGCGCAGCATCCTCGACAGCATCGCCGAGGGCTAAAACGGCCATTCCGGCCGCGCCCGTCTCAACAGCCCAAAACGAAGGCCGCCCATCGCAAAAATGGGCGGCCTTCTTATTTGCCAAGTCTCAAAGGGCGAGAGAATCTGCCATTTCCACCCCGTCCCCAAATGGCAGGTGGGCTAGATCACGTAGTCGTAGCCTTCGTTGGGAGCGACAAGTTGATCAAGCGTCACACCGTCGAGGTAGTCGTTGATGAGCTTGTCCAGGTTCTTCCACACGTCGAGCGTGGGGCACTCGTCAGAGCGCGAACAACCCTTGCAGTCGCCATCCAGGCAGGCGACCGGCGCCAGGCTGCCCTCGGTCAGGCGCAAGATCTCGCCCACCGTGTACTGCTCGGGCGGGCGCGTGAGCACATAGCCGCCGCCCTTGCCGCGCATGCCCGAGAGCATGTTGGCGCGCACGAGCGTAGCCAGAATATTCTCGAGGTACTTCTCCGAAATCCCCTGGCGCGCCGCGATCTCTTTGAGCGGGATGCGACCGGCCGCCTGATGCTCGGCCAGGTCGACCATAACGCGCAGGGCATATCTGCCCTTTGTGGAAACCAACATATATAGTGCTGCCTTTCGGTCTTTTAGTCCGTTGAAATTCTAGCCGAAAAATTGGCTTTGAAAATACCCGTTCCGGTCAAGATGGTTAATCAACTTGCAATAATCTCCTATTTCCTATTGCATTACTAGGCTTTGGTGTCTACTATGCTTCCCAACAGCTAAACGAACAACCTATAAGGTTTATGGGTTTAGCTGCTAGACACACCGTAAAACCACACGGTATCCAGTCATTTGAACACTTTGGAGGTTCATCATGAGCAAGGTTTACACGTCCATCGATCAGCTTATCGGCCACACCCCGCTTCTGGAGCTCACCCACTTCGAGGCCGACGAGGACCTCAAGGCCCGTGTGCTCGTCAAATTGGAATACTTCAACCCCGCCGGGTCCGTCAAAGACCGCGTCGCCAAGAACATGATTGACGAGGCCGAGAAGGCCGGCAAGCTCGTGCGCGGTGGCGACTACACCATCATCGAGCCCACGAGCGGCAACACCGGCGTCGGCATCGCCTCGGTGGCGGCGGCCCGCGGCTACAAGGTGATCATCACTATGCCCGAGACCATGTCCGTCGAGCGCCGCAAGCTCATGCAGGCATACGGCGCACAGCTCGTGCTCACCGACGGCTCCAAGGGCATGAAGGGCGCTATCGCCAAGGCCGACGAGCTGGCAAAAGAGATCCCCAACTCCTTCATCCCCGGCCAGTTCGTCAACCCGGCCAACCCCAAGGCGCACATCGCCACCACCGGCCCCGAGATCTGGGACGACACCGACGGCAAGGTTGACATCTTTGTAGCCGGCGTCGGCACCGGCGGCACCATCACCGGTGTGGGCCAGTACCTCAAGAGCAAGAATCCCGGCGTCAAGGTCGTGGCCGTTGAGCCTGCTTCCTCCCCTGTCCTGAGCAAGGGTACCGCCGGTGCGCACAAGATCCAGGGCATCGGCGCAGGCTTCGTCCCCGACGTGCTGGACACCAAGGTCTACGACGAGATCATCCCCGTCGAAAATGACGACGCCTTTGCCACCGGCCGCCTGATCGGCCACAAGGAAGGCGTTCTGGTGGGCATCTCTTCCGGTGCTGCCGTCTGGGCTGCCATCCAGCTGGCAAAGCGCCCCGAGAACGCAGGCAAGAACATCGTCGTCCTGCTGCCCGACACCGGTGACCGTTATCTGTCCACCCCGCTGTTTGCTGAATGATCCTCTCATTCCTTCCGCCCCTGCTGCGGCTTTCCGCCCGGCAGGGGCCTTTTGTTTGCCTTCGTGAGACGATATGGTGTGATTTTTTGCATTTTTGCAAACTTTTTGTGAATCCGAGGCTCTTCCGGGTTTTGCCTATTGACATTGCAGCGTGTTTGGAGTATATTTTTAGCAGTCGATGAGCTAGAGTGCTAAAACAGCACTCCGGCCCACCGCCTGAATCTCAACTTCCGGTACGAATGGAGGCTTGACTTTATGAATACCAATCAATATACCCAGAAGACCCTTGAGGCTCTGCAGGCAGCGCAGCAGCTGGCTGTGGAGTATCAGCATAACGCACTGGAGCCGGAGCATCTGCTCCACGCTCTGGCGACACAGGAGCAGGGCCTGATCCCCCAGCTGCTCCAGAAACTGAATGTGGACGCAGGCAGCTTCTCCGCCGCTGTGGCCGAAAAGCTTTCCGCAATGCCCCGGGTATCCGGCTCTGGCCGTGACCCCGACAAGGTCTATATCTCGCAGGCCACCGACAAGGTGCTGAGCGCCGCCGCCCGCGAGGCCAAGGCCATGAAGGACGACTACGTCAGCGTCGAGCATGTCTTCCTCGCCCTGCTGGACGAGCAGACCCAGAACACCTCCGAGCTGTTCCGCGCCTTTAGTATCACGAAGGATAAGTTCTTACAGCAGCTCACCGCCGTGCGCGGCAACCAGCGGGTGACCAACGACAACCCCGAGGACACCTACAATGCCCTGCAGAAGTATGGTCAGGACCTCGTTGACCTGGCCCGCAAGCAGAAGCTGGACCCCGTCATTGGCCGTGACCAGGAAATTCGAAATGTCATCCGCATCCTGTCCCGTAAGACGAAGAACAACCCCTGCCTCATCGGTGAGCCGGGCGTCGGCAAGACGGCCATCGCCGAGGGTCTGGCCCAGCGTATCGTCCGGGGCGATGTGCCGGAGAACCTGAAAGACCGCACCGTGTTCAGCCTGGACATGGGTGCTCTGGTGGCTGGCGCAAAGTACCGCGGCGAGTTCGAGGAGCGTCTGAAGAGCGTCCTGAATGAGGTGAAGAAGAGCGAGGGCAAGATCATCCTCTTCATTGATGAGCTGCACACCATCGTGG
>ONZX01001819.1_pt1 | contig 10091 bp, 6 predicted proteins | sample 1671831 | NCBI WGS metagenome assembly ONZX01 (sample SAMN06348197, study PRJEB24527) | human gut metagenome | reverse complement strand
GTGTAAAGAATCACAAAAAAGAACTTCTTGCTTTAGGATCACGGGCATTCGTTATCACTGGACATAGTTCTTCCAAAAAAAATGGTTCGCTTGACGATGTTATCGCTGTTTTAGAGGAAGCTTCCGTTCCTTATCAGATTTTCAATGAAATCGAAGAAAATCCATCTGTTGAGACAGTCGTAAGAGCCGCTGAAATCGGTAAGGAATTCAAAGCGGACTTCGTTATCGGCATCGGCGGAGGTTCTCCATTAGATGCATCGAAAGCAATCGCTTTATTAATTGCCAACCCAGAAGAAACCGGAGACTGCTTCTATGTAGCAAAAGACTTAAAAACACTTCCAATCGCCGCCGTTCCAACAACCTGCGGTACTGGTTCAGAAGTTACTCCTGTCTCCGTTCTGACCCGTCACGACACACAGACAAAGAAAAGTATTTCCTACAAGATTTTCCCAGACATCGCCCTTATTGACGGTAAATATTTACTGTCCGCAAGTAAAAATCTTTTAATCAACACTTGCGTTGATGCCCTTGCACACGCAGCCGAAAGCCGCGTAAGCATCCAGACAAACATCTATAACCAGATGTTCGCAAACTACGCATTGAAACTGTGGGGAGACATCGTTCCATTCCTTCGTTCCGATGAAGAATTAAGCGAAGAACTCGCAGAAAAACTCATGCTGACTTCTACAATCGCAGGAATGGCAATCGCCCAGACCGGAACTTCCATTCCACATGCATTAAGCTATGATGTAACTTACCATAATGGAGTAGCACACGGAAAAGCCTGCGGAATCTTCCTTGCTGCTTACCTCCGCGTTTACGCAGAACAGAAACCAGAAGATGTCGAAGAAATCCTTACCCTCTTAGGTTTCAAAACCCTCGATGACTTCGCCTCTTACTTAACTGAAATCCTTGGCACAGTCAGCTTAACACAAAAAGAAGTCACATTCTACATCGACAGGATGATGGAGAATACTTCGAAATTGGCTACATGTCCTTTTGAATTAACAAGGGAGGATATCGAGAAGATTTATCGAGAATCTATCGTGGTTGAATAAGCAGAAGCCATAAGACTGAATCCCCCTTCGCCTCCACAAATCTCTCAATTTTTTTACTCGACGGCCCACATAAAGCCAGTTTAAAGCTTGCCAACAAGCAGAAGAACCCCGTATATCCAAGATTTAACGCAACAGAATAAAATTCCTTCTTGGATATACGGGGTTCTTCGTCTGTCTACCAAGTTCTACTCGGCTTTATATTATCGTCCTAAAATCTGAGCGATTTCAAACTCATACTGGTCTACGTCTTTAGCCATTCCGAGTGCGTCTTCGATATCGTAGTCAATATACTGACCATTACGGTATCCTACTACTCTGTTTGTAGCGCCGCTGCAAAGCAGGTCTACTGCTAAAGCTCCCATGTAAGAAGCATATACTCTGTCTTTTGCTGTTGGGTTTCCACCTCTCTGCATATGACCTAAGATACTTGCTCTTGTCTCTACACCAGTTGCCTGTTCGATTCTCTTAGCCATTCCATAAGAATGTCCAACACCTTAGATCGGAAGAGCGTCGTGTAGGGAAATAAGGTGATGTTTCTTACCAAGTGCTTTTTTCTCAAGAATGCTTTCAATTAATTCATTTTCAAGTTTTGGTCTGTTACCATCGAAACGCTCTGGAATTAAGATATCCTCAGCTCCTGAAGCAATACCACACCATAATGCGATATAACCAGCATTTCTTCCCATTACCTCGATGATAGAACATCTTTCATGAGATGTGGATGAGTCACGAATCTTATCAATTGCCTGCATAGCTGTATTTACTGCAGTATCAAAACCGATTGTATATTCTGTACATGCAATATCTAAGTCAATTGTTCCAGGAAGAGCTACTGTGTTAATTCCCTGTGCAGATAACTTCTGTGCTCCACGAAAAGATCCGTCACCACCGATAACAACAAGTCCGTCGATACCATGTTTCTTACAGATCTCTGCACCACGCTTCTGTCCTTCTTCTGTACGGAACTCTGCGCAACGTGCTGTGTAAAGGATTGTACCGCCACGCTCAATTGTATCAGAAACGTCTTTGGCACTCATGTCAATGATCTCTTCATTTAACAGTCCATCATATCCTTTCAAAATACCTTTTACACTCAGTCCCTGGCTTAAGCCTCTTCTGACTACCGCACGGATTGCAGCGTTCATTCCCGGGGCATCTCCTCCACTGGTCAGTACACCAATTGTGTTAATCTCTTTCGCCATTGTGAAATCCTCCATTTATTAAAATTAAAATGAAATTCTTTAATCTGTTTTATTCTATACTTATTACGCGCGATTTTCAATGCCTTTTTCTACAACTTTTACATTTTTTTCGCCCAGAAATTCTGTCAAACGTGCCAAGAGTACAGAATTTGTACCAACCGCACGGTTTCTTGGCAATCTTTTAAATGCCTTGACATCCGATATATAAATTACCACTTCATCATTTCCGTCCGAATCCCGGAGAATCTCATACACCTGCTGTTCTTTCGCAGAAAAATCACTCTTTGTCGGAAACTGCAGCCAGAGTTCCTTTCTGGTATCGTCAAACGGAACGATCCGCTCGCAGATCACTTTTCCGTCCTGTTCCTCCTCCACCGTTGCGTGTCCGACTACGAAAATCTTCTCCTCATCATTCAAAAAGCGGTTGTATCTCTCATAATCTTTTGGGAATACAATAATTTCCACAGAACCGGTCAGATCCTCCACTGTCAGAAATGCCATTGCCTGATTATTCCTTGTATATTTAACGGTTTTTGCTGCAATCATGCCACCCACAACCACGTGCATATTATCTGTCACACGAATTGTGCCGCTTTCCTCTTCCCTGACAAAATCCGCTGCATTTGCCGTGACATTTTTCTTCATTTTACCAAGGTAATCTTCCAGCGGATGCCCGCTTAAATAAATCCCAAGCACTTCTTTTTCAAAGCCCAGCAGCACTTCCTTCGGGAACTCCTCCACATTCGGATAATGGACTTCGTAGTCCTTTTTATCTTCCTCCCCGACAAAATCAAACAGGCTCATCTGTCCTTCCAGCCCGGTCTTTTTCCGTCGCACGACATCATCTACAATGGACGTATAGACAATGGACATCTGATGCCGGTTACCGTCAAGCCCATCACAGGCACCTGCCTTGATCAGATTCTCGATCGCACGTTTGTTGATGTCCCGCTGCACCGTACGTTCAATGAAATCCTGCAGGGTGCGGTATGAACCACCTTTTTTGCGTTCCCCGATGATGCTGTCAATCACCGGACGTCCCAGGGATTTAATGGCATACAGACCATAGCGCACGGCATTTCCCTCTGCCGTGAATTCTCCCTGTCCCACATTGATATCCGGCGGGAGCACGGAAATACCGAGTTCCTTACAATGCAGCAGATACTCCGCGGCTTTTGCCGAATTGTCAATCACGGACGTCATAAGTGCTGCCATAAATTCCACCGGATAGTAAAACTTCAGCCACGCGGTCTGCACACTGATGACCGCATAGGCTGCCGCATGGGATTTGTTAAACGCATACTTTGCAAAATCCACCATGGAATCGTAAATACTGTTTGCCGCTTTCTCATCAATGCCATTTGCCACGCAGCCCCTGATGCCGCGCTCTGAATCTCCGTAGACGAAACTCTGCCGCTCCGCATCGATGACATACTGCTTTTTTTTGCTCATGGCGCGGCGGATGTTGTCCGCCTGTCCCATCGTATACCCCGCAAGCTGCTGTACGATCTGCATCACCTGCTCCTGATAAACGATACATCCATACGTTGGCTCAAGGATCGGCTGCAATTCCGGCGTCACGTAAGTAACGGTGTCTGCATTATTCTTTCCCCTGATGTAGTTTGGAATAAAATCCATAGGTCCCGGACGGTACAGGGAAATTCCGGCAACGATATCCTCGAAATTCTGTGGTTTTAACTCTTTCATGAAGTTCTGCATGCCCGCAGATTCCAGCTGGAACACACCCTCGGTGCGCCCGGTTCCGATAAAATCAAGCACCTTTTTATCATTCAAATCGATATGATCGATGTCAATGTCGATGCCTTGGGATGCCTTTACATTTTTGACGGCATCTTTTAATACGGTAAGCGTGCGGAGTCCTAAGAAATCCATCTTTAAAAGACCAAGTTCCTCAAGCTGTACCATATTGTACTCTGCCGTCGGTGTTCCGTCACTGGCACGCCCCAGCGGCACATAATTGCTCGCCTCTCCCGGATAGATCACAACCCCTGCCGCATGTACGGATGTGTGGTTCGGCAGCCCTTCGAGACGCTTTGCCATGTCAATCAGTTCGTGCATACGTGCATCCCCATCATAGAGGCTGCGGAATTCCGGGTTGACCTGCAGGGCACGGTCAATCGTAATGTTCAGTTCCATCGGCACCATTTTTGCCACACGGTCCATCTCCGCATACGGAAAATCGAGTGCTTTTCCAACTGCCTTGATGACACCGCGGGCTGCCATCGTACCAAAGGTCGTAATCTGTGTCACAGAATCCTTTCCATATTTTTCTGTGACGTACTCGATCACGCGGGAACGCTCCGCATACTCAAAATCCACATCAATATCCGGCATGGACACACGCTCCGGATTTAAAAAACGCTCAAAAAGGAGGTTATATTTGACCGGATCAATGTTTGTGATGCCGGTACAATAGCACACGCGGCTGCCCGCGCCGGAACCACGCCCCGGTCCGACCCAGCAGTCATGTGTTTTCGCCCAGTTGATGTAATCCCACACGATTAAGATATACTCGACAAATCCCATCTTCTGGATAATGCCAAGCTCGTATTCCATATCGTCATGGATCTTGGCACACTGCGTCTCATCGTACGCCGGATTGTCCGTATATTTTTCCTTAAATCCCTTCTCACACAGCGCATCCAGAAATGTCCATGCGCTGTCATAGCCTTCCGGCGGTGCATATTTTGGAATCTGGTAATTGCCAAATTCGAGTGTGACATGGCAGCGATCTGCGATTTTCTGCGTGTTGTCTGCGGCTTCTTTTGCATACGGAAACAGACTCCGCATCTGCTCCTCGCTTTTTACGAAAAACTGTCCGCCCTCGTAACGCATACGGTCTTCATCCGTAATCTTTTTACCGGTCTGGATACAGAGAAGGACATCGTGTGCCTCCACATCCGTTTCATAGGTATAGTGGATATCGTTCGTGCAGACAAGGGGAATGTCCAGTTCCTGACTGATCCGAAGAAGCCCCTGATTGACCGTCTTCTGATCCGGGATGCCATGATCCTGTAATTCCAGGAAATAGTTGTCTTTTCCAAAACAGTCCTGGTATTTTTTTGCAATGCCTTTTGCCTCTTCATAAAATCCACGCACAATATAGCGCGGCACTTCTCCCGCCAGACACGCCGACAGGCAGATCAGTCCCTCATGGTATTTCTGCAGCGTCTCAAAATCCACACGCGGCCTGTAATAATACCCTTCCGTAAACCCGATGGAGACGATCTTCATAAGGTTTGCATAACCGGTATTGTTTTCCGCAAGCAGGATCAGATGGTAATACCGGTCCTCGCCATGGCTGGTCTCGCGATCAAACCGGGAATTCGGCGCCACATAGATCTCACAGCCAATCACCGGATTAATATCTGCTGCCTTTGCGGTTTTATAAAATTCCACCACACCATACATATTGCCATGATCGGTGATCGCGGCACTGTTCATCCCCAGTTCTTTCACACGGCTTACATATTCTTTTATTTTGTTGGAACCATCGAGTAATGAATATTCCGTATGTGTATGCAGATGTACAAATGCCATGATTGTTTCCTCGCCTTTTTCGTTCATTGTGGTATCCCACATGTGTAACTATTATATCTATTTTCGGCTGTTATGACAAGTTTTCTCTTTCTCAGGAAACACCACAACTTTTTCTAATTCCGGATGCCATTCATAACTATTATTGTCATCACCGCCCCAATACCGGCAGCATTACATCGCTTTACATAATTATCCTTTTTCGATATTCTCTAGGTGTGATTTTATATCTTTCCTTAAACACGCGGTTAAAAGTTCTTTGACTTTCAAATCCACAATCAAGACATATATTTGTAATGGAATCCATTGTGTTTTCCAGTGCCGCAACTGCATAATTTAACCGGACTCCATTCACATATTTACTAAAATTACAGTGAAAGGTTTTTGCAAACATTCTTGACAACACATATTTACTTACACACAATTCATATGCCATTTTTTCAAGGCTGATGTTTTCCCTAAAATTTTTGGCCACGTATTCTACCGCATTATAAATCAGGTCATCACTCCCTACCGCACTTTTATCCATCATTGGCATTGTTGTGAAAACATGTGCAAGGATCATCTGTGCATATGCCTGTATCATCCGGGGATCCCCCTCTGTTATTCCGGTCAGATATTTTATGGCATTTACCACATCCGGATGCACCTGCTCTTTTTTCACAACCGGATTCTTTGGGCTGTATATCTGCAATTCCCTGTAATAGGAAGGAAACAGTGTTGGTTCAAGGTACAGGAATATTACCTTGTTTTCTTTTTCCCCAAACACCTGATAATGATGTATTACATTTGGAAACACAACTGCAAAATCCCCTTCATCCATATGGAACAATTCCTGTCCCACTCCAAGTTCTATTTCTCCATCCGTTACATACACTACTTCTATTGCCTCATGTAGATGCGGCGGCACATGTACTGGCTTCTTCCACTCCGCGGATACTCCTGTATTTCTGTTTTCATATACCAATAGCACTTACAAGCAACTCCTTTTATTTATACTCCCTGTTTCTCCACTCCCCTTCTTGTTTTCATTATTCGTCCGACCAAATCCACGGTAGGTCCCAGCAAAATCACCATCAATATCGTTATCACACCAACTTCACCTCCGGCTATAACACCGATACCGGTTGCTGCCAGATCATATACAATCCGTACAATCCGAAACATATTTTTCCCAGAATGCTTTTCAATTTTTTCACTGATTAAAAAGGATACTGCATCATATGGTGCTGTTCCATGTCCACTTTGCATATATATAGCTGCTGCCAGAATAAACAGTATGAGTGCAGGAATCAAAATAACAATTCTAATCCCCAGATTAAGCTGTGCCTGTATATGGCAGACTTCTTTCCATATCCATGTGAAAAAATCTGCCGAATAACCAACCAAAATCATGTTCCCAAGCGTTCCTGTACCAATAAGCTTCTTATCAAAAATAATTACTATAATCAGCAGAACAATATTGGAAAGGAGCTGATAATTCCCAAAACTCATCCCAAGCTTATGCGAAATTCCATAATTCATTGCTGAACAGGGATCTGCTCCCATATCACACATCACCAAAAGCGAAACACACATTCCCATGACAATAACTGCAATGATCATTACAAAAAAACTCTTTATCCAGTCTTTGGTAATCTTAAACTTCATATCCTCATCCCACGTTTAACAAATGGTAAATGAATAATCTATATCATCTTCTGCACTGATACGATATTCCTCTTCCACATCAGTTCCCCAGCTGTCGATGCCTCCAACACCTCTTACTGCACCATATACACATAAAACGGTTCTTCTTGCCGGTGGCAGTTCTTCGTGGTGAAGGGCATTTTCAATCTCAGATGCTGTATAAGGCAGACAGGAAAATGCAAATTTTTCGCCATTCTTTTCAATGCGCAGTATCTGTGATGAACTGTCTGTCCGGCTGTTATCAAGAGCCGTATGTCTTGTAATCTCCAGCCACTCTGTATCCATTCTCATACCACATTCCTGCGGAACAAGATATTGTGTAAGACTCAGGTCTTCAATCTCATAGATTCCTTCTTTTGCCCCCGCTTTTCTGTCAGGATATGTTTCCCCTGAGAGTCCCTTATATAAATATTTGTCTGCCAGTGTTGGCATGATAAATCTCATTCCAAATACAGGTAATTCTGGAAGTCCCTGTACCCCATGATAATGTACATCCACGCGAATCTTTCCAGATACATCAACGGTATAGCTTACAAGAACCGTTGTCTCCGGAGTGGTTATGGTCTCGTATGTGTATGTTACGACAATTTCATCCGCATAAACATCACCACCATAGCTATTATTATCAGGGGCATATGGGGTCTGCTCCTTGCCATCCATGATGACCTTTATTCCCTTACAGTCAATGAACATATCTGCGGAAAGCCAGCTTCCGCTTTTAATGTGAAACCTGCTTCCCCTGTCATTATCTGTTAATGCTCTCCAGAAAGTAGGTTTTGGACAACGGTACAGCCACTCATATCCATTTTTAACGATAGATTCCAGTCCACCCTGTGCATAAGAAAAAATATAATCAAATTTCTCCCCATGTACACCAAGTGTATAGTCACCATAGACCACTCTTAATTTATCTGTATAAGCCATAGTAATACCTCACTTCCTGCATTGCCGGTTTCTCTTTCCTGTCAGCAAATACGATTCCATTTGCTGAAAATTCATAGTCTGCCGGTTTATCATCAAAATCTCCACCATAGCGTAAAACATCTTTTCCTGTCACCGGATCTTTTACCATAATTGCCTGATCAATAAAATCCCATATAAATCCGCCATGATACCTATCATATTTGTCAATCAGCTTCATATAAGAACCAAGTCCTCCCATGGAATTTCCCATATCATGCATGAATTCACATAAAATATATGGTTTCTTCGGACTATTATTCAGGTATTCCTCTACATCCTCCGGTTTTGCATACATTCTTGTCTCTAAATCAGAAATAGTATCCTCATATGCCCTATTATAATAAGAGCTTTCATAATGAACCAGTCTTCCATCCTGCTTTTCAGCAAAATAAACATTCATTGCCTCAATGTCGTCTCCTGCATAGGATTCATTTCCTAATGACCAGAAAAGGATGGACGTATGATTTTTAAAAGTTTCAAAATTGTTTTTTGCACGATCAAGCACAGCATCTCTCCACTGTGGAAAAGACCCCGGTACATTACACGATGGCTCGATTGCCCCAAGCTTCTGGAATGAACCATGGCTTTCCAGATTTGTTTCTGCCATCACATATATACCTGCATTGTCGCACATATAGTACCACGGTATCTGGTCAGGATAGTGGCAGGTACGAACAGAATTAATATTGTTCCTGAGCATACAGGATATGTCTGCTTTCATATCTTCCACACCAATGCATCTTCCTGTTTTTGCATTCCACTCATGACGGTTTACTCCTGTGATAACAAGTCGTTTTCCATTCAGATAAATTACTTTATCTATAATCTCTATTCTTCTGAAACCGATATCATAAGGAATTACCTCTGCCAGAGAACCATCCTCTGCTTTAAGCTCAACATAAGCATGATATAAATATGGATTATGATTATCCCACAGTTTGACATTTTCCAAATCAACACAAATCGTGCCTTCCATATGGCCGTTTTCTTTCGTTAACTGTATGGATTTCTCCACTAATACATTTTCCTCCCTGTCTTTTAAAATAAAGCATGCAGTTACATGCTGACTGTCAGGAGCAGATACCTTCATGCTGACAGATACGCTTCCGCTTTCATTATCTTGATTTAACACAGGTTTGAACCATACATCCTCCAGATGAACATCCGGTAATGCCTTCAACGTAACATTTCTGAAAATTCCAAAAAATCTGAAAAAGTCCTGATCCTCCAAAAATGCCGCTGTGCTCATCTTATGTACCTGCACTGCTAGGATATTTCCTTTTTCCTTAATATATGGTGTCAGATCAAACTCAGAAGGTGTAAAGCTGTCTTCGGCATAACCTATAAACTGGCCATTCAGCCACAGATACATAGCTTCTTCTACACCTTCGAAGCAGATATGGATTCTTTTTCCACACATACTCCTGTCCAAATCAAAGTATTTGATATAAGAGCCTACCGGATTGTACTGTGCCTCTGAAAACATTCCTTCTTCTGCTCCGGTTGCCTCCATGCTATAGGCTCCTCTGTGGTACTCTTTTCCTTCCCACGGATACATGGTGTTAATGTAGCGGATCTTATCATATCCAGCCAGTTCAATATGTCCCGGAACCATAATTTT
>ONZX01001794.1_pt1 | contig 10180 bp, 10 predicted proteins | sample 1671831 | NCBI WGS metagenome assembly ONZX01 (sample SAMN06348197, study PRJEB24527) | human gut metagenome | reverse complement strand
TAAGATTTAAGTACCGTCGCATGGTACCCTTGTAATCGTTTTAGAGGAGGTACCATGCGCTGTCCCAAATGCGGCAAGGCACATACCCGCGTCGTTGATTCCCGCATGCAGGAATCTAATAACACCATCAAGCGCCGTCGCGAATGTTGCTCGTGCAATTATCGCTTTACGACATTTGAGCGTTGTGAAGACCCTATCGAGGTCATTAAGTCAGACGGAACCAAGCAGCGGTTTGATCGCAATAAGCTGCTCGTCGGCTTGATGCGAGCCACCATCAAGCGCGATATCGACACTAAGAAGCTCAATGAGATTATCGACGACATCGAGGTCGAGTTGCGCTCTCGCACGCTGACGGCCGTCACGTCCCATGAGTTGGGTGACATGGTGCTCAAGCGCTTGGCCAAGATCGACAAGGTGGCCTACATTCGCTTTGCCTCGGTCTACCGAGATTTCAAAGACGTCGATGAGTTTCTGCAAGAGCTCGACAAGCTAAGGTGATTCCATGTCCAACATTACCGTCAACATAAAGCGTCTCGACCCCACCGTCGAGCTTCCCAAATACGCCCATCCCACCGATGCCGGCTTGGATTTGCGCTCCAACGAGGACTGCGTCCTGAAGCCCTTCGAACGCCGCCTGGTCTCTACGGGGCTGGCCATCGCCCTGCCCGATGGCTACGCCGGCTTCGTCCAGCCCCGCAGCGGCTTGGCCATCAAGCAGGGCTTGTCTATAGTCAACACGCCGGGCCTCATCGACGCTCACTACCGAGGAGAACTCAAGGTTATCCTCATCAACCTGGATCCCACCAACGACATCCAAATCAACAAAGGCGACCGCATAGCCCAACTCGTCATCCAAGAAGTCCCCACGGTCAATCTCATAGAAGTAGAAGAACTAGACGAAACCGACCGAGGCAAAGGAGGCTTCGGCTCCAGCGGCATCGCCTAGGGCGCTCGTATCCCTCCCGCCCGGGGCTTACCTATATCATTCCATGCTCAAACATTCTCGCGTCGCTTCGCTCGCTGCGAAACTGCGCGTGGAACGATATAGGTAAGCCCCGGGCGGGCGGCTACTCGCTTGAAACAATATTTACTTTTCTAGTAAGTCGATGCTATGAAGGGACGCCTCCTTTGTCGCATCGACTTACTGTATTTATATTTTCTGGTTCCCCTTTGCAGATTCTACTGGTGGGGAATCTGGTATAGCCGCTGGTACGTTAACGCAGCTTACCTGTGGGAGGCCCCTATATATCGTCCCGCGCGCAGTTTCGCAGCGAAGCGAGAATGTTTGAGCACGGGATGATATATAGGGGCCCACAGGCAAGCGGACAGTCCGAAGCTAGCGGATGTGCGCGGGTTTTCCGCCCCAGTAGAAGCGGCAGAAGGCTCGTTTGCGCTTTTGGGGTTTGCCTACGAGCTCCATGGTTGCGATGGCTATGTCTTCGGCTGCGTGGGGGCGGCGTAGAACTTCGCAGTTGATGAGTAGGGCTTTGAGTGATTCGGGATGGTCGTGCAGGTGGCGCAGGGTTACGATGAGCTCTCGTGCCGTGGTGACGTGCATGCTAGCGCCCAAGCCGGTAAGCATGGTGGTGTTGGCCTTTTCCTGACCATAGGACTTGCCCAGCAGGATCATCGGCAGATGTGCGCATAGACACTCGGTGACCGTGAGTCCGCCCGATTTGAGGATTGCGAGGTCGCAGCCGTGCATGAGGGCCGCCATGTCGTCCACGTAGTCCAGAACCGTGACGTTTTCGAGCTTCATGGCGTCGAAGAGCGTCTTGAGGCGGTCGGCGTATTCCTCATCCTTGCCCGGCAAAAAGACAAAATGCATGTCCTCAAAGCTGCGTAGGAAGGGGAGGGTCTGGTCCATCGCCGCGCGAAAGCGGACGTACGGTTGAGGTAAACTGGCGCCGGCCATAACCAGCACGACGGTCTTGTCGGTGGGGAGGTTGAACTTGGCTAGCTCTTCCTCGCGATCGTAATCCGTGTCGAATCCAGCGCGAATAGGAATGCCGGTAATGCGAATATTTGCCTCGGGCACCTTGCGCGGACGCAGCGTTTCGGCCATAAATTCGTTGGCAACACAGAATAGATCGGTGTCCTTGTGGGGCCACCAGCCCTCGACTTCGTAGTCGGTCGGCACACAGATGACCGGATAATCGATACCCGTAATTACGCGGGCACCCACGGCAACATTGGCTGCTGTGATGTGCGTTGCGACCACGGCTATGGGCCTGCGGCTACGAACATATTCGTTGAAGGCGGGGAACATGATTCGCGACCATGCCGTGCCTCCACCCCAGAGAAGATGTCCCGTAAGCGTATATCGCCAGGTCAGGTCGTAGATGGGGCGCGTGGCTCCCGTAAAAGATGCCGCGGTCTTATTGCCGTCGAATCTAATGCGTCCAAAATCAAGGATATCGAGGACTTCAATCTCAACATCCTCGGGGATGCCGCTGGTGCCGCGAATGAGGTCGAACGCCTGCGCAATTGCATTTGCGGCGGCCTTGTGGCCCGAGCCGACCGAGGCGTGCACGATGGTCACGAGAGGTTTTTGCTGAGCCAAGAGCGCTGTTTGCTCCGATTGGGGAGTGCTGTGCGTGAGCAGGGGAGCGTCGTCGCTCGTCTGCGCCTGATCCATCGATAACTCCCCTTCGACGTTGTAACTCGGATTTATCATTGTAGTGCATGAGTGTCATGTTCACGTAAATTTGGGTATGAGCGCAAAGAACGCCAATCTTTCGACAGGAGGTCTTTTCATGACTACCCATCAGCCGATCGATGTTGCGATTATCGGTAGCGGCCCCGCGGGCTATGCTGCCGCCATTTACGCTGCTCGTGCCAACCTAACGACGACCGTGATTGAACAGGGCATGTCGGGAGGGCAGATTGCCACAACCAATGAGGTCGAGAACTATCCGGGTATTCCGCTCTTGAGTGGCGCCGAACTCGGCGAGCGTTTTCGGCAGCATGCAGAGGGCCTGGGAGCACAGGTTGCATGGAGCATGGTTACGGGTATCGATTACGAGGCCGATAAAGCGCTGTTTACGGTGCATCACGATATGGGCGATACGCTGGCCTCGAGTGTTATCGCTTGCATGGGGGCAACGCCGCGATCTGCTGGTTTTGTTGGCGAGGATACGTATCGCGGTCGTGGCGTTTCGTATTGCGCGACGTGCGATGGCATGTTCTTTCGCGGTAAACAGGTCTATGTTATCGGTGGCGGCAATGCTGCCTGCGAGGAAGCCCTGTTCTTGTCAGAAATCGCCAGCAGCGTGACCATCGTCTTGCGCCGCGATCAGTTCCGTGCCCCCGATGGCGTGGTTCAAAAGGTGCTCGCAAAAGATAATATTTCAGTTAGGTACCAAACTAGTATTGTTGAGCTTTCTGGTGAAGCGATGCCCACGACAATCACGTTCAAGGACAATGCGACTAGTGAAATGCACACTGAGTCCTTTGATCCTGGTTCGTTTGGCATTTTTGTCTTTGCTGGCACGCAGCCCCATACTGAGCTTGTAGAGCATCTGGTAGATTTGGCGTCCGACGGCGGTATTGTGACCGACGAATCGATGGCCACCCGCACGCCTGGCTTATTTGCCGCTGGCGATATCCGTTCCAAACGTTTACGCCAGGTTGTGACCGCTGTTTCGGATGGAGCCATAGCAGCAACGAGCGCATACGCGTTTCTCCGTGGATAAGTACGATAATATATCTTACGTAAGGTTGTTATCAATTAACTAAATGGCGGGATGATGCATCAGTGCACTGTCCCGCCAATTTTCTTGCCGGCTATGTGGTATGCAAAACTAGATAACGTAGAATACAATATAGAAAATGAACGGAGGACCTTTATGAATCACGTTAAACACGTTATTCCGATGTCTGATTCGTCGGTCAGCATTAAGCCTGAGGATATTCAGCCCACCGTGCTGCCCGATGCATTTATTCAGTCCGATATCGTACGCAAACTCAATACGTTGAGTCTGCCGCGCTATGACCAGTTGCCCAATGTGACGCTCTATCGCGACCAGGTCATTGAGTATGTCGCGCTGTGGATGGAGCCACTGTCCATCTGCGTTGAGCAGCCCGTCATTACGCCGTCGATGATCAATAACTACGTGAAGGTCGGCCTGGTGCCTGCTCCGGTCAAAAAGCAATATGGTCGCGAGCAGATTGCCCGCCTGATCGCTATCTGCATCTTTAAGCAGGTGCTACCTATTGCTGCGGTACAGGCACTCTTTAACATTCAGCGTTTGAGCTACGATGCCCCGACGGCCTTCGATTATGTGGTCGATCAACTTGAGGCATCGATTCGTGCGGCGTTTTCCGTCGAGCAGACGCCGGTTCCCGATACGGCGCATCAGGTAACGCGTGAGTCGCTGCTTGTGCGCAGTGCGGTTTCGTCCTTCGTTTCGAAGGCGTACCTAATGAGCTATCTCAAGTTCAACGGGTTTAATAGCTAGCCGACGTATAAAACGGGCGGGACAAAGAGCCATCTGTCACTTTGTCCCGCCCGTATTTTTGCTTGGTTGGACTTTATTGGCCCGAAGCCACGTCCATGCCGTAGCCGATGATGAGGCCGTGCATCTCGGCGTAATAGGAATCCAGGCCGTTGCAGGGCATGATGATAGTCTTGGAGCCGGGCCAGCGCTCCACAATGCGGCTGGCAAGTGCCTGGGCGCCTGCCTCATTCTCGACATGGTCGATGATGACCTCGCCGCCCTTAAAACCCTCGGCTTCCATGGTGTCGATGATCTTGTTGAGCATCTTCTTTTCGCCACGTGTGTGCCCGACGAGTTCGATTTTACCGGCCTCACTCGCCGTGCCCAAAATGCGGATATTGAGCTTGTTGGCAATGACGCCGGCTGCCTTAGGGATACGTCCGGCTTTGGCGAGGTTTTCGTAATTGCACAAGCTGAAGAGGATTTTGCTGTTCTGCTCAAGGCTATCAAAGTATGCGCAAGCGTCTTCGAATGAGACATTCGGATTGCTTGCAAGATAGCGGTCGAACAGCAAGAAAATGAGGTCCATTTTGCCGCCAGCTGCGCGTGAATTGACTAGATGAATCTGTCGGTCGGGCTCCTCGGCAAGAACCATATCGCGAGCCGTGGCTGCCGCGTTGTAGCTGCCCGACACGCCCTCAGAGATCGGCATGCAGATGGTCTTGTCTGCCAATTTGAAGAGTTCGGCCCACTCCCCTACGCTGGGACAAGCGCTCGAAGAAGCGTTCGTCTCCGCCTGAACAGCGCAGTTGAGCTCATGTACATCGAGCGAAAGGTCATCGACGAATTCACGCTCCCCCACTCGAATTTTGAGGGGCGCAAATGCAAAGGTGGTATGGGGCGCGGTCGGTTGCCAATCGCGGAGGTTACAGCTTGAATCTGAGATTAGTGCCCAGCTCATAGAGGGTCCTTTCTAATTGTTCCCATACAATTATAGCCTTATTGCTGACCGATTGGGCCGCTATCTAGTATTCAAAACTAGATAGCGGCCTGCACTAAAGGCAAAAGAATGGACCCCATGACTCAAAGTCACGAGGTCCATATCCGTTTGCTTTATCTGAATACTTAGTAGCGAACGAAGATATAGTTGTTGTTCATGCCGGCGGCAACGGAGCTGATGATAACACCCGTGTTGTAGTCGGAAGCATGGATCATCTGACCATTACCGATATAGATGCCGGTATGGTAGGAGTTAACCACAACATCGCCGGGTTGCGGATCGGACACACGGGTCCAACCCATGAAGTCGACCGTGGTGCCCAGACGGCAGTAGCGTCCCGTGAGGCAATAGCTTACAAAACCGGAGCAGTCAAAGCTGTTCGGCCCAATGCCACCCCAAGAGTAAGCGTATCCGAGCTTGCTATAGGCACGCGAAACAACGGAACCGCCGTCAACGGACTGGCTCGGTGCGGAAGGCGTCGGAGCCGGAGCCGGAGCCGGAGCGGGCGTCGGGGGCTGCGGAGTGGGAGCGGGCGCGGGCGTGTTTCCGCCGCCGTCGTTGGTCGTACCGCCACCCTTGTTGGTGTTCTCGCTCGTACCGGCGGTGTCGTTGCTCACCGTGGCCTTTTCGGCGGTGCTAGCATTTATGCCAGCCTGCAGCGCGGCGTTGGCCTCGGCCTCTGCGGCAAGCTCGGCCTGCAGCTGCGAATCCAGGGAGTTTACGACGTTCTGGGCTTCAGCCTGCTGGGCGTTAAGCTCGTCGACCTTCTTTTGCGTGGCGGCGACGTTCTTTTCCTGCTCGGACTGCTTATCGGTGAGCTGCTGCTTAAGCTCCTTGACCTCTTGAATGGTCTGAGCTTGCTTATCGGAAACTTTGCCGTAGTAGAACAGACGGTTGAGCATATCGCTCAGATCATCGACACCCGTCAGAACCTGAAGCAGGCTCAGACCGCCGGTTTTGTACTCGCCGGCGACATAGGTCGAGAGCTTGGCCTGACCGTCAGCGATCTCCTGCTGCTTTTGCGTGATCTCGCCAGCAGTCTGATCGAGCGCCTGCGTCTGCGTGGCGAGATCATCGTAAATCTGCTGGGTTTGGGTACCGATCTGCTCGAGCTTCGTACGAGCAGCGGCAAGGTCGGATGCGGTATCGGCGTAGGCAGGAGCCGCGAGGCCCAAGCCCAAAACACAAGCGAGGGTTGCCGTAGCAGCGCAGCGTGCCATGTTTTTGTGCGTGTTTGCTGTGCGCATGTAGCTTCCTTTCCAGTAACTAAGGGTAACGGCTAGTCCACCGTCACCAGGCTAAAGAGCTCAACATCGTCGTCAGTCGGCGTGAGCTTCTCGCGCGGGTTGAGAAACGCAAGCTCAAGGATACACCCGTAGCCCACAAGCTTTGCGCCCATATCTCGCACAAGTTTACCTGTTGCCTCGACGGTTCCGCCCGTCGCGACCAAGTCGTCCAGAATCAACACGGTATCTTTAGAGGTAATGGCATCGGCATGGATCTCGATAGAGTCGGTGCCGTATTCGAGCTCATAGCTCTGGCTCACCGTCTTGCGGGGTAGCTTGCCCGGTTTACGTGCGGGAACAAAGCCGGCACCAAGGGCCACAGCCACCGGTACGCCAACCATAAAGCCACGGGCCTCGGGACCCACGACCTTGGTGATCCCCATGCCGGCAAAGTGCTCGGCGAGGGCATCGGTCATGGCTTTGAGCGCCTCGGGATTGCCAAAGAGCGGCGTAATGTCTTTGAAGATGACTCCGGGCTCGGGATAGTCGGGGATGTCGACGATTTGAGATTCGAAGTCGTACATTGCATGACCTTTCAATGGGTTGCCGGATAAGCGGTAGCTGTTATTTGCCCGCGGTGACAGTGTCGGATTGCGAAGGGGCGACAACCTTGAGCGGCTTTACGAGAGAATCCTCGTGTGAAGCCGGCGCGGCAGTTTCTTCGTTTTTGGCCTTGGTGGACTCGGAGCGAGCGATTTCTTCATCGAGTGCATCGATGTCGGCATCCTCGACCACGGCGTTGAGCGACTCAAAAACGCGGTTCTTGAGCAGTGCCGTATGCACACCCTCGGTGAGGTCGTGAAGCTTCTTAAACGCACGCTCGAGCTTGGCGTCGCGCTCGTCATCGGAGGTATCCATTCCGAGCATGCTCACGAGCACCTGCTCAAACATCGAGGACTCGCGGTTGGCGGAAGACACGTACTGACGCAGGTTGCGCGGCTCGATATGGAAGCGTGACAGCTCGGAGCAGTAGCGGATGATCGGAAAATCGCGACCATCGACGAGCTCACGGTTCTGCGGACTCTTGATGATGCGAATGAGGTCGTTCTCGGCGAGCGAGCGGATAAACGAGATCTCGACGCCCAACATATCGGGAATGGTCTCGATGGGATGCAGCTTTTGTTTAGTCTCCTTGGGCTCCGTCTTGAGCGGAACATCGGACAGCAAGCCCACCTCGTAGGCGAGCGTTGACAGGTCCGTGGCGTTTTCCAAGCGCTGCTTAATCACGTTGAGCGGCATGTAGCGAGTCTTCTGCAGGTGCAGAATGACCTCCAGGCGATCAACGTCCTCCTTGGAGTACTGACGGTATCCCTTAGGCGTACGATGAGGGGTAATGAGCCCCTCATCTTCTAGAAATCTAATTTTTGAGTTCGAAAGATCGGGGTATGCGCCTCGAAGTAGGTTGACGACTTGGCCGATACTCAGATAGTTGCGTTCGGCCATGCCCTACTCACCGGTTTCGATGCGCTCCGGCGTGCTCTCGTGGTAGATGAGCGTAAACGTACCGATCTGAACGGAAGAACCGTCGTGCAGCGGGGCCGCGTTGACAATGGCACCGTCGACCCAGGTGCCATTGAGCGAGCCCAGGTCCTCGATGCGGGCGCCGAGGCCCTCGCGAATAATGCGCGCGTGGCTGCGCGAAACGGTCATGTCATTGAGGAAGATGCCGTTTGCAGGATCGCGGCCGATGGTGGTCACGTCGTCCTCGAGTTCAAAGGCGGCACCAGTCTGCGGACCCTTGACGATGGACAGAACGGGGGCGGTGATGCGCACGTTGGCCATGAGGTCGGGAACGGTGACGTCGCTTGAAGGCACGCGGAATACGCAGGTAGCGTCAGCAGTCTTATCATTCTGAGGCATATTGTTAACCATGTTGTCCATGACAACCCCTAACTTATCGCGGACGTGCCGCAAATAATGAACCGTACGTAATCATACCCCAACGAATCAGTCTTCGATTTCGGGGTTCAGAAAGTCGATGTCCTCGTCCTCGGGATGCGCGAGAGCCTGTTTAATGGCCACTCCGCCCTTAATGGAATAGATGACAGCCGTGAGCATGGAGAAGATCACGCCGCCGTACACAAAGAAGATGCCGAGGGGCACCGAGCTTCCGTTGAGGCCCGGGAAGGCCGTAAGGGTTGAAGGTAAAAGATGCAGGCCGTCAATAACGGGGAACCCGAGCAGCATGAGCGAGAAGCCGGTCATGAGCAGTGCAGTGGCAATCTTTCCGGGAAAGACGACATCGATGGGGCGACGGTGATAATGACGCACGATAAGCGTGCCAATGCCCAGATAGATGTCGCGGCCAATAATGAGCACGCAGACCCAGATGGGCAGCTCTCCGCGGACCACCAGCCCCAAGACGCCGGTGAACAGCAGCGCGCGGTCACAAATGGGATCCATGACCTTGCCGAGCCACGAGACCGTCTTAGTCATGCGGGCGATCTGGCCGTCCATCCAGTCGGTGGAGGCGGCAACGGCGTAGATTACGATGGCGATGACGCGGTTGTTATCCGTCACAAACAGGTACAGAAATACCAGGGTGAGGATCAGGCGCGTAAAGGTGATGAAATTGGAGATCGTAAAGATCTTATTCGACGGGTAATCGGAAGTGCCGATAAGCTCCTTTTTGATCTTCTTTTTGATGCCCACAGGACTCCCCCGCTGGTTAACGACAAAACTTTCGATACTATACCCGTTCCGGCGATGTCTATCCAGCGTAAGCATAGAGAGTCCAGACATGTGGAGGGCGCTTATGGGCGGCGGGGATTTTCGCATTCGTGTACATCAGTCTCCAAACATGTCGAAAAATGTCGTTTTTGGAGGTTGACGTACACGTTTTGATTCGGTGATTACATCGATCGGGAAAGTTGTTGCCTCAAGCAAATTAATCATGATGTGCGGGTCGAGAAGAGTTTGCGCCAAAAGAACCCAACGGCCGTTACGGATTCGTTAGAAACGCGTCCCACCATGGATGGTGAACCCGAAAGGTAAGGCGCGCGGGCACGGCGATTCGGCCCGCGCGCCCGGAAGAGAAAGGACGAACCCATGGGTTACATGCTCGAGACGCGCGGGCTCACCAAGCGCTTCGGCCGCGGCGACCAGGCGCAGGACGCCGTGGCCGACGTGAGCCTTCATATCCGCGAGGGCGAGGTGTACGGGCTGCTCGGCCCCAACGGCGCCGGCAAGTCGACAACGCTCAAGATGATCTGCGGGATGCTGCGGCCGACGGCCGGGGAGATCCTCTTTGCCGGGCACGCCTGGCGCCGCGAGGACCTCTACGCAATCGGCAGCCTCATCGAGGAGGCGCCGCTCTACCCCAACCTCACCGCGCGCGAGAACCTGCGCGTGCGCACCACGCTGCTGGGCCTTCCCGAGAGCCGCATAGATGAGGTGCTCGCCGCCGTGGACCTCGCGGACACCGGGAAGAAGCGCGCCGGGCGCTTCTCGATGGG
>ONZX01001789.1_pt1 | contig 10190 bp, 10 predicted proteins | sample 1671831 | NCBI WGS metagenome assembly ONZX01 (sample SAMN06348197, study PRJEB24527) | human gut metagenome | reverse complement strand
CGGTGAAAAGATCGATGACCTGCAGAAATTTGATGCAGATGCGTTTGTAGATGCATTATTTGAGACAAAGGGATAAATAAATTAAGAAAAACAGAAGGGAGCAAATAATGATATGTTGACATTAGATAAATTTGAAGAGGCATCAGAAAAGGTGAAAGAGGTTGTACTTCCTACAAACCTTATTTATAGTGAATATTTTTCAGAACAGACAGGAAATAAAGTTTATTTTAAGCCTGAAAATATGCAGTATACAGGAGCGTATAAGGTAAGAGGTGCATACTACAAAATCAGCACTCTTTCAGAGGAAGAAAGAGAGAAGGGACTTGTAACAGCATCAGCAGGAAATCACGCACAGGGCGTTGCTTATGCAGCAAAACTTTACGGTGTTCCTGCAACCGTGGTAATGCCAACAACTACACCACTCATTAAGGTAAACAGAACAAAAGGATATGGGGCTAAAGTCGTGCTTCATGGTTCTGTCTACGATGAAGCCTGCCAGTATGCGCTTGAACTTGCAAAAAAAGAGGGGGCAACATTTGTGCATCCTTTTAATGACGAGGTTGTAGCTACAGGACAGGGTACAATTGCAATGGAGATTTTTAAAGAACTTCCTACAGTTGACATAATTCTTGTGCCAATCGGAGGCGGCGGACTCGCAGCAGGAGTTTCAACTCTTGCAAAACTTTTAAATCCGAACATAAAAGTTATAGGTGTTGAGCCGGCAGGTGCAAGCTGTATGAAAGCATCATTGGATGCAGGAAAGGTTGTTACACTTCCAAGTGTTGATACTATTGCAGATGGTACAGCGGTTAAGACACCGGGTGATATTGTATTTCCATATATCCAGAAAAATATTGATGAGATAATTGCCGTAGATGACCATGAACTTATTGTAAATTTCCTTGACATGATGGAAAGTCATAAGATGCTTGTTGAAAATTCAGGTCTGCTTACAGTTGCGGCGTTAAAACATCTTGACTGCAAGGGTAAAAAGATTGTCTCAATCTTAAGCGGCGGAAACATGGATGTTATAACACTTTCTTCGGTTGTACAGCACGGACTTATTGAAAGAGGAAGAGTATTTACAGTATCAGTTCAGCTTCCTGACAGACCGGGAGAACTTGTGAATGTCGCAAATGTGATTGCTAAGCTTAAAGGAAATGTAATAAGACTTGAGCATAACCAGTTTGTAAGCATAAACAGAAATTCAGCTGTTGAACTTAGAATTACTCTTGAGGCATTTGGACATGAGCATAAGAAAGAAATTATAGATGCGCTTAGAAATCACGGATATGACCCGAAAGAGGAAAGTCCGACAGGATTATATGAGTAAAAATTTAATGCATTGCATTAAATTGAAAAAATGTTTGGCTCAAACGCTTTGAAAAGGTGTGATGACAATTTTTTAGCTGTTTGAGAATAAATTAAGAATCGGAGGTTTAGGATGAGTCAGTTTAAAAATGGGACAGATTATATTGGAAGTGAATTGCTTCACACACCGGGTGGAGTAAGAGATACCTATGGTGTAGAATGTGAAAATAAGTTAGATGTGGCAGGAAAAGTTCATGATGTTATGAAATCATATGGATTTGGTGATATACAGACGCCTACATTTGAATATTTTGACATATTCAGTAAAGAGAGAGGAACTGCCTCTTCAAAAGAAATGTTTAAATTTTTCGACAGAGGAAATAATACGCTTGTATTAAGACCGGATATGACACCTCCGATTGCAAGATGTGTGGCTAAATATTATAGGGAAGAGCAGATGCAGATTCGTCTTTGCTATACTGCAAACACATTTGTAAATACAGACCCGTATAAAGGAAAACTTCAGGAAGTTACCCAAGTAGGTGCAGAGCTTTTTGGAGATGCAAGTTCAGATGCCGATGCCGAGATGATAGCTCTTACAGTCGAAAGTCTTTTGAGCAGCGGCCTTAAGAGATTCCAGCTTGAGATAGGACATGCAGATTTGTTCAGGGGAATTGTCGAGGAAGCAGGATTTACACCTGAGGAGACAGAGAAACTTCATGAGTTGATTGAAAGTAAGAACTTCTTTGGAGTTGAGGATCTTCTTGATAACCTGACTGTGTCAGAGGGTCTTAAAGAGGTGATATTAAAGCTTCCTGACCTTTTAGAGGATTTTGATAAAGCGGCTGAATTTGTAAAAGAACGCTGCAAAAACGAGAGAGTTTTGAAAGCTCTTGACAGACTTGCTAAACTTAATAATATATTAAAAATATATGGTTTTACCGACTACGTTACAATAGATCTCAGTATGCTTAGCCATTACAGTTACTATACAGGTGTTATATTCAGGGCATATACATATGGAACAGGTGAGGCTGTTGCAACGGGCGGACGTTATGACGGACTTGTCGGACAGTTTGGAAAGGATACACCTGCCATAGGTCTTGCGATTGTGCTTGACCAGCTTATGCTTGCGCTAACAAGACAGGATATTACTGATGAAAAGTTTGTATCTGGCTGTATTCTTCTCTATCCTAAGGAATTGAGACAGGAAGCAATAAACAAAACAGCAGCACTTAGAAAATCGGGTGAAAATGTACAGCTTGTACGCAAATCTTCACAGAAAGATATTGAAATGTACAAGGAGTATGCGAAGAGAATGAATAAAGAAAAGCTGTTATACTTAAAAGACAAGTCAGTTGTTGAAGAGATAACATTTAAATAGGAGGAACATATGGAATATATAACATTTGCATTGGCAAAAGGAAGACTTGCGAAACATACATTGAGTCTTTTGGAGAAAATTGGCATTACATGTGAGGAAATGAAAGACGAAAAAACAAGAAAACTCATATTTGTAAATGAGGAACTTGGATTTAAGTTTTTCCTTTCAAAAGCATCCGATGTTCCTACATATGTTGAACTTGGAGCCGCAGATATAGGGGTAGTCGGAAAAGATACAATACTCGAGGCTGGCAGAAAACTTTATGAAGTGTTAGACTTAAATTGTGGAAAGTGCCGTATGTGTGTTGCAGGACCGGCGAGTGCAAGAGAACAGTTAAACAACGGTTCACTTATCAGAGTTGCAAGTAAATATCCGGGGATTGCAAAAGATTATTTTTACAATAAAAAACACCAGACAGTTGAGATAATCAAACTTAACGGTTCGGTTGAACTTGCACCTATAGTGGGACTTTCAGAAGTTATTGTTGATATAGTTGAGACAGGTTCTACTTTAAAAGAAAACGGTCTTGAGGTATTGGAGGAGATATGTCCTTTATCAGCAAGAGTAGTTGTAAACGAAGTGAGCATGAAGATGCAGCATGAGAGAATAACGAAACTTATTCGTGATTTGAAAAAAGTTATACCTGACGATTAGAAAGCTAAATTAGGGAGGCAGCCATGAGAATAGTTAAACTTACAGAGAAAGAACGCAATAACATATTGGAAAATCTCTTAAAGAGAAGTCCAAATCAGTACAGCAAATTTGAAGATACGGTAAATGATATTATCGAAAATGTAAAGACAAACAAAGATAAGGCTTTATTTGAGTATACTGAAAAATTTGACGGAGTAAAGATTACTGAGGAGACTTTCAAAGTAACGGAGGAAGAGATTAAAGAGGCGTATACAAAAGTTGATGAGCGTCTAGTGGAAATAATCAGAAAAGCACTTGTAAACATAAGAGATTATCATCAGAAACAGGTTCGTTACAGTTGGTTTGACAGTAAGACAGACGGAACACTTCTCGGACAGAAGATTACACCTCTTGCAAGAGTTGGCGTGTATGTACCGGGAGGAAAAGCAGTATATCCTTCATCTGTACTTATGAATATTGTACCTGCAAAAGTTGCGGGAGTAGATAAGATTGTTATGACAACACCTCCCGGAAAAGACGGAAAAGTTTATCCTATAACACTTGTAGCTGCACATGAAGCAGGAGTGGATGAAATCTATAAAGTTGGCGGAGCACAGGCTATTGCGGCACTTGCTTTTGGAACAGAGAGCATCAAAAAGGTTGACAAGATAGTAGGTCCAGGAAATATATTTGTTGCACTTGCAAAGAAAGCCGTTTACGGTCATGTAAGTATTGATTCAATTGCAGGTCCGAGTGAAATACTTGTGCTTGCAGACGAGACTGCAAATCCGAGATATGTGGCAGCCGACCTTCTTTCACAGGCTGAGCATGACGAGATGGCATCTGCAATACTTGTTACAACAAGCGAGGAACTTGCAAAGAAAGTATCAGATGAAGTCGACGGTTTTGTAAAAGTTCTTTCAAGAAAAGAGATAATACAGAAATCGCTTGATTCATATGGATATATACTTGTTGCAAAAGATATGAAAGAAGCTGTAGATACAGCAAATGAAATAGCTTCAGAACATCTTGAGATTGTGACAAAGAATCCGTTTGATACAATGACAAGAATAAGAAATGCAGGAGCAATTTTCCTTGGCGAGTACAGCAGTGAGCCTCTCGGAGATTATTTTGCGGGACCAAACCATGTGCTTCCTACAAACGGAACAGCTAAGTTTTTCTCACCGCTTTCAGTTGATGACTTTATAAAGAAATCAAGCATTATTTCATACTCTGAGGAGGCACTTGAGCTTATTCACACTGATATAGAGGACTTTGCAAAGGCTGAGAAACTTACAGCACATGCAAATTCAATAGCGGTAAGATTTGAATAAGTTTTTGTGAAAGGTTTGGGTTTGATTATGAGTGATAATATAAATAAAAGAACTGCCGAGGTTTCAAGAGTGACTGGAGAGACTGACATTTTGGTAAAGATAAATCTTGACGGCAGAGGTCAGGCAGATATTGACACAGGAATAGGTTTTTTTGACCATATGTTGAACAGTTTTGCAAGACATGGACTTTTTGACCTTACCGTAAAGGTTAAGGGAGATTTGGAAGTTGACTGCCATCATTCCATTGAAGATACGGGAATTGTATTAGGTCAGGCAATAAAAGAGGCTGTAGGTGATAAAAAGGGCATTAAGAGATTCGGTGAGTGCATACTTCCGATGGATGAGACCCTTATGCTCTGCGCACTTGACCTTTCAGGAAGACCTTATCTTGTTGAAAATATGGAATTTAGTGTGCCAAATGTAGGAGAATTTGATACTGAGATGGTACATGAGTTTTTCTATGCTGTAAGTTATTCGGCAGGGATGAATCTTCATTTAAAAATGCTTGATGGTTCAAATAACCATCACATTATAGAGGCTGCATTTAAGTCATTTGCAAAGGCACTTGACAAGGCCGTAATGTATGATGAGAGAATAAGCGATGTATTGTCCACAAAGGGCAGTTTGGGAGAATAAACGGAGGATATATGAAAAAGAAAAAAATAATTCCATTTATAAATGCAGAAAATGAATATCCGGAAAATATTATAAAACTTGCAGATGAGTACGCATGCAAGGGGGCAGATGAGCTGTTTATTTATAACTATACCGGTGATGAAGCTTCGAGGGAAGAGTTTTTAAGTACGGCAAGAGCAATTGAAAAACAGATAGATATTCCGTTTATGATAGGAATGTATATTGAAAGATTTGAAGATGCCAAGAAAGCTCTTTATACCGGAGCATATAAGCTTGTAATCAGAAATGCACTTTTGCCTGAACAGGAAGTTATTGATGAGATTACTTCTAGATTTGATAAAGACAAGCTTATGCTTGAAGTTGATATGAAAGCTGCATTTATGGACGCCGAAGCACTTGATAAATATTATGATATGGGTGTAGGCAGTGCAATGCTTAAACATATTGACTGCACAAAAAGTTTTACGGATACCATAAATAATACAAAAATGGATATTATGATAAGAGACGGACTTATAAGAAATGACCTTGCAGAGCTTTTATCATTTGAAAAGACAGATGCCGTATCAACAAATTATTTTGAGGATACTAAGGACAGAGATATTTATAAAGCAAAAAGGTCATTAAAAGATAAAGGTATAAATGTGGAAGTTTTTGAAAGCCTCATTGATTTTTCTGACTTTAAACTTATGGATAACGGTCTTATACCTGTAGTAGTTCAGGATTACCGTACAAATGAAGTTTTGATGGTTGCTTACATGAATGAGGAGTCATATGCAAAGACTATAGAGTGCGGAAAGATGACTTATTACAGCAGAAGCAGACAGGAATTGTGGCTCAAAGGTGATACGTCAGGTCATTATCAGTATGTAAAGAAACTTATGCTTGATTGTGACAATGATACAATTCTTGCAAAGGTTCGTCAGGTTGGTGCCGCATGTCATACTGGAAGCAGAAGCTGTTTCTTTAAGGAACTTGCAAAAAAGGAATATATTGAAACAAATCCATTGACAGTATTGCTTGAAGACTATAAAATTATCATGGATAGAAAAGAAAATCCAAAAGAAGGCTCATATACGAATTATCTTTTTGATAAGGGAATAGATAAAATCTTGAAAAAATGCGGTGAAGAGGCAACAGAGATTGTCATTGCTGCCAAAAATCCTGATTCAGAAGAACTTAAATATGAGATTGCAGATTTTCTTTATCATATGATGGTTCTTATGGGTGAATGTGATATTGACTGGAGTGATATAACAAAGGAACTTGTCAACCGCAGATAGAAAGGTATGGTGAAAATATGACAGGAGTTTTACTGTTAAAAGGTCTTGCAGACCTTACATTTGGAGGAGCATTTTTATGGTATCTCGTTAAGTTTCTTGTTAGTATAGGACTTGCATTTGTCGCTATATTATGCGGAATAAAGTGGCGCAAATCAAAAAATGAGAAGACAGACAGCATGGGTATTGCCAAGAAAAAATAAAACGTGGCAATTGCATAGCGGTGGATTGTCACCGGAGTCTTAAAAAGTTTTAAAGGCAGAAAAATGGAAATCGAAAAAAAATTCAAGGTAAAACAGCTTCCTGACAATCTGGATGGATATGAGCAGAAGCATATTGAGCAGGGATATCTCTGTGTTAATCCAGTTGTCAGAATAAGAAAAAGCAATGACAGGTATATTCTTACTTATAAATCACTTGCCGCAGGCAGTGACGATAAGAATACTGATGTTAGAATAAACAATGAAATAGAAGTTTTCCTGACAAAAGAAGGGTATGAACATCTGAAAGAAAAGGTTGACGATAATCTCATCATCAAGACCAGGTATATTATACCTCTTGAAGATGGACATACAGGGGAACTTGATGTTTTTGGAGGTGTCCTTGAGGGGCTTTATTTTATTGAAGTAGAGTTTGAGAGTGAAGACGACGCCAAAAATTTTGTACCGCCAGACTGGTTTGGCGAAAATGTAAGTGATGATAAACGATACGCAAACAGTTATCTCTCAAAGTGTAACGATTTAAGCGTATTTTTATAAAAAACGAATAAAAAGATGGAGGCTCATTATGTTTAAGATTTTAAAGAAAGAGTATCTTGCCAACAACATCTGGCTTATGGATGTTGAGGCACCAAGAGTAGCAAAATCATGTCAGCCCGGACAGTTTGTTATTGTAAAGACAGATGAAGAAGGAGAGAGAATTCCCCTTACGGTTTGCGATTATGATAGAGAAAAAGGAACAGTTACAATAGTATTTCAGACAGTTGGTGCATCTACAACTGAGATGTCACGCTATGAAGTCGGAGAGAGTTTCATGGATTTTGTAGGTCCTCTCGGATGTGCATCAGAACTTATCGAAATGCCTGTAGAAGAATTAAAGAAAGAAAAACTTTTATTTGTGTGCGGTGGTGTTGGTACAGCACCTGTATATCCACAGGTAAAATGGATGAAAGAGCATGGCATTGATGTTGATGTAATCATTGGTGCACGTACAAAAGATATTATGATACTTGAAAATGAGATGCGTGAAGTTGCAGGAAATCTTTATATTGCAACAGATGACGGTTCTTATGGATTTAAGGGAAATGCATGTGACCAGATAAATGAACTTGTAAAGAACTTAAACAAGACATATACGAGAGTTGTAGCAATTGGACCTATGATTATGATGAAATTTGTAGCAATGCTTACAAAAGAACTTAATATCCCTACAATAGTAAGTATGAACCCTATTATGGTTGATGGAACAGGTATGTGTGGTGCCTGTCGTCTTAAAGTAGGCGATGAGATTAAATTTGCATGTGTAGACGGACCTGAATTTGATGGACATCTTGTAGACTTTGATCAGGCTATGCGTCGTCAGAGAATGTATAAAACAGAAGAGGGCAGAGCAATGCTTAAGCTTGAAGAAGGAGATACACATCACGGTGGATGTGGTCAGTGTAACGGCTAAAAAACATCTGTAGAAAAACATAGAGATAGAGTTGTAGAGAAAGGAAAAAATCATGGAAGTTGATGTTATGAAGAGAATTCCTGTTCGTGAGCAGGAACCAAAAGTTCGTGCAACGAATTTTAAGGAAGTTTGTTTAGGATATGACAAAGAGGAAGCAACAGCAGAAGCAACACGTTGTCTTCAGTGCAAGAATCCACAGTGTGTAAAGGGATGTCCTGTAAATATAAATATACCTGGATTTATCAGCGAACTTGTAAAAGGAAATGTTGAGGGAGCTTACCAGGTAATCAGTGAGTATTCAGCACTTCCGGCTGTATGTGGTCGTGTATGTCCACAGGAGAGCCAGTGTGAGTCAAAATGTATCCGCGGAATCAAAGGTGATGCTGTATCTATCGGTAAACTTGAGAGATATGTTGCTGATACAGCAAGAGAAGAGGGGATCAAACCTGCAAAGGCTGACAGCTTAAACGGAAAGAAAGTTGCAGTTATTGGTTCAGGTCCCGCAGGACTTACATGTGCAGGGGACCTTGCAAAACTTGGATATGATGTGACAATATTTGAGGCACTTCATAAGGCAGGCGGAGTATTATCTTATGGTATTCCTGAGTTCCGTCTTCCAAAGAGCAAAGTTGTAGATAAGGAAGTTGAGAACGTAAAATCACTTGGAGTAAAGATTGAGACAGACGTTGTAGTAGGAAAAGCTGTTACAATTGATGAACTTTTAAATGACGAAGGTTTTGATGCAGTATTCGTTGGTTCAGGAGCAGGTCTTCCAAGATTTATGGGTATTCCGGGAGAGGATGCAAACGGTGTATTCTCAGCAAATGAGTACCTTACAAGAAGCAATCTTATGAAAGCTTTTGATGAAAATTATGATACTCCAATCATTCCGGGAAATAAAGTTGCTGTAGTCGGTGGTGGAAACGTTGCAATGGATGCAGCCAGAACAGCACTTCGTCTCGGCGCAGATGTACATATTGTATATCGTCGTAGTGAGGCAGAGCTTCCAGCCAGAGTTGAAGAGGTACATCATGCAAAAGAAGAGGGAATCAATTTTGAACTTCTTACAAATCCTGTAGAAATTCTTGAGGACGAAGAGGGAAATGTTAAGGGAATGAAGTGCATCCGCATGGAACTTGGAGAGCCTGATGAATCAGGAAGAAGAAGACCTGTAGAGATTGAGGGTTCTGAGTTTGTACTTGATGTTGACACCGTTATTATGTCACTCGGAACAAGTCCTAACCCACTTATCTCATCAACAACAAAGGGACTTGAAATCAACAAGAGAAAATGTATCGTTGCTGAGGAAGAGACAGGAAAGACATCTAAGGCAGCTGTATATGCAGGCGGAGACGCTGTTACGGGAGCAGCTACGGTTATTCTTGCAATGGGTGCAGGTAAGGCAGCAGCTAAGGGAATTCATGAATTTTTAAGTAAATAATAAGTGCATTTAATATATGCATATTGAGCAGACAGACTTTGAAATATTTTCATATGAAAATTAAAAAGTCTGTCTGTTTTTTTGATTAAGTACATTGATAAAAGAAGCAGTATTTTCATAAAAATATTAAAAAAGTTCACAAACAACGATAAACAGGGGGATTGAGACAGTTTATACCCCGAAAATATGTGAATTATGACCAAAAAAAATAAGTCAAATAATACAATATATACAAAAAATAATATTCTATAAAAATATATAATGTCGAAAAGTTAAAAGAATCGGTGTGATATTTAGATATTCTCAATATTGTTCTAAAGTTAATGCTTTGTTACCATATATTCAGAAAATCTCTTAGTTCTGAGGTATCTAATTGTTCTAAAAAATCTGTGAGATTTTAGTACAAGATAAATATCAGTGAGAAAATTCTACATAAAATAAAAATCAATTTAGCAGTAAATTACCCGTAAAATCATAAAGTTTTCAAAAAAATTCCCATC
>ONZX01001788.1_pt1 | contig 10191 bp, 3 predicted proteins | sample 1671831 | NCBI WGS metagenome assembly ONZX01 (sample SAMN06348197, study PRJEB24527) | human gut metagenome | reverse complement strand
AACGGTGCTCCAGGAAGAGCATATCGACCAGATTATCGAGAGCGGTGCCAAGACGATTCTGCTGCATAAGGAGAATCTGTCGGGTATCGATTTCTCTATTATATACAATACTTTACAGAAAGATCCGTGTAACTCCGAAAAAGAAGCCGTGGTGTATATCTATCGCCAGTTGCGTGCTTCGGAGCCGCCCGACGAGGCTACGGCCCGCGACGTGATCGAGAAGCTCTTCTTCTCGGACAAGCGTTACGACCTGGGCGATGTCGGCCGTTACCGGATCAACAAGAAGCTCGATTTGGACATCGATCCGGCGATCCGCACGCTGACGCGCGAGGATATCATCGCCATCATCAAGTACCTGATCCAGCTCATCAACTCGAAAACCGAGGTGGACGATATCGACCACCTCTCGAACCGTCGTGTCCGCACGGTGGGCGAGCAGCTTTCGAACCAGTTTTCGGTAGGTTTCGTGCGTATGGCACGTACCATCCGCGAGCGTATGAACGTGCGTGACAACGAAGTCTTCACGCCGGTCGATCTGATCAACGCCAAGACGCTCTCTTCGGTGATCAATTCGTTCTTCGGCACTTCGCAGCTTTCGCAGTTCATGGACCAGATCAACCCGCTGGCCGAAATCACGCACAAGCGCCGTCTGTCGGCCCTCGGTCCCGGCGGTCTTTCGCGTGACCGTGCTGGTTTCGAAGTCCGCGACGTGCACTACACGCACTACGGCCGTCTTTGCCCGATCGAGTCTCCTGAAGGCCCGAACATCGGTCTGATCGGCTCCCTGGCAACCTTCGGCCGCGTCAACCCGTTCGGCTTCATCGAGACCCCGTACCGCAAGGTCGTCAACGGCCACGTGACCGACGAGGTCGAGTACATGACCGCTGACCGCGATCTTGACCACGTCATTGCCCAGGCCAACCAGGAGCTCGACGAGAACGGCAACTTCGTGCAGAAGTCCGCCCTTGCCCGAGTCGGCGAAGAAGAGGCGGTCGATGTGCCGGTGAGCTCCGTGGACTACATGGACGTCTCCCCGCGCCAGATGGTCTCCCTCGGCGCCTCCCTGATTCCGTTCCTGGAGCATGATGAGGGCCACCGTGCACTGATGGGTACCAACATGCAGCGTCAGGCCGTGCCGCTGATCGAATCCGAGCGCCCGCTGGTGGGCACCGGCTCCGAATGGCGCGCCGCCAACGACTCCGGCGACGTCATCAAGTCCGAGAAGGACGGTGTGGTTACCTACGTGTCCGCCGACCTGATCCGCGTGATGAACGACGACGGCACCACCAGCTCCTACAAGCTGGCCAAGTTCCAGCGCTCCAACCAGACCACCTGCTACAACCAGCGCCCGATCGTCCACGACGGCGAGCGTGTGGAAGCCGGCTCGGTTATGGCTGACGGCCCCGCCATCCAGAACGGCGACCTGGCCCTGGGCAAGAACCTGCTCATCGCCTTCATGCCGTGGAACGGCTACAACTACGAGGATGCTGTGATCATCTCCCAGCGCCTCGTGCAGGACGACACCCTCTCCTCCATCCACATCGAGGAGTACGAGATTGACGCCCGCGAAACCAAGCTGGGTGCCGAAGAGATCACCCGCGACCTGCCGAACGTCGGCGAGGACGCCGTGGCCAACCTCGACGAGCGCGGCATCATCCGCATCGGCGCCGAGGTCGAGGCCGGCGACATCCTGGTCGGTAAGGTCACCCCGAAGGGTGAGACCGAGCTGACCCCGGAGGAGCGCCTGCTGCGCGCCATCTTCGGCGAGAAGGCCCGCGAGGTGCGTGACACCTCCCTGCGCGTGCCCCACGGCGAGACCGGTACCGTCATCGGCGTCAAGGAAATCACCCGTGAGGATGCCGAGGAGGACGGCGACGAGCTGCCCAACGGCGTCAACCAGATGATCCGCGTCTACATCGCCCAGCACCGCAAGATCACGGTGGGCGACAAGCTCTCCGGCCGCCACGGCAACAAGGGCTGCATCTCCCGCATCCTGCCGGAAGAGGACATGCCGTTCCTGGCTGACGGTACTCCGGTCGACATCATGCTGAACCCGCTGGGTGTGCCTTCCCGAATGAACCTTGGCCAGGTGCTCGAACTGCACCTTGGCTGGATTGCTCACTCCGGTTGGGACATCTCTTTGGATCCGAATCTGGAAGCCGAGTGGAAGAAGCTGATTCCGTCCGGTGCCGAGAAGGCCGAGCCGAACACCCCGGTTGCCACCCCGGTGTTCGACGGTGTCAAGCCTGAGGTCCTGAAGGGCCTGCTGTCCACCACGCTGCCGAACCGCGACGGCGACCGTCTGGTCGGCCCCGACGGCAAGGCCACCCTGTTCGATGGCCGTACCGGTGAGCCGTACACCAAGCCGATTTCCGTTGGCTACATGTACATGCTGAAGCTGCACCACCTGGTCGACGACAAGATTCATGCTCGTTCCACCGGCCCGTACTCCATGATCACCCAGCAGCCGCTCGGTGGTAAGGCCCAGTTCGGTGGCCAGCGCTTCGGCGAGATGGAGGTGTGGGCCCTTGAGGCCTACGGCGCCGCCTACACGCTGCACGAGATGATGACCACCAAGTCCGATGACGTCGACGGCCGCGTGCGTGTCTACGGTGCCATCGTCAAGGGCGATAACCTGCCGCCGGCAGGCATCCCCGAGTCGTTCAAGGTGCTCCTGAAGGAAATGCAGTCCCTGTCCCTGAACGTCGAAGTGCTCAACGCCGAAGGCGTGGCCATCGACATGAAGGATGAGGATGACGATCCGGCCAGCTCCGCTGACGACCTCGGCTTCAACATCGGCGCCCGCCCCGACGCGGCCGCCAAGGAAGACCAGAAGGCCGAAGAGCCCGAATACCAGTGATCCCTCGGGCTGCATGCGGTCAATACGCCGCGTGTAGCTCCGCCAACGTGAAATAAATAACGTACAGAGACCTTTCCGGTTTGCACTACCCCTCAGTCAGCCTTGGCTGACAGCTCCCCTGACAAGGGGAGCTTGGGAAGGTCTCAAGAACAGAAACGGATTAACAAGTGCTGGACGTCAACGCATTTGACAAGATTCGCATCGGCCTTGCCACCGCCGATGACATCCGTGGTTGGAGCCACGGTGAGGTCAAGAAGCCTGAAACCATCAACTACCGTACGCTGAAGCCTGAGAAGGACGGTCTGTTCGGCGAACAGATCTTCGGCCCGACCCGTGACTGGGAGTGCGCCTGCGGCAAGTACAAGCGCGTGCGCTTCAAGGGCATCGTCTGCGAGCGATGCGGCGTCGAAGTGACCCGCAGCCGCGTGCGCCGTGAGCGCATGGGCCACATCGAGCTCGCCGCCCCGGTGACGCACATCTGGTTCTTCAAGGGTGTGCCTTCCCGCCTCGGCTACCTGCTGAACGTCACCCCGAAGGACCTGGAGCGCGTGATTTACTTCGCCTCCTACATGGTCACCGAGGTGAACGAAGACGAGCGTCACAACGATCTGCCCGGCCTGCAGGACGAGTTCGATTCCGAGATCAAGCGCCTTGAGCAGCGCCGTGACTCCGACATCGAAGTCCGCGCCAAGAAGGTCGAAGAGGATCTCGCCGCCCTTGAGGAGGCCGGCGAGGCCAAGGGCCCGGCCCGCACCAAGTTGCGTAACGGTGCCGAGCGTGATATGGCTGCCATCCGCACCCGCTACAACGACCAGATCGCCCGTGTGGACGCCGTCTTCGACAAGTTCAAGAAGCTCAAGCCCGGCGACATGGTCGACGACGTGGACCTGTGGCGCGAGATGCAGGACCGCTACGGCGATTACTTCGAAGGCTGCATGGGCGCCGAAGCCATCAAGAAGCGCCTGCAGTCCCTCGACCTGGAGACCATCTCCAAGGAACTGCGCGAGGAGATCAAGGACGCTTCCGAACAGCGTAAGACCAAGGCCCTGAAGCGCCTCAAGGTCGTCAACGCCTTCCTGACCACCGGCAACAAGCCGGAGGCCATGGTGCTCGACGTGATTCCGGTCATTCCGCCGGATCTGCGCCCGATGGTGCAGCTCGACGGTGGCCGTTTCGCCACTTCCGATCTCAACGACCTCTACCGTCGTGTGATCAACCGTAACAACCGTCTGAAGCGACTGATCGAGCTCGGCGCCCCTGAAATCATGCTCAACAACGAGAAGCGCATGCTCCAGGAAGCCGTCGACTCCCTGTTCGACAACGGCCGTCGTGGTCGCCCGGTCACCGGTGCCTCCAACCGTCCGCTGAAGTCCCTGTCCGACATGCTCAAGGGTAAGCAGGGTCGTTTCCGTCAGAACCTGCTCGGTAAGCGAGTCGACTACTCCGGCCGTTCCGTGATTACGGTCGGTCCGGAACTGCGTCTGCACCAGTGCGGCCTGCCGAAGCTGATGGCGCTTGAGCTCTTCAAGCCCTTCATCTACAACAAGCTCGTGCTGCGCGGTCTCGCGCCCACGCCGAAGGCCGCCAAGAAGATGGTGGAAAACCAGGAAGCGGTGGTCTGGGACATCCTCGAAGAGGTGATCTTCGAGCATCCCGTGATGCTGAACCGCGCTCCGACGCTGCACCGTCTCGGCATTCAGGCTTTTGAGCCCAAGCTCATCGAAGGCAAGGCCATCCAGCTCCACCCGCTCGTCTGCGCGGCGTTCAACGCCGACTTCGACGGTGACCAGATGGCCGTCCACGTTCCTCTGTCGCTCGAAGCCCAGCTTGAAGCCCGCAGCCTGATGATGGCTTCGAACAACGTGCTCTTCCCGGCGAACGGCGATCCGTCCATCGTGCCCTCTCAGGACATGGTGCTCGGTCTCTACTACGCCACCCGCGAGAAGATCAACGGCAAGGGCGAAGGCATGTTCTTCGCGGACGTCGCCGAAGTTCAGCGCGCCTGGGACAACAAGGTCGTCGAACTTCAGACGCGCTGCACGGTGCGCATCAAGGAATACGACCTCAACAAGGAAACCGGTGAGAAGACGCCGAAGATCGTCCGCTACGAGACGACCGTCGGCCGCGCGATCCTTTCCGAAATCCTTCCGGAAGGCATGAGCTTCAAGGAGCTCAACGTCACCCTGAAGAAGAAGGAAATCGGCCGCCTCATCAACCGCTGCTTCCGCCAGTGCGGTCTGCGTGCGACGGTGATGTTTGCCGACAAGCTCAAGGACAACGGCTATCGTCTGTCGACGCGCGCCGGCATCTCGATCTGCGTGGGCGACATGACCGTCCCGGCGCAGAAGGAACAGCTCGTGCGCGCCGCCGAACAGGAAGTGAAGGAAATCGAGGCGCAGTACACCTCGGGTCTCGTCACGCAGGGCGAACGCTACAACAAGGTCGTCGACATCTGGGGCCGCACGTCGGACCAGGTCGGCAAGGTGATGATGCAGGAGCTCTCGACCGAGCCCACGATCGACCGTCACGGCAAGAAGGTCCGTCAGGAATCCTTCAACTCCGTCTACATGATGGCCGACTCGGGTGCCCGAGGCTCCGCCGCGCAGATCCGTCAGTTGGCCGGCATGCGAGGCCTGATGGCGAAGCCGGACGGCTCGATCATCGAAACGCCGATTACCGCGAACTTCCGCGAAGGTCTGAACGTTCTGCAGTACTTCATCTCGACCCACGGTGCCCGTAAGGGTCTCGCGGACACGGCCTTGAAGACCGCGAACTCCGGCTACCTCACGCGCCGTCTCGTCGACGTCACGCAGGACTTGGTCGTGGTCGAAGACGATTGCGGCACGAAGAACGGCGTCGAAATGCGCGCCCTCGTCGAAGGCGGTGAAGTCATCCAGGCTCTGCGCGACCGCGTGTTGGGCCGCGTGACGGCCGAAGACGTGATCGACCCGGATTCGAACCAGGTCGTGATCGCCGCGGGCACGCTGATCGATGAAGACTGCTGCGATCTGATCGACGAACGCGGCATCGACATGGTCAAGGTGCGCACGCCGCTCACCTGCGAAACGCGCTACGGCCTCTGCGCCAAGTGCTACGGGCGCGACCTCGGCCGCGGCTCGCTCGTCAACGCGGGCGAATCCGTGGGCGTCATCGCCGCGCAGTCGATCGGCGAACCGGGCACGCAGCTCACGATGCGTACGTTCCACATCGGTGGTGCGGCGTCGCGTGCGGCGGTCGCCTCGAGCGTCGAAGCGAAGTCCGCGGGTACGGTGTCGTACTCGGCCGGCATGCGCTTCGTGAAGTCCGACAAGGGCGAACTCGTCGTGATTTCGCGTTCCGGCGAAATCGTCATCACGGACCACGGCCGCGAACGTGAGCGCCACAAGGTGCCCTACGGCGCGACGCTCCTCGTCAAGGTCGACCAGCCGATCAAGGCCGGTCAGCAGCTGGCGACGTGGGACCCGATGACCCGTCCGATCATTTCGGAATACGCCGGTACGATCAAGTTCGAGAACGTGATCGAGAACGTCACGGTGATGAACCAGGTCGACGAAGTGACGGGTCTTTCGAGCCTCGTCGTCATCGACCCGAAGAAGTCTTCCGCCAAGAGCGGCAAGGGTTCGAGCGCGGGCGTGCTCCGTCCGTTGGTCCACCTCCTCGACGAAAACGGCAACGAAGTCAAGATCCCGGGTACGGATCACGCCGTGACGATTCAGCTGCCGGTGGGCGCCTTCGTGGTCGTCCGCGACGGTCAGCAGATCGGCATGGGTGAGGTGCTCGCCCGCATCCCGACCGAATCCCAGAAGACCCGAGACATTACCGGCGGTCTGCCGCGCGTCGCGGAACTCTTCGAAGCCCGTTCCCCGAAGGACGCCGGCATGCTCGCCGAAGTCACGGGTACGGTCACGTTCGGCCGCGAAACGAAGGGCAAGCAGCGCCTGATCATCACGGACAGCGAAGGGAACACGTACGAAACCCTCATCAGCAAGGACAAGACCGTGCTCGTCCACGACGGTCAGGTCGTCCAGAAGGGTGAGGAAATCGTCGACGGTCCGGTCGATCCGCACGACATCCTGCGACTCCTCGGCATCGAAGAGCTCGCGCGCTACGTCGTCGACGAAGTCCAGGACGTGTACCGTCTGCAGGGCGTGAAGATCAACGACAAGCACATCGAAGTCATCGTCCGCCAGATGCTCCGCCGCGTTCAGATCGCCGATCCGGGCGACACGAACTTCATCATGGGCGAGCAGGTCGAACGCAGCGAGATGCTCGACGAAAACGATCGCGTGATCGCGCTCGGCAAGCGTCCCGCCACGTACGAAAACATCCTGCTCGGCATCACGAAGGCCTCGCTCTCGACGGACAGCTTCATCTCGGCCGCGTCCTTCCAGGAAACGACCCGAGTGCTCACCGAAGCCGCCATCATGGGCAAGCGCGACGAACTGCGCGGCCTGAAGGAAAACGTGATCGTCGGCCGCCTGATCCCGGCCGGTACCGGTCTCGCGTACCACAAGGCGCACCGCGCGAAGGAACTCGCGGAGAAGCTGGAACGCGTCACGCAGGAATTCGTTCCGCAGGACGTCGAACCCTTCGTCAATCCGGAGATCCCCGCCGAACCCGCTTCGGATCCGTTCTTCTTCACGACCTACCAGGCGCCTGAGGAAGAGGGCGGCGACAAGGCCTAAGCCCATCGTCCCGCCGACGGGGAGGTCCCCTGGATCTCCCCGCTGGAACCCGAAAGAACAGAACCGCCCGAGGGCTCGTCCCGCCGGGCGGTTCGTCATTTCCGCGCCCCTGATTTTTTCCGGGGCGCTTTCGCTTGACAGCGCCTTGACTTTTGGATGAAAATCACGTGTTTTCAAAGTCGCCCCTCTTTCTTCTGAGGTGCGGAACGCCCGCAAGTACTTGACAGTGCGGCGTTTTTCCTTTGAAAGCATGTTGAAACCGGCCCGGTTTTTCGGGCCTTTATTTGACGGACGTTTATGCCTACCATCAACCAGCTTGTTCGCAAGCCCCGCGAGCTCACGCACGACAAGAGCAAGAGCCCCGCGCTGAAGAACTGCCCGCAGAAGCGCGGCGTTTGCACCCGTGTGTACACGACGACCCCGAAGAAGCCGAACTCGGCTCTCCGTAAGGTCGCCAAGGTGCGTCTCACGAATGGCTTCGAAGTCATTTCCTACATCGGCGGTGAAGGCCACAACCTTCAGGAACACTCCGTGGTGCTCATCCGCGGCGGCCGTGTGAAGGACCTTCCTGGCGTTCGCTACCACATCGTTCGCGGTTCCCTCGACACCCAGGGCGTCAAGGACCGCAAGCAGGCCCGTTCCAAGTACGGTGCCAAGCGCCCGAAGGCCGCTTAATACCACTCGCGGTGACAAACCGTGGAGCAACGGTCCGATTCGCCGCCTGACGGTGAACGAACCGAGTAAGTCGCGATCCCTTTGGATCGCTTAGCAAAGAAAAAAATGCGCTGCGCCCAACATGAAAATAGTGGCCGCGCATTGACTGAAGACACGAAAGAGGAATTCAAATGCCCCGTCGTCGCGAAGTACCCAAGCGCGAAGTGCTGCCCGATCCGAAGTTCGGCAGCGTCGAAATCACCAAGTTCATCAACGTGATCATGCTCGATGGCAAGAAGGCCGTGGCCGAACGCATCGTCTACGGCGCCCTCGCGCAGATCGAAGAAAAGTCCGGCAAGAACGCGCTTGAAGTGTTCACCACCGCGCTCAACAACGTCCGTCCGCTGGTGGAAGTCAAGTCCCGCCGCGTCGGTGGTGCCAACTATCAGGTTCCGGTTGAAGTCCGCCCGGTCCGCCGCATGGCGCTTGCCATGCGCTGGCTGCGCGAATCCGCCAAGAAGCGTTCTGAAAAGTCCATGCCGCAGCGTCTCGCGGGGGAACTCCTCGACGCGGCCGAAGGCCGTGGCGGCGCCATGAAGAAGCGTGACGAAGTCCATCGTATGGCTGAAGCCAACAAGGCCTTCTCGCACTTCCGCTTCTAACAGCTCATCCGCCCGCACAGAGACTTCAAACCCTCTGTGCGGCGTCCTAAAGAGGAACCTTAAATGGCTCGTCAAACCCCGATCTCGCGTTACCGCAACATCGGTATTTCCGCGCACATCGACGCGGGCAAGACCACCACGACCGAACGCATTCTGTTCTACACCGGCGTGAGCCACAAGCTCGGCGAAGTGCATGACGGCGCTGCCACCATGGACTGGATGGAACAGGAACAGGAACGCGGCATCACGATTACGTCGGCCGCGACCACCGCGTTCTGGCGCGGCATGGAAAACCAGTTCGAATCCCACCGCTTCAACATCATCGACACCCCGGGGCACGTCGACTTCACCGTCGAAGTCGAACGTTCCATGCGCGTGCTTGACGGCGCCTGCATGGTCTACTGCGCCGTGGGCGGCGTGCAGCCGCAGTCCGAAACCGTTTGGCGTCAGGCGAACAAGTACCGCGTTCCCCGTCTCGCGTTCGTCAACAAGATGGACCGTACGGGCGCCAACTTCTTCAAGGTCTACGACCAGATGAAGAAGCGCCTCCAGGCGAACCCGGTTCCCGTCGTCGTGCCGATCGGTGCCGAAGACACGTTCGAAGGCGTGGTCGACCTCATCAAGATGAAGGCGATCATCTGGGACGACAAGTCTCAGGGCATGAAGTTCGAATACAAGGACATCCCCGCCAACCTTCAGGCCACGGCCGAAGAATGGCGTGAAAAGATGGTCGAAAGCGCCGCTGAAGCCAGCGAAGAGCTCATGAACAAGTACCTCGAAGAGGGCGAGCTCTCCGAAGAGGACATCATCGCCGGTCTGCGCGCCCGCACGATCAACTGCGAAGTGCAGCCGATGCTCTGCGGCACCGCGTTCAAGAACAAGGGCGTGCAGCGCATGCTCGACGCGGTCGTGCAGTTCCTCCCGGCTCCGACCGACATTCCGCCGGTCGCCGGCTTCGACCTCGACGAAAAGGAAGCGACCCGCGAAGCTTCGGACGACGCTCCCTTCTCCGCGCTCGCCTTCAAGATCATGACCGACCCGTACGTGGGCCAGCTCACGTTCCTGCGCGTGTACTCCGGCGTTCTCAACTCCGGCGACACCGTGCTCAACTCGGTCAAGAACAAGAAGGAACGCATCGGTCGTCTTCTCCAGATGCACGCCAACGAACGTAAGGAAATCAAGTTCGTTGAGGCCGGCGACATCGCCGCCGCCGTGGGTCTGAAGGAAGTGACGACGGGCGACACGCTCTGCGCGCTCGACGCCCCGATCATCCTCGAACGCATGGAGTTCCCCGAGCCCGTGATCTCGCAGGCCGTCGAACCCAAGACCA
>ONZX01001786.1_pt1 | contig 10192 bp, 6 predicted proteins | sample 1671831 | NCBI WGS metagenome assembly ONZX01 (sample SAMN06348197, study PRJEB24527) | human gut metagenome | reverse complement strand
CCCCTCGGTCAGGCAGATGTGCTTTTTGTCCACGCCCACGGTCACGGTGCCCTCATGGGCATAGATGTACTCGAAATCCTCGTGCCAGTGCCACGGCACCGAATAACAGGTGAGCCGTTCCTCATAGCATGCAATCGGGAACAGCGCGCTGCCGTGCTGCACCAGTTCCCGCCCCTGTTCGGTGGCCGGGATCCCGCAATTCTGTGCCAGAGCCATGGCTGCTTCCCCCTTTCCAGTGCCTGCAAGTTTTCCACATCCGGAATTTTAACACGGCGGTTTTGTCCTAAAAAACAGGCGTTATTCTTCTACAGCTTCGCTTTGGGATGTGGTATTCTTATATCGCAAACCAGTATAGCATTCTTCGAGGAGGAACTCAAGTCTATGGTCTCACTGCTCCTGCCCATCATCTATGTGGCATTCATCAGTCTGGGTCTGCCGGACTCCCTGCTGGGGTCGGCGTGGCCCTCCATGTACCCTCAGCTGGGTGTGCCGGTGTCCTATGCGGGGATCATTTCCATGATCATCTCGCTGGGCACCATCATCTCCAGCCTGAATAGCGACCGTCTCACCCGCGCCCTCGGCACCGGCAAAGTCACCGCCATCAGTGTGGGCATGACTGCTGCGGCCCTGTTCGGCTTCTCGGTGTCGGGGCAGTTCTGGATGCTCTGCCTGTGGGCCATCCCCTACGGTCTGGGGGCCGGCAGCGTGGACGCCGCCCTGAACAACTACGTGGCCCTGCACTACGAGAGCCGTCATATGAGCTGGCTGCACTGTATGTGGGGCATCGGCACCATGATCAGCCCCATGGTCATGGGTGCGGCGCTGGCAGGTGGAATGCCGTGGACGTCCGGTTACCGGTACATTGCCCTGTTCCAGATCCTTCTCACGGCGGTGCTGTTCGTCAGTCTGCCCCTGTGGCAGAAACGCACCGTGGGCACTTCCGGAGAAGAAGCCGCCCCCACGGCCCTGACCTTCGGGCAGGTGCTGCACCTGCCGGGCGCAAAAGAAGTGATGCTCTGTTTCTTCTGCTACTGCGCGCTGGAAACAACGGCAGGTCTGTGGGCCAGCAGCTATCTGACCCTGTCCCGCGGGGTGCCCGCCGGGACTGCCGCCAGCTTCGCCAGCCTGTTTTATATCGGCATCACCGCCGGCCGGGCGGCCTGCGGCTTTCTGACCCTGAAATTCAACGATGTCCAGATGATCCGCATGGGGCAGGGCATTCTGGCCGTGGGCGTGCTGGCGCTGCTGGTGCCCGGACTGCTCGAAGGCACCACGACCATCGGCGAACTGCTCACCCACGGCGACACCGGCATCGGAACCGGCGAAGGGCTCGACGGCGAGCTCATCATCCTCGACGGCGTCGCCTATAAGGTCGGACAAAGCGGCGTGGCGGAACGCGTGCCGGACGATTTCACCATGCCGTTCGCGAACGTGCATCACGCCGCGTTCCAATACCAGTGCGAGCGCCGCGATATCGGCCTGGAGGATCTCAACAACCGCATCGTCGAGGCGAACGGCCGCGCCAACACGTTCTTCTCGGTCATCGTGCGAGGCACCTTCAGCTTCATCAAGACGAGGGCGGTCATCAAACAGCAGGCCCCGTACCCGACTCTGGTGGAGGTCGCCGACCGGCAGGCGATGTTCCTGCGGCACGACGTGAAGGGCACGATGCTGGGATATTTCTCGCCGGAGATGTTTCATGGAGCCGCCGTCGCCGGTTTTCACGAGCATTTTCTGTCAGACGATCGCACGTTCGGCGGTCACGTGCTCGACGCGGTGCTCGATCACGGCAAGATATACAGTCAGGTGTTCGACACGCTGGTGCAGCATCTGCCGGTGGATGATCCTGAGTATCGCAACCACGATTTCCGGCATGATCCGATAGCCGAGGCGATCACCGCCGCGGAGGGAGACAAGGCAGGTAATTGACGGATTCAGTGGGTAGTCGCGAAGAGAAGATTAGTGGAGGTAATCACTGAATCCGCGTGACCACTCACCGGCACTACGTGCCACCTCCCGCCAGCGGGAGGCAGGAATGGCCTGAAATAATTGTGGGGGCCTTCCGCATAGGAAGACCCCCACATTGGTTCAATCACCTGGGATGGGTGATGTCATGCCATCGTCAGACGCGCTCGGACGCCTCTTCGGTGGCGGCCACACCCTCGCGCTCGACGCGAATCTTGTGGCCTTCGGCCTGCGGCACGCCGTAGTATGCGGCCACGGCGATGTCCTTCATGTCCTCGATCATCGGGATGCGCGGGTTGGCCGGGGTGCACTGGTCCTCGTAAGCGCGCATGCCGATCTGGTCGAGCACGCTCCAGAAGTAGTCCTCTTCCACGCCGCAGTCCTGGAAGGACTTGTTCATGCCGAGCTTGTTGTCACGGTAGTCCTCGACGGCCTTCGCCAGGTTCTCCACGGCTTCGGCCGGGGTCTTGCCGGTGTCGATGCCGAGGTTGCGGGCGATATCCTGGTAGCGTTCCGGGGCGATGTACTTGTTGTACTTCGGCCAAGAAGTGGGCTCCTCAGGAATCTGGCCGTTGTAACGAATCACGTACGGCAGCAGGATGGAGTTGGTACGGCCGTGGGCGATGTGGCACAGGGCACCGATGGTGTGGGCCATGCCGTGGCACATGCCGAGGAACGCGGAGCCGAATGCCATGCCGGCCATGGTGGCGGCGTTGTGCATCTTCTCCTGAGCGTTGGTCTTGGCCAGGCCGGGCTCGCCATTGACGGACTCAGCCAGGTTGTCCCAGATGAGCTTGGCCGCGTGCAGGGCCATGCCGTCGGTGAAGTCGTTCGCGTACACGGACACGTAGGCTTCCATCGAGTGGGTCAGGGCGTCGAAGCCGGCGTCGGAGGCCAGCTTGCGCGGCTGGGTGCGAGCCAGCACCGGGTCCACGATGGCCACGGACGGGGTCAGCGCGTAGTCGGTGATCGGGTACTTGTATCCGGTCTTGTGGTCGGTGATCACGGCGAACGGCGTCACCTCCGAACCAGTGCCCGACGAGGTCGGGATGCACACGAGCTTGGCCTTCTCGCCCAGCGGCGGGATGCGGAACGCGCGCTTGCGGATGTCGAAGAACTTCTCACGCACGTCGGAGAAGGAGATTTCCGGGTGCTCGTAGAGCAGCCACATGATCTTGGCCGCGTCCATCGGGGAGCCGCCACCGACCGCGATGATCGTGTCGGGCTCGAACTCCTCGCGCATCATCTCGGCGCCGCGCTCGACGGTCTCGACGGAGGGCTCCGGCTCGACGTAGTCGATGATTCGGAAGGTGACGCGATTGTCACGGGCGCGCAGCTGGTCGATGACCTTGTCGACGATGCCGAGCTGCTCCATCACCTTGTCGCACACGATGACGGCCTTCTCGATGCCGTGCATGTCGCGCAGGTACTTGATGGCGTTCGGCTCGAAGTACGTCTTGGCCGGAATCTTGAACCACTGCATGTTGTTGTTCCTCCGAGCGATGCGCTTGATGTTGAGAAGGTTGACTGCCTGAACGTTGCCGGACACGGAGTTGCCGCCGTAGGAGCCGCAGCCGAGGGTCAGCGACGGTGCGATGGCGTTGTAGATGTCGCCCACGCCGCCGAGGGAGCTCGGAGAGTTCCAGATGATGCGGCATGCGTGCATGCGCTGGCCGTATTCGCGGACCAGAGCCTGATCGTTGGTGTGGATGGCTGCGGTGTGGCCTGCACCATGCTTGAGCATGGCTTCGCACATTTCGAAGGCCTGTTCCTTGTTGTCGGACTTCAGCACGGCCTGGACCGGAGCGAGCTTCTCCATGGTCAGCGGCTCGTTCTCACCGACTTCCTTGCACTCGGCGGCAAGAATGGTGGCGTCTTCCGGAATCTCAAAACCTGCGGCCTTGGCGATGTACTGCGGGGACTTGCCCGGCACCACGGAGTTGAGCTTCGGGGTCTGGCCGGAATATGCGGTGCAGCCGAACATGTACTGCTCGAGCTTGGCCTTCTCTTCGTCGTTCACGAAGTAGGCCTTGCGGCGCTTGAGTTCCTTGATCAGCGGAGCGTAGACTTCCTTGTCGGCGATGATGGCCTGCTCGGTGGCGCAGATCATGCCGTAATCGAAGTGCTTGGAGAGCACCAGATCGTTGGCGGCGCGCACGATGTCGACGTTCTTGTCGACATATGCCGGAGCGTTGCCAGCGCCGACGCCGAGGGCCGGCTTGCCGGAGGAATATGCCGCCTTGACCATGCCCGGGCCACCGGTGGCGAGGATGGTGGCGATACCATCATGCTTCATCAGGGCGCCGGTGGCTTCGATGGACGGGTGCTCGATCCACTGGATACAGTTTTCAGGAGCGCCTGCCGCGATGGCTGCGTCGCGCACGATCTTGGCGGCTTCGACGGAGCACTTCTGTGCGCCCGGGTGGAAGCCGAAGATGATCGGGCAGCGGGTCTTCAGCGCGATCAGCGACTTGAAGATGGCGGTGGAGGTTGGGTTGGTGACCGGGGTCACGCCGGCGACGACACCGACCGGTTCGGCGATCTCGTCGATGCCCATGACATCGTCTTCACGAATGATGCCGACGGTCTTCTGGCCGGCCAGATAGTTGGTGACGTGCTCGCAGGCGAAGATGTTCTTGGTGGCCTTGTCTTCCACCAAACCACGGCCGGTTTCCTCAACGGCCATCTTGGCGAGCACCAGATGCTTGTTCAGTGCTGCGACGGAAGCCTTGGCGACGATACGGTCAACCTGCTTCTGATCGAGCTTTTCGAAATCGTCAAGAGCCTTCAGGCCCTTCTTGACCAGAGCGTCGACCTCAGCCTCGGCTGCGGCGAGCTTCTCTTCCGGAGTCGGCTTGGTCGGCTCTTCCTTCTTTGCGTCTGCCACTTGAAGTCCTCCTCGATTCTTTGGGGGTTTGCAAAGTAGTTTTCTGTTATTCCATCCGCCTCGAAGCGGATGGACGCGTTGCTGGTCTTTTGTGACCTAGGACACACTTTAATGAGTATGCAATATGATGTTCCACTGTGTCGTGTCGCAAGAGAAATGTTATCTTCTGTTCATTTAATGTTTAGATTGCGTTCTTTTATGGAATCAAAAAGCCTCAAAAACATCATTTTGAGCGTTTTTGTTGCTTTTTATCATAAATCACACACACTTTCTCAAGTCTCACCTCCATATCTTTTATAAAAGTATTTTCTATATGATGTCAATCATATCAAACTTTTACAAAGTCGGTTTATTTATCTTGTTCGTCCAATGTATTTTTTCCGCCAGCCAGTAGGAGTTTCGCCTGTTTCTTCAAAGAAGCGACGATTGAAATTCGAAGCGTTACCATATCCGCAAGCGCGACGAATCGAAGCGACGCTTTGATTCGTGGTCGTCAGCAATCTGCATGCATGCCCGATACGCAATCGTCGAACAAAATCTGAAAACCCTATTCCTGCAGCCCTTTTGAACAGACGAGAGAAAGCCGAAACGCTCATTCCGGCCTGGCGGGCGGCCAAATCCATGCTAATTTCACCGCTCAGATGCGATGAAATGTACTCGATGGCATCATTGACCACACGTTCCGCACCACTGCATACAGCCGGATCGTATCCGGACGCAACCACCGTATAGGATTCATCTGCGGGGGCATGCGCGAACACATCCAACACACGAATCAGATCACTAACACGGCAAGCAAGACTATGTTCCTCCATGTTTTCCAGAATCGAACCGGCCTGACGAGCGGATTCACCGCTCAGCACCAATGCCTGCCCCGCACGTTTCAACACCATTGCAAAACCAGACGTTTCCGGAAATCCAGACATCAGCAGACGCATGGTTTCCGGACGCACATGGCACACCACATCACGCTGACGAAGCCGCTCCCCCGGAGCGATGTCGGACACCCAATTATGCGGAAGATTTGAACCAATCAGCGCAACCTGCCCGGCCTCATACGGAACAACGGCATTGCCCGCCATCATCAATCCGGTACCTTCCCGAATTAGATGAATTTCAATATGAGGATGATGATGCCATTTCGCCAACGAGCTTGGGTAGCCATGCTTCGCCCAACGCACCGAAGCCTGCGCGTCCGGCACAATGATCTCCAATACGCCGGAATCGTTCGGACTTCCACCTTTCGACACGAATCCACCAAAAGAGGTCTGAGCCAAAGCCGCCTTCCCATGCCGATTATCGTTGACTTGTGCAACGGCACCCATGACACAGACCCCTTTCGTCGTTCCGTAACGTGCGTAACGTCAGTCGTTTTTCACGGTAATCTGCAGCTTAATGTCTCCAGGACGCCCCTCGGCCATGCGATCGAACGCCGCCTGGGCATCCTCCATCGCATAGGTGTCGGTGATGAATGGCTTCAGATTCAGTTTACCGTTAGCCACGAGGTCAATGGCCTTCTGATACACATTGGCATAACGGAAGATATTTTCGATGCGCACCTCGGTAGCCTGCAGCTCCGTAATATCGATGGCCACCGGATTGACCGGAATGCCAACGATAACGGCAGCGCCACCGGGAGCAATCAGCTTCCAGAACGTCTCGTATGATTTCGGCGAGCCCGAGCACTCGAAAGCCACATCAGCACCCCAGCCCCCCGTTTCCTCGCGGACGCGCTCCACCAGATCCTCCTTGGTGAGATCCACCGGAATAATACCTGGAATCTGAGCCGCAATCGCCAGTTTGATTGCCGACACATCGGAAATCAGCACCTTGGAAGCGCCACCTGCCAACGCACACGATGCAGTCAGCATGCCAACCGTGCCCGATCCAGTGACCACGCAGACATCGCCCGGCTTAATACGAGCCTTGGTGGCGGACCACATGCCCACAGCCAACGGTTCAAGTAGCGCACCCTCACCGAAGCTCACATTGTCGGGCAGCTTGTAGGTGAACGCCGCAGGATGGTTCACCGTTTCACACAGGCAGCCATCAATCGGCGGAGTGGCAAAGAAACGCACCGCAGGATCGACGTTATACATGCCCAGTTTGCTGGCACGCGAACTCATATCCGGAATACCGGGCTCCATGGCCACACGATCGCCCACCTTGAAGCCTTCGACGCCAGGACCGACCTCAACCACCGTGCCGGAAGCCTCATGACCGAGAATCATCGGCTGCCTCACCACATATTTACCCACGCGACCATGCGTGTAATAGTGCAGATCGGAACCGCACACACCAACAGTATGCGGCGCGATCTTCAGCTCGCCCAGACCAGGTGCGGGGGCGTCCGGCACCTCACGTACATTGATGACGCCCTGCTCTTCGAGAACGACTGCCTTCATGATTATTCTCCTTTGTGGATAATGGTGTTTTTTGAGAAAAATGATGATTGAGCAATTGATATTCAATTGCGATTAGTTACGTTCGATCGCGGTAATGCGATGGCCACGATCGTCAAATCCGGGTTGATGAGGATGAATGCCGAGCGTGACCAACGATCCGATCGCATAGCAGATCGCATACGTCCAGCACACGCCGCCGAATCCGATAGTGGAAATCAGCACCGTCGCAATCAGCGGACCGAAAAACGTAGTCAGACCGGAAGCGAGATTATGCGCGGAAATCGCAGCACCCTTATGTTCCGACGCCAACGCGGGAAACACGGCTCCCATAGGAACGAAAGCGGAAATTCCCAATCCAAGAACAACCGCATCAGCGCACATAAGCACCATATTCGCCCCGAAAAACTGCGGAATGTAATACATGCCCAGCGTGCCGATCACACAGAACCAGCAGCCAAACCAGCGCATTTGCCGCATCCAACCATGCGAATCGCCCATACGACCCCAGAACACATTGCCGAAAATGGTGACCACAAACTGGAATCCCCAAATCTGACTCCATTGCGAAACCTCAAACCAAGCTCCGCCACCATTGTTGGTAGTGGCCAAGTAGAGTGGCATGATGACGGGAAAGCCGTACAACGTCAGATTGCAGATCACACGCACCACCGCAGCCAAAGCGATTTGGCGATTATGCACCAGAATGGTGACTCCTCGGCTAAGCTCGCGCAGCTTGTCTGCATTACTCATGGAAGAGGTGTCAGCACCCTTGCTTTTCGGCACCATCAGCAGGCAAATCAGCAGTCCAGCTATAGAAAAAGGCAACGAAAGCCACAGCGAGTAGTACTCGCCCACCAGCGGAATGGTGAAACTCGGCAAATATGCGCCGAATACGCCAATGCCGAACGAGTAGGCGGCCCAAAACCACCCCATGGCCGACGCGAGCTTGGCAGTATCGATGGTTTGCGCCATCAACACCACGAACGAGTAGATGAACAGCGGGTAGCCAACACCCCGCAACGCATACACGCCTAGCATCAGCGGATAGACGCCGCTCGGCAGCGCCACACCAACGAACAGCAGGTGCAAAACGACCCAGGCGCTCGCGCCGATCAGCATGATGCGTTTGGCACCGAACATTTCAGCCAGCACACCGGACGCCCAGCCAGCAAGCGCAGCCATCAGCCCGTACATGGTGAACAGCAGCGACGATTGTGAAGAACTGAATCCCTGGTCCACGATGTATTTGGACAAAAAGGTCAATTCAAAGCCATCGCCGGTCATGAACACCGCTATGGCGACCAAGCCGGCCAATAGCGTGCGCGGCAGACCTATCTTCATAACATGTCTCTTTTCTTGGTAGAACGTCGTTGTCACCGTCTCAACTTTTTTGTTGATAAACATATTTTCGACGCAGAAAAGTGGCAGAAAATCCTTTATGCACAGCTATTTTTGATACTTTTTTGCAACACCCGTTATTTCAGACCAACACGAGACATAAGGAAAGGACTTTTATGAAGTAGTCTTGGAAAAGAAGTTGCGCAGGAAGGATCAACCAGTGAAAGCCCAATCCGCCCTATCAGTCAAAGAAGCCAATCTCAAGGCCATGACCGCGTTCATCTACACCCAAGGTTCAGCCACCAAGCAGATGTTCGAACACGAATTAGGGCTCAGCCTACCAACCATCACGCAGAATCTGCGCGCCATGGAGGCCGACGGGCTCATTGTCAAAGGCGAGATGCAGCAATCCACCGGCGGACGCAAAGCGCAAATCTATGAATTCGCGGCACACTCCAGCGTGGCGATCGGCGTGCGCATCCAAACCACACAAATCACGGCCATCGCCATTGATCTGAACGGCAAATCCGTAGCCACCAGACAGCGCACACTCCCCTATCGCAACAACGACGCCTACTACCAGCGCATGAATGGCATCATCAACGATTTCGCGCAAGAACTGGCGAAACAAGGCAGCACGGTACTCGGCGTGGCCTTCTGCATGCAAGGCATCGTGTCGGCGGACGGCCAGTCGATCACCTTCGGCAAAATCATGGGCAACACCGGCCTGAAACTCAGCGAACTCAGCCACAGCCTCAACTATCCGTCGCTGATGATTCACGATTCCGACGCTTCTGCCATGGCGGAACTCTGGTTCGACCACAATCTGAAGGATGCCGTCTGCATCTACCTCGAACGACGCCCAGGAGGCGCGGTCATCGTGGACGGATCGCTCTACCAAGGGCCAAACCAATGCAATGGCTCAATCGAACATATGACGCTGATTCCAGGCGGAAACCGTTGCTATTGCGGGCAATTAGGCTGCATGGACACGTATTGCTCGCCGGAAACGCTGATGGAGGACGGCGAAAGCCTGCCCGGCTTCTTCTCGGTATTGGAACAAGGCGAGCAGGAGCACCGCAAACGATTCTCGCAATGGCTGGATTATGTGGCGCTGGCGGTAACGAATATTCGCTCGGTGCTGGCCGGTGACGTGATCATCAGCGGTGAGGCAGCACAATATCTCGATGATGACGATATTGCTGGACTGCGCGAACGCGTGGTGGAACATACGCCATTCGGCACCACGGGTTTCACCCTGCGCAAGGGGATGGCGCTCGACCATCAAGACATTATCGGCGCGGCCCTGCGTTTTGTGGAACCGTACGTACGCGAACTATGCGATATGTGACCGCTTTTACACATATATTAATCGCATTAATCGCATCGCTTGCATAACAAAAGAAGCGTGTTGCCGAACCCGTATATAAGGTTCAACGCACGCTTCTTTGTTCGCTTCCGTCTGCTTCACTTGTTGTATTTTTTCAGCGATTATTTCTAATAAAAAGCTTAGATTTTTGTCTTGACAACTGAACCACTATAATGATAATATGGTTTTTGATATTGATAATTTAAAAGGATTTCTTAATGATACCAG
>ONZX01001783.1_pt1 | contig 10210 bp, 8 predicted proteins | sample 1671831 | NCBI WGS metagenome assembly ONZX01 (sample SAMN06348197, study PRJEB24527) | human gut metagenome | reverse complement strand
TATGATAGTGACGCAATTATTTTAGTTGGCAATCCTCAGTGGGACCAAGACCTAGATAGTGTTGTAGCAGATAGGCTGAGTGGCAATAATATTATGTATACTTGCCATTTCTATGCAGGTACTCATACACAATGGCTTAGAGATAAGATTACGAATGCTCTCAATAATGGTATACCTGTATTTGTAAGCGAATGGGGAACAAGTAGTGCTGACGGCAATGGTGGTGTGTTTACAGATGAAACAAATAAGTGGCTTAATTATATGGCTGATAAAAAGATAAGCTGGTGTAATTGGTCATTGTGTGATAAAAACGAAACCTCAGCAGCACTTAATCAGGGGGCAAATGCTTCTGAGGGCTTGAGTGATTCAGAACTTAGCGATTCGGGGAAGATAGTGTTTAGGAGTTTTAAATAGGGATAGGAGAAAGTATAATAAATTTTAATGCCGACATTGTTTTAAAACAAATGTATAAAACAAAGAAATTGGAAACAATATAAATGATAGCTAGTGAAGTATATTTAGGAGGATATATTTATGACAGATATGTTTTGTTTCCAATGCCAGCAGACAGCCGGAAATAAAGGGTGTATACGAACAGGTGTATGTGGCAAACAGCCTACAACAGCAAATCTTCAAGACAAGTTAGTATATGAGTTAATTAGTCTTGCAGAAACGATGGTTGAAAAGGATATGAGAACAAAAGAGGCTGACCGTTTATTTATTGACGGATTATTTACAACTCTTACAAATGTAAATTTTGACAATGAGGCTATAGAAAATTTTATAAAAAGGATAGTGGCTGAACGCAATTCTGTAGGAGATACTAGGGAACACAATCTTGTGGAATTATGGAACGGGGATACAGATATTGTTTCTTTGCGTTCTACTTTGCTTTTTGGATTAAAGGGTATGGCGGCTTATGCTCATCACAGTATGAACTTAGGTTTTGAAGACGATGAAGTAACAGGTTGGTTCTACAAAGGTTTAAGTGAAATAAACAAGGAACACAGTCCAGAGGAATGGCTTGACCTTATTATGGAGTTTGGTAATGTAAATCTTAAATGTATGGAGCTTTTGGATACCGCCAATACGGAGAGTTTTGGAAATCCTGTTCCTACACGAGTAAACACAGATATTAAAAAAGGTCCTTTTATTGTAATATCTGGTCACGATTTGGGAGATTTACAGCAGTTACTTCAACAGACAGAGGGCAAAGGTATAAACATATATACCCATAGTGAAATGTTACCAGCTCATGGTTACCCAGAATTGAAGAAATACCCTCACTTGGCAGGAAACTTTGGTACGGCTTGGCAGTCACAGCAAAAGGAATTTGAAGATATTCCAGCACCAATATTATTTACAACAAATTGCCTTATGCCTTGGCGACCTAGTTACAAGGACAGAGTTTACACTACTTCAGTTGTAGGTTATGAAGACATAAAGCACATTTCAGCTAACGAAGACGGCCACAAGGATTTTAGCCCAATAATCAAACAGTCTTTAGAGTTGGGTGGTTATGAACACGACAGAAGTATGAGTGGTATTAATGGTGGACATATGCTGACAACAGGCTTTGCTCACAATGCTGTGCTTTCCAATGCTGACAAAATTATTTCTGCTATTAAATCCGGAAAAATAAGTCACATTTTCCTTGTAGGTGGTTGTGATGGGGCAAACCCAGGAAGAAATTATTACACAGAATTTGTTAAGAGTACGCCAATGGACTCTCTTGTTTTGACACTTGCCTGTGGTAAATATCGTTTTAATGATTTAGACCTAGGAGAAATAGACGGTCTTCCTCGAATTATTGATATGGGACAATGTAACGATGCCTATAGTGCTATAAAGGTAGCAATGGCACTTTCAGAGGTGTTCGAATGTAGCATAAGTGATTTACCTTTAACATTGGTACTTTCTTGGTATGAACAAAAGGCTGTTTGTATTTTGCTTACACTTTTGTCATTAGGTATAAAAAATATGTACCTTGGACCCACTATGCCGGCATTCCTTTCAGAGGGTGTTTTGAAAATTATTATTGACAAATTTAATCTTCAGCCAATTACAAATCCACTTCAAGATATGGATGCAATTTTAGGCAGAGGTTAAATTTCAAGATATAGAATTTATTTTTCCGATTCACTACTATAGCCTATTGTTTTATAGGAGGACAATAGGCTATACTTGTATTTATTGAAATATAAAAACAAATATGATAATATAAGACTAATAAAACTAGGAGGGATTATTGTAATGTGTACAGCAGTAACTTATAAAACAAAAGATTTTTATTTTGGCAGAACTTTGGACTATGAATTTTCTTATGGCGATGAAATTACAATAACACCTCGTAATTATGAGTTTAATTTCCGTCATACAGGTAAGGTAAACAGCCATTATGCTATTATTGGAATGGCACATATTGCAGAAAACTATCCTTTATACTATGATGCAATAAACGAAAAGGGTCTTGCTATGGCAGGGCTTAATTTTGTAGGTAATGCCGTGTATTCTGATATTGTAGAGGAAAAGGAAAATGTGGCACAGTTTGAATTTATTCCATATATTCTTAGTCAATGTGCCAATATATATGAAGTTAAAGAAAAACTTTCAAACATAAATATTACAAATACAAGATTTAGTGAAAAATTTCCTTGTGCAGAGCTTCATTGGATAATTGCTGATGAAAATGGATCAATTACCGTAGAGGCTATGAGTGACGGACTTCACATATATGATAACGAGGTTGGTGTATTAACAAATAACCCACCTTTCAATCAGCAAATGTTTTTATTAAACAACTATATGGGACTTTCTCCTAAACAGCCAGAAAATTTATTTGCCAAAGGTGTTAATTTGCAGACATACAGCAGAGGTATGGGTGCTATAGGTTTGCCTGGGGATTTATCTTCAGCTTCTCGTTTCGCTAGAGTGGCATTTACAAAATTAAATTCCGTTTCGGGAGATACGGAAATGGAGAGCGTAAGTCAATTCTTCCATATTCTTGGGGCAGTAGACCAGCAAAGAGGTTGTTGTGAAGTGGCAGAAGGTAAATATGAAATTACACTTTACACTTCTTGTTGTAATGCAAGCAAGGGAATTTACTATTATACTACTTATGAAAATCATCAAATTAATGCTGTAGATATGAATAAGGTTGATTTGGAAAGTAATAAATTGGTAAGATATACGCCTATTACTAATCAGCAAATTAATTTCCAAAATTAAATAAAATTTGTATAAGCCTACTTATTTTGAATTGTGGCAATAGAATTTATATGAAAATTAAGAGTAGTAATATGTGCTGATTTAACATTTCGTTGACTTTAGGATGAAAAACAGATATAATCATTATAAAACCCATAGACTTACTAGGGTAATGTAAAATTGTATGATTGTTTGTGAGGTAGTATTAATGTTAAATCAATTTTCGAGAACACAGTTATTGGTTGGCAAAGAGGCAATAGACAAATTCAGAAATGCCAGAGTAGCCGTTTTTGGTATTGGTGGTGTAGGTGGCTATGTATGTGAAGGTCTTGTCAGAAGTGGTATTGGTGCTTTTGACCTTATAGATGATGACAAGGTTTGTCTTACAAATCTTAATAGACAGATAATAGCTACAAGAAAAACTGTTGGCAAGTATAAGGCTGATGTAATGAAAGAGAGAATACTTGAAATAAATCCAGATTGTCAGGTAGAGGTTCACAAGTGTTTCTTTCTTCCGGAAAATGCTGATGAATTCCATTTTGAAGATTATGACTATGTTGTAGATGCTGTTGATACAGTTACTGCTAAAATTGAAATTATAATGAAAGCACAGGAAAAAGGCGTGCCAGTAATAAGCTGTATGGGAGCGGGAAATAAACTTGATGGAAGTCAGTTTAAGGTGTCAGATATTTACAAGACAAGTATGTGTCCTTTAGCTAAGGTTATGAGAAGAGAACTCAAGAAAAGAGGAGTAAAGAAGTTAAAGGTTGTTTACTCTGAAGAAAAACCTACTAGACCATTGGAAGATATGTCTATAAGCTGTCGTACTCATTGTATTTGTCCTCCAGGGGCACAGCACAAATGTACAGAAAAAAGAGCGATTCCAGGCAGTACAGCATTTGTACCATCTGTCGCAGGACTGATCATCGCAGGGGAAGTAGTGAAGGATTTATGCAAGGCGTAAAAAGTGTAACAAAACAAGCATTTATGAAATCCATACCGATCATGTGCAGTTATGTATTTGTCAGTATGGCATATGGAATGATGATGGAGAATGCAGGATTTGCGTGGTATTATTCGCTTCTTACAAGCCTTACCGTGTATACAGGAGCTTTTCAGTTTGTCCTGATTACATTTTTAAGCAGTGGGGCATCCATCGTCACGATCGCAGTGACAGCTTTGTTGATGAACAGCAGACAGAGTTTTTACAGTCTTTCATTTTTGGAGACATTCCGTAAGATGGGAAGAAAGAAATTTTATATGATTCATACGATGACAGATGAGACATATGCAGTAAACTGCACGATCGAAGACAAAGATGAAAACAGCAGAAAAGAGATGTTTCTCGTTGCATTCTTCAGCAGATGTTACTGGATGTTTGGAGCAGTGATGGGCGGACTGATCGGGCAGCTGATCCCGTTTGAACTCAATGGAATCGATTTTTGCATGACTGCATTATTTATCATCATTTTTATCGATCAATGGGAGAAAGCGGACAAACATTTTCCAGCGGTTGCAGGAATCTTGATCGCAGTGATCGCCTTGATGATCTTTGGACAGCGGGCATTTATGTTACCAGCATTGGTAATCGTTTCAGGAGTTTTAATCTTCTGGAATAGCAAACAACAGGAAGTTTAGACAGAAAGGGGAAAATAATGAACACAAAAATGGCATTGATCGCGATTTTCGTTTCTGCCGTGATCACATTTGGACTTCGATCCCTCCCTTTTCTTGTATTTCAGGAAGGAAAAGAGCTTCCAGATCAGATCAAACGATTAGGAATGGTGTTGCCATCTTCGATCATGGCAGTACTGATCGTGTATTGCCTGAAAGATGTCGGGGATGACTTTATGGCAGATGGTTTATGGAAACTGATCGCAGCGGCAATTACCGCAGTCAGCTATAGATGGAAACATAATACGCTGATCAGCATTTTACTTGGAACAGTGAGTTATATGCTGTTCTTACATTTTTTTGGATAGAACTAATTTGAGATAGAATAAAACATAGGATGAGACAGGAGATATATATGGCAAGAGAAATAGAGACAAAATGTATTCATTTAGAAGAGGAAGAAAATTCGATCAACCACTATGGTGCGATCAGTTACCCAATCTATCAGTCAGCAACATACGCACATCCAGGGGTCGGACAAAGCACAGGTTATGATTACAGCCGCCTGCAGAATCCAACGAGAGAACATCTGGAGAAGACAGTTGCTTCTTTGGAAAATGGAATCGATGCATTGGCATTTTCCTCAGGAATGGCAGCAATCACGTTGATGATGGAATTATTCAAACCGGGTGATCATCTGATCGTGGATGCAGATTTGTATGGCGGCAGCATCCGTCTATTTAATCATGTATCTGAGAAAAACGGAATCGAATTTTCCAGTGTAGACTGCCACAAGGAAAATGTTGCAGCATATATCAGAGAAAACACAAAAGCAGTTTATATCGAGACACCAACCAACCCAATGATGAACGTCACAGATATCAAAGCACTAGCTGAGATCACAAAGAAACATAACATTCTTCTGATCGTTGACAATACATTTTTATCTCCATATTTCCAGAATCCATTAAATCTCGGAGCAGATATTGTTGTACACAGCGGAACAAAATATCTTGGAGGTCACAACGATACACTAGCGGGATTCTTAGTTACAAACAGAGAAGATATCAGCGAAAGATTTCGTTTCCTGATCAAGACAACAGGAGCTGGATTAGCACCATTTGACTGTTTCCTGATCCAGAGAGGGATCAAAACCTTAGGAGTCCGCATGGACCGTGCACAGGAAAATGCGATCGAGATCGCAAAATGGTTAAAAGAACAGGATATCGTAAAGAAAGTTGTTTATCCAGGATTCAAAGAACATCCGGGATATGAGATCATGAAAAAGCAGGCAAGAGGATTTGGTGCAATGCTTACATTTGAACTTACGAAGAAAGAATATGCGATCAATATCCTTGAAAAAGTAAGAATGATCAAATATGCAGAAAGTCTTGGTGGGGTGGAAACACTGATCACATATCCAATGACACAGACACATGCAGACGTTCCAGAACATATCCGCAAACAAAACGGGATCACGGATTGTGTGTTAAGAATGTCTGTCGGAATTGAAAATGTCAAAGATTTATTAAATGAACTGGAAGAGGTATTTGCAGAAGTACGAGGTGAATAAAGTTTTAGGGAAATATACAAAGAGGAACCAGTTGTGAACAAGTTTCACATTTGGTTCCTTTTTTCACTTTTTAGCAATCCAATCGAATAAAAAGGCACAAAAAATGGCTTAAATACGTGCTTTACAAGCAAGCGTGATAAATCACACAAAATGTGAAAAATCATAAAGTAATGTGCACTGTTTCTAAAGACGTACAATCTATTGAGAAAAATTTCCCATCCTGTTATGATTGGCTTGTAGTTAAGAAATACCGGTATTTAAAACAAGATAAATCAAAGAATTGTATGGATAAACTTTTGAAAAGGAGTGATTTGAAAAATGATGCAGAAGATTCAAAAATTTGGAGGTGCAATGTTTACACCAGTACTTCTGTTCGCATTTGCAGGTATCTCAGTAGGAATAGGTACTCTGTTTACAACACAGGCGATCATGGGAGGTCTGGCAGCACCAACAAGCATGTGGTACAAATGCTGGAACGTATTTCTACAAGGTGGATGGACAGTATTTAACCAGTTACCATTGTTATTCGCAGTATCATTGCCAATCGGAATGGCAAAGAAACAAAATGCAAGATGTTGCATGGAAGCATTAGTTTTATATATGACGTTCCATTATTTTGTAAACACGATCTTAACTCAGTGGGGTGGAGTATTCGGAGTTAACATGAATGCGGAAGTCGGTGGAACAAGCGGACTTGCAATGATCGCAAGTATCAAAACATTAGATATGGGTATGGTTGGAGCTTTAGCAGTATCCGGAATCGTAATTTATCTACATAACAGATTTTTTGATACAGAACTTCCTGAATGGCTTGGTTCATTCTCAGGATCAACATTCGTATTCATGATCGGATTCTTCGTAATGATCCCAGTTGCAGTATTAGCATGTGCCTTCTGGCCAAAAGTTCAGTTAGGAATCACAGCATTTCAGGGATTTGTAAAGAGTGCAGGAGCTATCGGAATCTTTGTATTCAACTTCCTTGAAAGAGCGTTGATTCCATTTGGATTACATCACTTATTATACTCACCATTCTACTATGATAACGTTGTTGTACCTGGTGGATTATATGCTTACTGGGCAAAATTATTACCACAGATCGCAGCATCTACAGCACCTTTAAAATCTTTCTGTCCAGAAGCAGGATTTACAGCAAGTGGATTTGCAAAAATGTTCGGATGTCTTGGAGCAGCATTAGCATTCTACAGCACAGCAAAACCAGAAAAAAAGAAAAAAGTATTTGCACTGTTATTACCTATCACATTAACAGCAATCGTATGTGGAGTTACAGAACCAATTGAATTTACATTCTTATTCGTAGCACCTATGTTATTCGTAGTTCATGCATTTTTAGCAGCAACACTGGCAACAACCATGTGGCTTGCAGGAATCGTTGGTATCAACTCAGGTGGTCTGATCGAGATCGCATCACTGAACTTGATCCCATTAATGAGAAATCACTGGCAGCAGTATTTATTAGAATTGGTTATTGGTCTGATCTTTACAGCTATCTGGTTTGTAGTGTTCAGATTCCTGATCTTAAAATTTGATTTCAAAACACCAGGACGTGAAGACGAAGCAGAGATTGAATTTGGATCAAAAGAAAAATTCAGAAACAAACAGGCAGAAAAAGGTGGAAAAGCAGGAGATCCTAAGCTTGAGTTATGCGAACTGATCCTTGAAGGACTCGGAGGAAAAGACAATATCGTTGATGTAACAAACTGTGCAACCAGATTACGTGTCAACGTAAAAGATGAAACATTATGTAAAGACGATCCTTATTTCAAAGCAATCGGAACACATGGATGTTCTATCAATGGAAAAGCATACCAGGTTATCATTGGATTAAAAGTTCCTAGTATCAGAGAAGTATTTGAAACATTATTATAATCAATAGTATAAATTCGGAGGAAAGAAGAAATGGCAAAGAAAAAATATTCAATCACAGTCGCAGGTGGTGGAAGTACATTTACACCAGGTATCGTATTGATGCTCTTAGATCATATGGACAGATTCCCAATTCGTTCCATCAAGTTTTATGATAACGATGCAGAGAGACAGGAAACAGTTGCAAAAGCATGTGAGATCTATTTAAAAGAAAATGCACCAGAAGTAGCATTTGATTATACAATAGACCCAGAAACAGCGTTCACAGACATCGACTTTGTATTAGCACATATCCGTGTAGGAAAATATGCAATGCGTGAAAAAGACGAGAAGATCCCTCTAAAATACGGAGTACTCGGACAGGAAACATGTGGACCAGGAGGAATCGCTTACGGAATGCGTTCCATCGGTGGAGTTATTGAGATCCTTGATTACATGGAAAAATATTCACCAAACGCATGGATGTTAAACTACTCAAACCCAGCAGCGATCGTTGCAGAAGCAACAAGAAGATTAAGACCAGATTCCAAGATCTTAAATATCTGTGATATGCCGATCGACTTAATGGAAAAGATGGCAGACATGGTTGGATTAAAATCCAGAAAAGAAATGCAGTACGGCTACTATGGATTGAACCACTTCGGATGGTGGAACAAGATCTATGATTCTGAAGGAAATGACTTAATGCCACAGATCAAAGAACATATGGCAGCAAACGGATATGCAGATGCATTATCAGATTCCAACCAGCATGTAGACGAAAGCTGGGTACATACATTCCAGAAAGCAAGAGATGTATATGCAGTTGATCCAGAAACAATTCCAAATACATACTTAAAATATTATCTGTTCCCAGATTACGTTGTAGAAACATCAAATCCAGAATACACAAGAGCGAACGAAGTCATGGATGGAAGAGAAAAATTCATCTTCGGAGAATGCAGAAAGATCATCGAAAACGGAACAGCAGTCGGAAGTGCATTCGAACCAGATGCACATGCAACATATATCGTAGACTTAGCATGTGCGATCGCAGAAAATACACAGGAAAGATTCTTACTGATCGTACCAAACGAAGGAGCAGTAGAGAACTTTGACCGAACAGCAATGGTAGAGATCCCATGTATCGTAGGAAGCAACGGATATGAAAAGATCTGTCAGGGAGCGATCCCACAGTTCCAGAAAGGATTAATGGAACAGCAGGTAAGCGTAGAAAAACTGACAGTTGAAGCATGGATCGAAGGAAGCTATCAGAAGTTATGGCAGGCACTGACATTATCTAAGACAGTACCAAGTGCGAAAGTAGCAAAACAGATCTTAGATGACCTGATCGAAGCTAACAAGGGTTATTGGCCAGAATTAAAGTAATAAAGATTTTGCAGTACAGGAGGAAAGAATCATGATGAAAACGATTCAGAAGAATGTAACAGTAAATTCTTCAATTGAGCGCATATTTACGATCATTAAAGTATTATTGGCAGTAAGTCCATTTATGGCATTAGGTTATCTTACAGCTAAAGGAACTGCAGGTGCTAATTTACAGACGATCCTAAGTCAGAATCCACATTATACAGTTATGTTTTTAGTTGCCATGGTTAATCCATTTATCGCATACTTGTTAGGCTTTTTACAACAGCATTTGAATAAAGCTGATTATGGATATGCGGTTGTGAATATGGCATTGATGATCGTTGCAGAAGTAATGCTTCAGAACTTCTTATATGTAGCTGCATTAGCTTTCCTTCTTTATAAAACGGTTAAAACATATCAGATTCCAGTGAAAGACTCTGTAGAAAAAAGCCTAAAAAATCATTTTCTGAGAGATATTTCAGGAAGTATCGTAGTTCTAATATTTGCTGGAATTTGTATGTTTGCGATGTTACAATTAAAATAATTGTTATCTGATTTCTAAATATATAAAATTCATAAGTC
>ONZX01001782.1_pt1 | contig 10211 bp, 8 predicted proteins | sample 1671831 | NCBI WGS metagenome assembly ONZX01 (sample SAMN06348197, study PRJEB24527) | human gut metagenome | reverse complement strand
CTTCGCGGCGCGCGGCGCGGGCTTCGTGATGCCGCGCGTCACCGTGCAGATTTCCGCGACGCTCTCCGCGATGTCCTCGATCGCCTGATCGAGGTTTTCGAGCGGGCTCTCGAGGTCGAGGTCGTTCCTGATTTCTTCAAGGTCGCCGATCAGCTCCTCGGGGAGGTGCCGGAGAATCCCGAGGAGCGCGCTCGTCACGAGCTCGTCGCCGGATTCACGCAGCCCCGGCCAACGGTCCATGCCTTCCAGGAACCCCGCCGCGAAGGGCGCGATGGCGGCGATGCCGTCGAACCCGCACACCGGGTGCCCGCGGTCGTCCTCGATTTCGTAGACGATCGGATCGCACGGCTCCTGACGGCGGATGCGCCCGTCGATCATGCGCCAACGGCGGAAGATCAGCTCTTCCAAGCGGTCCTGATCTCGCGGGTCCTCGAGCGCGGCGTCCTCACGGCCCTCCGCGTCGAAGATGAAGGGCATCCAGCCGCTCGGCTGCGGGGCCGCGCTCACCGGAAGGCACGCGATGGCCGTGAGATACCCGTCCATGTGATCGGCCTCCATCGGCTCGAACGGTTCGGGCATCGCGGCGAGCAGTTCGCCGAGCTCGACGAATTCGTCGTCCGAGAGCGGACGGTCAAAGGGATTCTTCTGCATGGTCGTTCACCTGAAAGCGGGTTTCGCGCTCCGTGAGCGCGCGGCGCACGCTCTCGGCGGAGCGGCGGTGGAGGATGCCGCGGGAGAAGTCCGTGGCGTCCTCGGAGTCGATCTGAAGAACGCGGTTCTTCACGCTCGGGATCCTGGAGGCGTCCATCGAGAGGACGCGGCAGCCGAGCCCGAGGAAGAATTCGGTGAGGTCGGTGCGCCCGGCCATTTCGCCGCACACCGAGACGCTTTTGCCCGCTCCCGTCACACGGCGGATCGTCTCCGCGATGAGGCGCAGCACCGCCGGGTGGCACTCCTCGTAGTAGTCGCTCACGGCGGCGTTCGTACGGTCGACGGCGAGCGTGTACTGCACGAGGTCGTTCGTCCCGAGCGAGAAGAAGTCGAGCACCGGAATGAGGTCGCGAAGCACCGCGACCGCGGCGGGCACCTCCACCATGCCGCCCACGTTGACGGCTTCGGGGAGCTTCGCCTCTTCGGCTTCGAGGGACGCGCGGACCTCTTCCAGGATCTCGCGGAAGCGGCGCACCTCGACGGGGCTCGTCACGAGGGGAAGGAGGATGTTGACGACGGCGCCCGCACCCGCGCGCAGAATCGCGCGCAGCTGCGTCGTGAGGAGTTCGGGGTAGGCGAAGGAAAACCGGATGCCGCGAAGCCCCAGCGCAGGGTTGCTCTCTTCGACGGGGGCGTTTCGAAGCAGCGCCATCGATTCGCGCGAGAGCATCTTGTCGCCGCCCAAGTCCGCCGTGCGGATGACGACGGATTTCCCCCGCATCGAGCGGAAGATCTTTTGGTAGGCGAGGAACTGCTCTTCTTCTCCGGGGAGGTCCTCACGGTTGAGGTAGAGGAATTCGGTGCGGAAGAGCCCGATCCCGGAGGCGCCCACGCGGTGGACGTCGACCAAGTCGTCGGGGAGCGCGATGTTGGCGGCCAGCACGACGTCGGTGCCGTCCGTCGTGACGGCGGAGACGTCTTTGAGCTTTCGGAGCTGCCGCTTCGCGCGGCGCTGTTCGCGCATGCGCAGACGCGCGTCCTTCAACTGCTCGGGCGTGGGATTGAGCTCAATCACGCCCGCGTCGGCGTCGAGGAGCACGCGCTGGTTGTTGGCGGCGCTTTCGCGCAACCCCGTCACGCCCACGAGCGTCGGGATTTCGAGGCTGTGCGCCAGAATCGCCGAGTGACTCGTCACGCTCCCTTCTTCGAGCACGAGACCGACGATGTCGAGGTCGTCGCGTTCACGCAGCTGAAGCATGTCGGTCGGGTCGAGGCGGTCGCTCACGAGGATCACCTTGTCCTCGACCGTTTCGACGTCGAGGAGGCTCGCCTCGCTGCGCCTGCCGGCGAGCGTGCGCTGCACGCGCTGCACGACGTGCGCGATGTCCTCGACGCGCTGACGGAGGTAGTCGTCGTCGATCTGCTCGAAGTCGCGGCGCACGCGCTCCAGACGCAGCGAGAGCGCCCATTCGGCGTTGACGAGCTCCGTCTTGATGAGTTCGTTCGTATCGGCGAGAAGCGTCGGGTCCTTGAGGATGGTGCGGTGGACTTCGATGAAGGCCGCGGCTTCCGCCGGGAGGTCTTCGTCGAGCGTGTCCGTCATCGCCGCCATCTGCTTGTCGACGGCGCTCACGGCGTTCCTCAGGCGCAGGATTTCACCGCGGACCTGGCTCTTTTCGATCGCGAACTGCGGGATGTCGAGGTCGGACGAAGCGAAGATCTGCACCGTCCCGGCCGCTACGCCGGGGTAGACCGTCAAGCCGTCCAACTGTACGGGGGCTTGGGCCTCTTCCTGGAGTTCCTCGGTCATGCGGACCTCCTCATTCGGATTCGCCGAAACGCTCTTCGAAGAGCTCGACGATGTGGCGCATCGCCTCCTTTTCGTCGCGGCCTTCGGTCATGACGGTGATCTGCGTGCCGCAGGGCATCGCCATCGTCATGAGGCCGAGGATCGACTTCGCGTCGACCGAGCGCGCGCCGCAGGAGAGCGTCACGCTCGAGGCGTAGAGGTTGGCGGTTTTGGAGAGAAGCGCCGAGGGTCGGGCGTGAAGCCCGAGCTTGTTGCGGATCGTGACGGTGGTGGTCTGCATGCGGACTACCTTTCGCCGGAGCGGCCGATGCTCGAAGAGATGCCCGCGCGGGCGCCGGATTCGGCGACGGTCATCACGCGGTTGGCGGGATCGTCCTTGGGGGCGTTCAGCGCCGTGACGATCGCGCTCAGGTTGACGCCCGTGATCACGCGCACGCGCTCGTCGTCGAGGAGCTTGTGGGCGATGTTCGACGGGGTCGAGCCGATCAGGTCGGTGAAGACGATCACGCCGTCTTCGTGCGGGAGCGCGTCGATCAGGCGGCGCGCTTCGGCGACGCCCACTTCGGGATCGGTATCGGACGGCACGTCGTAGACGACGATGTCGTCCGCAGAGGCGTCACCCGTTGCGCTCCAAACGTGCTGCGCGCAGAGTTTGAGCGCGGAAGCGAGCGGTTCGTGCGCGATGATGCAGATGCCGACGGGCACTCTTGGGACTCCAGCAAGACAGATAAAATGGGGGCCCGGACGGTCGTGCCGCCGAACCCCACGGACTCATTCGGGCAGGCACGATTTTATCATCCGTCGGGACGCCCTCTCGGGTCCCGGCCATTAGGGAGAAGACCATGGCTTTGGTGATGTTCAGCTGCCGCGCGACGGGGCCCTTCATCATGTTCCGCGAGACCGCTGAACGCATCTTCAAGGAAATCGGCATGCCCTTCGTGGAGACGGGCGCGATTCCTTCGGAAGATCTGCCCGACGTTTTGAAGCGGCTCGAAGAGGCCGAAGCCCGCGCGCTCGTGAAGGCGCGCGAGGAGATGGAGGAGAAGCGCCTGCGGGGCCTCTCCTACGATGAGGAGCGCCGCCGCATCGAGGACGGCGAAGCCGCGGAAGATGAGAAGAAGGACCGCGAGACGATCCACCTCTACCAGCGCACGGCGCCCCTGAAGGACATGATCAAGCGGGCGATCCGCCACGACGAAGCGATCATGTGGGGAAAGCCTTAACGAGAAGTTTCCCGTCCCGGGACATTCACTGATCTCTCCGGACGAAAGGCGCGCTTTTTCTCGGGCGCGCCTTCGTTGTTTCCGGAAGCGCTACACGCGCCAGAACGCGCGGGTGAAGAGCGTGAAGACCGTGAAGATCTCCAAACGGCCGATCAGCATCGCGAAGGTGCAGATCGCGAGCTGCGGCTCGGTGAGCGCGGCGTAGTTCCCCGAGGGGCCGATGGGACCCAGCCCCGGCCCGAGGTTCGTGATGCAGGCGATCGTCGCGGAAATCGCGGTTTCGACCGGCATCCCCGCGATGAGCTGCGCGATCGTCAGCGCAAAGGTGCTGAAGACCCAGACGACGAGAAAGACGATCACCGAGAAGGCGATCTTGTCGTCGATGGTCGTCTTCCCGATCGTGAGCGGGAGCACCGCGTTCGGGTAGAGAAGCCGCAGGTATTCGCGCTTGGCGACCTTGGCCGCGATGATGAGGCGGATCATCTTGACGCCGCCCCCGGTGCTCCCCGCGCAGGAGAAGCACCCGGCCGAGAGCATGATGAGAATCGGCAGGGCCGAAGGCCACGCCGACCAGTCCTCCGTGCCGAAGCCCGACGTCGAGGCCGCCGAAACGACGCTGAAGGCGGCGTGGCGCAGCGCCGTCAGCGGGTCGTAGACCCCGTTGACGACGAGCGTCGCCGCCGAGATGAGGGTGAGGACGGCGAGCGCGCCGACCCACGCCTTCGCTTCGGGGTCCCGCAGGTACGTGCCGATGCTCCGGTGGTGCCAGGCGGCGAAGTGCAGCGAGAAGTTGAAGCCGCAGATCACCATGAAGATGATCGAGATCGTTTCGATCGCGGGGTTTGCGAAGTACCCGAAGCTCGCGTCGTGCGCGGAGATCCCCGAGAGGCTCACCGTCGTCATCATGTGCATGACGGCGTCGTCCCAGCTCATCCCGGCGAAGTGGTAGAGCACGGCGAGGATCACGGAGATCCCGAAGTAGATGAGGTAGAGGGCCTGCGCGGTGTCGGCGATGCGGGGCGTGAGGCGCGTTTCCTTGAGCGGTCCGCTCGTCTCCGCCTTGAGGATCTGCGCGCCGCCGACGCCGAGGAGCGGGAGAATCGCCACCGACAGCACGATCAGGCCCATGCCGCCCATCCACGCGAGGAAGCACCGCCAGCCGTTGATGGAGAGCGGCAGGTCGTCCAGCCCCGTCATCACCGTGGCGCCCGTCGTCGTGAGGCAGGACATCGTCTCGAAGTAGATCTGCACGAGCGAATACTGCGGGAGTTCGATCATGATCGGCACGACCGCAAAAAGCGGCACCACCGTCCAGACGAGCGTCACCAGGAGGAACCCGTGCCGGGCGGTGAGTTCCAGCTTGAAGCGGCGGGTGAGGAGCGTAAGCGCCGCCCCGGCCGCGAAGGTGAGCATGGCGGCCTCGAGGAACGCGCCGTCCGCGCCGTCCTGCTGCGTCACGCTCACGATCCAGGGGATGAGCATGATGAGTCCGTAGCCCATCAGGACGGGCCCGAGCGCGTGAAGCACGGGGAAGAGCAGATAGCGGAGCGTGTTGGGCATCGTGGCGCTCCCGTCAGAAGAACCCGACGTTCACCGCGAAGAGGCGTTCGATCTTGGGGATGAGGCGCTTCGTCGGGACGAAGACGATCACGCGGTCTTCGGGTTCGATCACCACTTCCGAGCGGCCCATGTGCACGATGGCGTCTTCGCCTTCGCCGCGCACGACCGCGCCGATCGCGCATCCTTCGGGGAGCGTGATCTGGCTGATGCGCCGGCCCACCACCTTGGAGGACTGGCGGTTGCCGTGCGCGACGATCTCAAGCGCTTCGGCGAGCCCGTGGCGCAGGCTGTAGGCGGCCGTCACGTCGCCGCGGCGCACGTGCTTGATGAGTTCCCCGAGGGCGGCCTGCGCGGGCGAGACCGTGATGTCGATCTGGGACCCCTGCATCATGTCGCCGTAGATCTTGCGGTTGACGAGCGCGATCGTGCGCTTGGCGCCGAGGCGCTTCGCCAGGAGGCTCGAGAGCACGTTGTCGCCGTCGTCCTCCGAGAGCGCGATGAAGAGGTCGCACGTCTCGATCCCGGCGGCGTAGAGGATCTCTTCGTCCGCCCAGTCGCCTTCGATCACGATCGCGTCGGTGCCCAACTTCTCCGCCAAGCGCTTTGCTTCGAGGCGGCTGCTCTCGACGATGCGCACGTTCAAGGAAAGGCCCTTCTTCCGGAGGTCTTCGCTCCCCAGCTGCTTCACGATCCCCTGCGCCATCGCGGCGTTCCCCGCGAGGATGATGTTCTGCACGGGGGCTTCGTGGCGGCGGATCTCCGCCGTCACGGCGCGGCTGTGGCGCGCGTCGCAGAGGAAGATCACCTCGTCGCCCGCCTCGATGATCGTCTCCTTGTTGACCTCAAGGCGGCGGTTGCGGCGGAAGACGCCCACGATGCGGGCTTCCGCATTGGGGAGGTGCGTCTGCAGGTGGCCGAGCGCGCGGCCCACCAGGGGGCTCCCGGCCTGCGCGCGCACGGAGATGAGGTTGACGAGGCCTTCGCCGAATTCGAGCACCTGGAGCGCTTCCGGGAAGGCGATCAGCTTCGCCAGATAGTCGGTCACGGCGGCCTCGGGCCAGATGACGGCCGTGGCGCCGAAGCCTTCTTCACCCAAAATGCGCGGGTAGCCCAAAAGCTCCTGGTTCCTCACGCGGGCGATGCGGGTCGGGATGTTGAAGAGACGCGCCGCCAGAAGGCTCACCGCCAGATTCGTCTCGTCGTTCGACGTGACGGCGATCAGCATGTCGGTGTCTTCGGCGCCCGCTTCGCGGAGCACCTCGGGGCTCGTCGCGGAGCCGACCACGCCGCGCAGGTCGAACTGCGCCTGCAGGTACTGGATGTGCGCTTCGTCGGTGTCGACGACGGTGATGTCGTTGGCTTCGGAAACCAGACTCTCGGCGGCGGAAATGCCGATGCGGCCGGCGCCGACGATGAGAATTTTCATGGCGGAGGCGTCCGCCCGTTCACCGGGCAGACGGAATGGTCACGAGGGCCTCAGAAGGTCTTCGGCGGAACGCGGTTCGGTTCGGCGTTCGCGCTCGCGCTCGCGCTCGCGAGGAGCTTGTCGCGGCGGTCGTCGCGGATGAGTTCACCCTTGTCGTTCAGACGCGGGGCGCGGAGCTCTTCGAGGTTGATGCCGAGGGCCTTCACCTTGCGGTAGAGGTGGGTGCGCTCCATGTTGGAGTGCTTCGCCACCAGGCTCACCGAGTGGTTGTGGTAGATGAGGAGTGTGCGGAAGTAGGCGCGCTCCAAGGCGAGCAGCACGTCGCGGTGCGGCAGGTTGAAGTCGACCGTGAGCTCGTACTCGGGAATTTCGAAGACCGGAAGGAGCTGCGTCGTGTTCGCCTTCATCTTTTCCGCGGCCGACGGACGGCGGCGGGTCTGCTGCTCCTGCGACTTCTTGTATTCGGCTTCCTTCCACTTCGCGATCACCGTTTCCACGGTCGAGAGAAGGCGCTTCAGAGAGATCGGCTTTTCGAGGAAGTCGGCGGCGCCGTCGCGCACGGCCTGCATGGCCGCTTCGATCGAGGCGTGACCGGACATCATGACGATCGGGCAGTGCACCTCTTCGCGGTGCGCCCATTCGCGCAGGAGCGTGATGCCGTCGGTCCCCGGCATCCAGATGTCCAGAAGAATGAGTTCAAAGCGGCGCGTTCGGACGAGTTCGCGGGCCTCTTGCGCCGAACCGGCCGCCGACACGTAGTAGCCGGCATCCGCAAGCACTTCGGAGAGCACGTTGCGGATACCAAGCTCGTCGTCTACAACCAAAATCTCTGCCATGGGCTAAATCTCGCTTTGTTGGGGAGTGCGGTCGGAAGTATCGGTCGGCTCTCCGGGCGCGGCCCGGAAAAGGATGTCGATCCTGGCGCCGTAGATCATCATGCCGGAAGCATCCGTCTGGTTGGAGAGCGTGATGCGCGCGTGATGCTCGTCAAGAATCTTCTTGACCATCGGCAGGCCGAGCCCGGTGCCGGTCTCCTTCGTGGTCACGTACGGTTCGAAGGCCTTGCTGAGGATGGCCTCGGTGAAGCCGCATCCATTATCACGAATGACCAGACGGACTGCTCGGCGTTCGCCGGGACCGGTTTCGAGCTTCGTGGAAACGCGGATCTCGGGGTGACCGCCCTCGGCTGCGTCGATGCTGTTGGAAATTAAATTATGCAGGACCTGACGAAGTTGTGCTTGGTCCGCTTCGATCATGGGTAGATTCGGGTCAAGATGCGTCAGAATCTCGATGCCGGCCTCATGATAAAGCTGCGCGCAGTCCTCGATGAAGGCGTTGAGGTCCAAGGGCTTCAACTGCGCGACCGGGAGCTTCGCGTATTCGCGGAAGTCGTTGACCATCTGTTTGAGCGCATCGACCTGAGACGTGATCGTGCTGATCGCGCGGCGCAGCACCAGCTGGTCGGCTTCGTTCGTCAGGTGGTCCTCCAGCTTCATCTCAAGGCGCTCCGCCGCAAGGCGGATCGGCGTCAACGGATTCTTGATCTCGTGGGCGAGCCTGCGGGCGACTTCGCCCCAGGCGGTCGCGCGCTGCGCCTCGTAGAGGTTCGTCACGTCGTCAAAGACGAGGACGGTACCCTCGAGGGCGCCCAAGGGCATCGAGGAGGTCTTGACGTAGAGGGGCGTCGTGCGGTTCTCGCGCACGAGCTCGAATTCGAAGCTCAGCCCCGACTCCTCGTCGTCGGTCTGCTGCTGACGGTGCCGGTCGATCGCTTCCAGAAGGTTCGGGGCGGCTTCGGCGATCGGAAGCCCCGTCCCGCAGAGGTCGCTCCCCAGGATCGTCACCGCGGCGGCGTTCGCCGTCACGATCGTGCCTTCATGGTCGATGACGACCACGCCCGAAGAAATGTTCGCGAGGACGCGCTCCAGATAGGTCTGCGCCTGCTCGGCCTTGCGGCGCTGGGCGTCCAACCCCCGGCGGGCTTCGTCCACTTCGCGCAGCATCGTGTTGAAGCTCTTCGTGAGGACGTTGATTTCATTGCTCCCCGGGAATTCGCGGATCGGGAGGAAGTTCCCGTCGGCCGCGCGGTGCGTCCCGGCTTCGAGCTGCAGGAGCGGATCGATCGAGCGGCGCGCGAACGCGATCGCGAAGGCGACCGCGCCGAAGGCGACGAAGAGAAGCGTGAGGAAAAGGGTGCCCGAGTAGATGGAGCGAAGCGACGCGCGGGAGAGCACGAGCGTCTGGTAGTTCCGGTACCCCGTCACGAGGTCGGCGGCGTTGCGGCTCGTTTCGTCCGCGACCCCCTGCACGACCTGAAGGAACATGTTGGCGGACGCCCCGGAGCGGTCGAAAAGGCCGCCGTTCCCGAACCCGCCCGCGGCGTTTTCGGTCTGCACCTCGCCGATCGGCACGATCACGCGGATCGAGAGACGCCCTTCGCGGAGCGCTTCGGTGTTCTCGAACGCGTCGCCGTCGATCACGCTGTAGATCCCGGTCGAGCGCACGACGCGCATCTGCGCGGGCGTGGGAAGCTCAGGGAGGAGCACGTTCAACCTCGAGCCCGCCGCGGCGACCGCGGTGCCGTTCCCGAGGAAGACGAGCGCTTCGAGGTTGGCTTCGCGCTCGGTGAGGCGCATCAGATCGTTGATCATCTGCGAGGGCGGCGTGCGCGAGAGCGCCTCCGCCATCTGGCGGGCGGCCGCCTCGGTGAGGGTCTGCTGCTGCTGGAGAATCCCGCGGGTGATCGTCACGCCCGAGTCGAGCGCGCGCTCGACGCGCACGTCGAACCACGAGTCGATCGAGCGCGAGATGAAGAGGGCGGAGACGAGGTAGATGACGAGGCACGCGCTCACGGCGATCCCGGCGGTGACGGCCGCAAGCCTCACCGTCATGTGCATGCCGAAGCGGTGCTGCCGGAAGTACTGCGCGAGCCGCGCGATCATCGCGACGACCAACGCGAAGAGGAGCACCGCGATCACGCGGTTGGCAACGCTCAGGAGCGGATAGTACTTTTCAAAGAGCGACGAGTCCGAACTCGTGGCCGCGAGGCCGAAGAGCGAGACGCCCGCGAGGGCGAAGATCGCGAAGAGCGCGTATCGGAACCAACCCGGCATGACGGAACCCTCAGTCCTCCGGTTCGGTGTCGGCCGCTTCGGCCGGGATGTCGACGCGGTTCGCGCCGCTCGTCAGGGTCCAGTCGTCGGAGTCGCCCGAGGTGACCTGCATCGGTTTGGGGAGCTTCGAGACGTCGAGCCGGAAGGAGACTTCGGCGTTGAAGTCCGACGGGTCGCCCACGATCCCGTGGTCGGCGACGCGCCAGCGGCGGATGTTCTTGATGAGGGGGAGCGCCTGCTCGAAGGTGTCGAAATTGAGCGAGAGCCCGTTGTAGCTCACGCGGTAGCGGCGCGTGAGGGGATCGAACGAGAGCCGGATGTTGAAGCGGCTCTCCGCGACCGTCTTGTCCGTCCAGTACCAGCGCCCTTTGGTGAGCGTGAACTCGTGCTGGAAGTAGAGCGGGATCCCGCGGTGGAGCGCGTCGATC
>ONZX01001776.1_pt1 | contig 10234 bp, 10 predicted proteins | sample 1671831 | NCBI WGS metagenome assembly ONZX01 (sample SAMN06348197, study PRJEB24527) | human gut metagenome | reverse complement strand
GCAGGACGGCCTTGCCGCCTTTGACGGCAAGAAGAAGCCGGAAGAGTACGAGGCCGAGCTGGCCAAGCTTCAGGCCGATCTGAAGGCACAGGCCGATGGCTTTGCCTTTGACAACGCCCTCGACACCGCCATCCTCGGCAAGAAGGGCCGTAGCATCAAGGCCGTGCGTGCCCTGCTGGACGTGGACAGCCTGAAGGGCTCTGCTGACCGCTCTGCCGACATCGCCAAGGCGCTGGACGAAGCCGCCAAAGCAAACCCCTGGGCGTTCGGTGAGGACGCGGGGCAGACCAGCGCGGGCACCTACTCCACCGGTGCTGCCCACGGCGACCCCATGCACGGCGAGGACGACACCGACCCGGTGGAAGCTGCCTTTAAAACCCTGAATCCCACCATCAAACTGTAAGAAAGGACAAGAAACTATGCCTCATACCGCAAGAGAACGTTATTCTGAACTGGTGGACGCCAAGCTGCGCGCGACCATCGTCAAGCGCGTGGGCGTCATCTGCAACAACCGCTACGAGGGCACCCCCAAGGCGGGCGCGGTCAAGGTGCCCGTGCGTGACACCGAAGTGGCCGTTGCTGACTACAACAAAAAGACCGGTTCCACCATGACCCACGGCGACACCAGCTACTTGACCGTGACCATCGACAAGGACAAGGCTGTGAACGAGCTGATCGACGGCTTTGACGCCGAGAGCGTGCCCGGCAATCTGGTGGCCGACCGTCTGGACAGCGCCGGTTACTCGCTGGCGCTGCAGATGGAAAAGGACGCCTCTGAAGAGCTGACCACCGGCGGCACCGCGCTGGACGACACCGCTGCCCTGACCAAGGCCACCGTTTACGAGAAGATCGTGGACGCCCGCACCCAGCTGTCCAACGCCTACGTTCCCACCAACGACCGCTGGCTGCTGGTGTCTCCGGACACCTATGCCCTGCTGCTCAAGAGCCCGGAGTTCATCAAGGCGTCCGACCTGGGCGACGCCGTGGTGCAGACCGGCGCTGTGGGCCGTGTGGCAGGCTTCAACGTGTTCGAGGACACCACTCTGGGCGACAAGGTGGACTTCGTGGCCGGTCACCCCAACTGGTTTACCCGGGTCGAGGAGTGGACCGAGCCGGTGGCCGTGAACGACCTGAAGGGCAGCGGCACTTACATCGGTGCCTGTGCCGTACAGGGCCGCAAGGTGTACGCCCACAAGGTGACCAAGGCTGCCGCCATCCTCGTCAAGAAGCACGTCTAAGGAAAGGAGCCGCCATGCTGTACTGTACCTATGACGAATACCAGGCGGCGGGCGGTACGGTGCCGGAAGCGGCCTTCGGGGTGCTGTGCAGCCGGGCGTCCCGCCTGATCGACAGCGCCACCTTTGGCCGGGCAGAGACCCACGCCGCCGAGTGTGAGGATTGCCGCCAGATGCTGGCAGATGCCTGCGCCCAGATCGTGGATTTGCTGGCTGCAAAGCTGGCTGTGGGTGCTGCACCGGGCGCACAGAGCGTCTCCAATGACGGCTATGCTGTGACCTTTGCGGCCAACACAAGCCTGAGCGCCGCCGTGCGTTTTGAAGCCTGGCATGTGCTGGAAGCCGCCCTCGGGGCGGACCCCCACGGCCTGCTGTACAGGGGGATCATGTGAGATGAACACGTCTGTTACCGTGGTGAACCTCATCCACGACCCCAAGGCCGACACTGATACGCCCAAGTGCTGGGTGTTCCCGGCCTGCAGCTGGCGGGAAAAGCTGGACACCTCCGGCACCGGCACCAGCAAGGACCCCGAGCGCACCATCCAAATCCGCATCCCGGCCAGCGTTTGCACCCTGGGCTACCTGCCCTATGTGCAGTGGGCAGCCCTGCCCGCTGCCGAAAAGGCAAAGCACTGGACGCTCAAGCGGGGCTGGAAGGTGGTGCAGGGTGCGGTGCAGAGCCTGACCGCCGAGGAATACGCCCGGCTGGAAAAGACGCACCCCTGCTGCACGGTGGCGGCAGTCTCGGACAACCGGGAGCCCCTGCTGCCGCACTGGCATGTGGAAGGGAGATGACGGCATGGCCACCATCTGGGACAAGAGCCACGGCGGACGCCTGACCATCACAACGCCCATGGGCACCCTGTTCACAGTGCAGCACCGCAGCGGCAAGTGCAAGGCACATATCCGCTGGAACAAGGACGTGGGGGCCAACCTGACCCGGGCCATGGTCACGGGCCGAGGCAAGCTCATGCAGCGCATCATCCGGGACACCCACCCGCTGGTGCCCTTTGACACCGGTATGCTGGACAATTCCGCCCAGCTGGCCACCGACTACGAGACCGGTGAGATCATCTGGTCAACGCCCTATGCAAGACCTCAGTATTATCTGCACCCCCAGGGCGAGGGCCTGCACGGTGACACCGGCCTGCGCGGCAGCTACTGGGCCGAGCGCAGCAAGGACGCCAACAAAGTCTCATGGAACCAGTTCTGGAAAGCAGTGATGAAGGAGGAAACCAGATGACCCCTGCCATTCAGGCCATGCGCGACTGGCTGCGCACCTGCCCGCTGGTGGCCTCCGCACAGGAGGACGGCGTGGCGTTCCGGGTGGGCGGCCTGACCGGCGATGCCGAGGAATACACCATTTTGGACATGCCCGGTGCCCCGGAGCTCAAGCGCTATTTCAGCGGATCCCTCCGGCTGAAAAACTACGTTTTGGCCTCCCACACCATCTACACCCCGGACAACATCTCCCAGCAGGCGGCAGCGTCCGGCTTCTGGGACGACCTGACCGAGTGGGTGGCCAGCCAGAACCGGGCCCGCAATTTCCCGCAGCTGGGCAGCGGGCGCACCGTCCGGGAGGTGTCCGTCACCTCCAGCGGCTACATCCTCGAAGCCGAGGGTGGGGCCTGCCGCGCCCAGATCCAGCTGCAGCTGATCTACTATCAACCGAAAGGAGCGATTTTATGACCGTTAAAGAAGTGATGACCGGCATCACCCCCAGTGCAGACTATGCCGGCCTGGAAATGGCGGACGACTTCGTGCTGGCGTTCCAGACTGCGGACACCCAGCAGGATGTGAACGACTACATCGTCTGCCAGGAGTGCATCACCGAACATTCCGCTGCCGTGAACCCCGGCACCCAGGACAAGCAGTATATCCGCAAGGGCAATGCCACCATCAAGACCAGCGCACAACGCACCTTCTCCATCTCCGGCGACCGCACCCACGGCGACGCCTGGCAGGATTGGGTCACCAGCCTGGCCGTGATGTTCGGCACCGGCAGCGCCGTGATCGTGCCGTATGTCTATTTCTCCATGCTCACCGGCAAGAGTGAAACCGGCAAGGCCTCCGTCATCGTCAACGGCGACGCCTCCAATGGCGCAGGCAATAACGCCGGCATCTCTGTCACCGTCTCCGGTGTGGAGAAGCCCAAGGAGTACACCTACAGCGCCACCTGAGTTTCCCACAAGCATGTCCCCGTCCACCTCCCCGGACGGGGATTTTTTATGCCCTGAACCAGCCAGATCAAGCCGGGGCAGCACCGGCGCAGGGCCCAACGAAAGGAGCTTTTTATGATTCTTCGCAACGTGAAATTCGATTTTAAGGTGACCAAAGGCAAGGACTACAAGCGGTACATCCAGGGCTACAAGGCAGCCATGGCGGCGCTGAACGTGCTGGACAAGGAAGATGACGAGTATCTCATCAAGTTCAACGAGATCCTGGATGACTTCTTTGCGGATCTGCTGGGCGAGGATTACGACCAGCGCCTGGGCATCGACGTGGATGACCTGGAAGATCTGATGCAGCTGCTGGCGGACTTCAACGCTGCCGCTGACCCGGAGGCACTGGAACGCATGGCCGCCCTGCAGCCCATCGACCGGGAAGCCATGAAGGACGCCAAGAGTTCCATCCCGGCACCCATCCCCATGCCCATGAACCGGGAGCAGCGCCGGGCAGCACGCCGGGCCAAGGCATGACCCGCCCGGACTGCTACCTGACCGACAGCCTGCCGCAGGGCTTTGAGACGGACTTCCGGGCGTGGGTCACCTACGACAACATGGCCGCCCGGGCCCACACACCCGAGCAGGAAGCCGCCCTGCAGGACTACGCCCAGCGGGTGCTCATACATGGCCCGCTCACAAAGGACAACCTCGACGCCTTTCTGGACTTTTACCGCTGCGGCGCCGAGGAATCCGAGCGGGAGAAGCGCAGCGCGGAGGCGTTCCGGGAAATGCCCCGGGGCTTTGATTTTGCGGTAGACGGCCCCCTGATCTGGGCGGCCTTTCTGCAGACCTACGGCATCGACCTGCGCACGGCGCAGCTGCACTGGTGGGACTTCATGGCCCTGTTCCGGAGCCTGCCGGACGAGTGCCGCATCTGCAAGATCATCAGCTATCGCACCGAAGATCTGACCGACATGCCCAAGGGAATGCGGGAGCAATACGAGAAGCTGCGCCGGGTGTACGCCCTGCCTGCGGAGGCCGGCGGCACGGCCCGGCGCTATGTGTCCATGGCAGACCGCAAGGCGTCCATTCTTGCCAGGCAGGCCGAATACCAGAAAGAGCATTCCGGGAGGTGATGCACCATCGCACGCGAACATGACGGCGAGGTCGTTTTCGGCGTCGTGACCGATCCCAGCGGGGCCCAGGAGGGCCTTGACCAGGTAGAACAGGCAGCGGAACAGGCGGCCCAGAAAACCGCCTCTGCCGCCGCCAAGGCCGCCGACAGCGTGGTGTCCGAAACGGAAGAAGCGGCCCAAAAGGCCGCCGCTGCCGTCAAGAGCGCTGCCGGGAAGGGCGAGAAGGAAGCCGCCGACGCCGGGGCAAAGGTTCGAAAGACCAGCAAAGAGACCTCCGACAAAGTGGGCACGGACGCCGATTCTGCCGGCCAGAAAACACAGCGCTCCGCCAAGGAAACGAAAGAAAAAGTCGTCTCCCAGTTTACCGCGGGGCAGGTGGCCATCGGCAACATCATCTCCAAGTGCGTGGACAAGGTGGTGGACGCCGGCAAGACCCTGATCTCCACCGGCGTGTCCTACAACGCAGAGATCGAGAAATACAGGACCGCCCTCACCAACCTGCTGGGCGACGCGGAAAAGGCCAACGCTGCTTTGGCTGCCATGCAGGCAGACGCAGCCCGTACGCCCTTTGACACGGCTACGCTGGTCAAGTCCAACGAATACCTCATTTCTGCCGGTGAGAACGCCGAGTACAGCCGCAAGACCATCCTTGCCCTGGGCGACGCGGTGGCAGCCACCGGCGGCGGGTCTGCCGAGCTGGAACGCATGGCCCAGAACCTGCAGCAGGTAGCCAACCAGGGCAAAGCCACCAGCGTGGACATCAAGCAGTTCGCCATGGCGGGCATCAACATCTATCAGGTGCTGGCCGACTACACGGGCAAGTCCGTGCAGGACGTGCAGAGCATGACCATCACCTACGATGTCCTGACCCAGGCGCTGCAGGCCGCTGCCGAAGAAGGTGGCCGCTACTATGACAGCATGGCCACCCAGAGCCAGACGCTCAATGGCCGGTTGTCCACCCTGAAGGACAACGCCACCCAGCTGGCGGGCGTGGTCATGGAAGATCTGACCACTGCCTTTGGCGAGGCGGTAACCAAGTGCAACGATCTGGCCATTGCCTGCAAAGAGGGCTGGCAGACCAACGGCATCGACGGCATGCTGGATGCCGTGCGGCAGACCACCCCGGAACTGTCCATCCTCGTTGGCGTCGTGCAGGGCTGCATCGACAATGCAAACGTCCTGCTGCCGCTGCTGGGCAGCATCGGCGGGGCGTTTGTCACCTATAAGACCACAGCCACCGTGGCAGCCAGAGCACAGGCAGCTTTGAACGCTGTCATGAACGCCAACCCCATCGGCATCGTGGTCACCCTGCTGGGTGCTCTGGCCGGGGCCTTTGGTACGGCCTATGCTTCCAGCGAGACGTTCCGCACCGGCGTGAACTCCGCACTCACAGCCGTGGCCAACACGGCACAAAATGCACTGTCCACGGTCATCGGTTGGCTGGACAGACTGAGCTTCAAGCTCAACAAGGCCCTGAACAAGGACGGCTATTCTACCTTTGACACCTACGAGGGCTGGAAGGCATCCCAGTACAAGAGCACCGTCACCGATGCAGACCGCCAGCGCCGCCAACAGCTGCACGACAGCCGGGTGCAGCAGGCGCAGACGGAGAAAGAGCTGGCCGATCTGACCGGCGGCGGGGTCATCGTCAGCGACATCCCGTCCTCCTCCGGTAGTTCCGGCACCAAGAAAACCAGCAAAAAGGCCACCGAGACGGTCCTGCGCTCCACCACCGACAACTACACCATATACTCCCAGAATGCCCTGGGGCAGGTGGAGACCACGGTGGAAGCGGTCAACGAGCACATCCGTGACAGCACCGGCAAGGAATTTGACCGCTTGACCGAGAAGGTGACCGAATCCGGCAAGGAGATGGTCAACGGCGTCGAGCGGGAATACACCCTGGTAACCACCAAGGTGGACGGCGTGACCCAGAAGGTGACGAAGTCCTACGCCGACATGTCCAAGGTGCTGACCGACACGGCCAAGAAAACGAGCACCAGTTACAAGGCCGAGGTGACCAAGATCTATGCCGACGGGTCCCGCCATGTGGAGCAGACCGTCACCGAGGCCGGGGAGCGCATCGGTGCCAGCGGCCGCGAGACCTACGAGAAGATCATCACCTATGTGGACGGCGTGCAGGACAAGGTGGAGGAATCCGCCCAGCAGATCGACACCTCAGTCACTGCCACCCAGAAGCGCATTGACGAGGCCCTGTCCGGGGCCAAGAGCGAGCTGAGCAGCGGCATCTTTGGCATCATCAAGGACGGCATTTCCGCCGTCAAGAACAAGGATTGGGCCGGCATTGCCGAGACGGTGACCAAACTCATCTGGGGCCAGGTGAGCCAGAGCCAGCGTGATACCGTTTCTGCCTGGGCCAAGAAAGCGCTGGCTGCCATCAACGAGGCCTATGCCGGCGGCGGGCTGCAGGGTGCCTTTGGGGCCGTGTCCGGTATCTTTGGCAGCGGCATCAAAAACGGTGCCGGAGCCACCATCCAGGGCATTGGTGAGATTGCCAGCGGGCTGTCCGGCTCCGGCGGCATGGGCAAGCTGGTGGGCGCCGCCGTGTCCGGCATTGGCACCATCGGCAAGGCCGTGGCGGGCCTTGTGGGCAAGGTGGGCGGCCTGATTGCAGCCCACCCGGAGGTATTTGCAATCATCGCACTGGTGGCCGGCATTGCCGGGCTGGGGCTGTTCCTGTGGAAGAAGTATGGCCGCAAAGGCGGCTCTGCCGATGACGGCAGCGCCTCCGACGAGACACCGGCCCTGCCGCACCCGGACAGCAGCGGCTACACCCAGAGCGACACGATCACCGCTGCCGAGCTCACCCGCCGCACGCAGGCCGCTTCCGCTGCAAACCAGCAAAGCATTTCCCGCACCCAGAACAGCACCGGTTCCAGTGCAGCGCAGCAGCTCACAGCCAGCTACACCGGCAGCCTGACGGCGGTGTTCAACGTGGACGGCAGAGAAATGGCCCGCACCACCGCGTCCTACATGGACGAGGAGCTGGGCTTCCGGAGGTGATGAACCATGAATGATGATTTTTACGTCAATGACCACGGGGCCAGCGAGTTCGGGGCCCTGCTGCTGTCCAGCTGGAATGTCAGCGGCAGCGCCCTCACTCAGAACTACCTTACCAGCTACACCGGCGGGCGGATCACCTTCTGCTCCACCCAGTACGGCCTGCGCTCCATCTCTCTGCCGGTGGACATCTACGGCACGAGCCCCGCCGACGCAGCAGCTAAGCGCAGCGCCCTGACGGCGGCTTTTCTGGGCGGCACGGTGGAGCTGGCCCTGCCGGACGGCGGCACCTACACAGCCCTGCTGCTGGACAGCGGCAAGGCACAGGAGCAGGACACCGACGGCTGCATCCTCAGCTGCACCTACACGCTGGCAGGCTACCGGCACGGGGCACTGGAAACGCTGGTGCTTCCGACAGACACGCAGTCCTTCTTCGTGGCGGGCACCGCCCCGCAGATGGAGTGCCGCATCACAGAGACGGTAACGGAGGCCGGCAGCCACACCGTGCACTACCCTAACGGCGGCAGCTGCGTGCTCAAAGATCTGCAGGCCGGTGACACCGTGTGCGTGGACGGCATCACCCGGCAGGTGCTGTGCAACGGCCAGAACCTGTTTCAGGCCGTCACCGGCATTTCCGGCTGGCCCACCGTCCGGGCCGGAGAAAACAGCCTTGCCCACACCGGACAGAGCTACGTCGAATACTACCCCATTTTTGTGTAAAGGAGGCGTTGCCCGTGCTTGCCATTGTAAAAGCAGACGGCAGCCACACCCCGCTGGACTGTGATGATTACTGCATCGTGCACAACTGGAACGGCTGGGAAGATGAGATCAAGTTCAGCTTGCCCCGCGGCCATCCTCAGATGCGCCTGCTCACCGAGCGGGTGCGGCTGGTGGAAAAGACCGAAGATCAGACCTATGCACTGTCCAGCATCAACGTGGGGCGCAGCTCCACCGACTACGAGGCCGTGCTGGATCTGGACAGCCTGTGTACCACCCTGCTGAAGAACTGGAACAACTATGTGTCCACCGGCATTTGGAGCAAAGGCCCGCAGACCATGGCTGACACCCTCCGGCGGGCCATTTCCAACTTGTCAGGCTGGGAGCTGACTGCCCCGGACAAGGCCACCGAGAAACTGGCGATTGAAAAGTTCACCGGCAGCCCGCTGGAACTGGCCCAGAAAGCCGTGGACGTGTGGAAGAATTACCCGCTCCGGTTCCTGGTACCGGGCACATCCACTGCCTGCCAGATGATCATCGTGGATCCCAGCACCCGCACCCCGCAGGGCGCCTACTTTACCGATGAGCTGAACCTGACCGAACAGCCCTACTATAAAGGTAAGGCCGAGACCGGCGACAGCTACTATACCGCCCTTTTGCTGTACGGGAAGGGCGATATCAGTGTGGAGGCGCAGTGCCACGACTATGACAGCCGTGTCATCTGGCACAGCGAAACGGACAGCTCCATCTCGGACAAGTCCGCCCTGAAGATCAAAGCCGACGCCCTGGTCAAGGCAGCGGCGTTCCCCAAACGCTCCTACAGCTGTCAGGTTGCGGATCTGGCCCGGCTTGCCCCGGACAAGTACGCACACCTGTCCTTTGGCCTGTATGACAAAGTGGTGCTCATGGACCGCGACCGGCACACCAACACCACCGTGCAGGTGGCCCAGTATACCGTTTATCCCTACCATGCCGAGAAGAACGCCGTGCAGCTCAACAGCGTGGCGGGCACCATTTCTTCCGGCAGCAAATCCTATTCCGGCGACGTGATCGAGTACACTGACCCGGACACTTCGGAGGCATCGAATGCAGATCCTTAAAATGGACTTTCAGTCCCAAAGCGCGCCGCCCGTCGTCCCGGTGATGCAGTCGGACGCGCAGAGCCGGTTCATCGGCATGGCCCTCTACAACGGCGGCACCCCGTACAAGGCCCCGGAAGGTGCGGTGTACACCGTGCAGTACCGGGGCGAAGGCGCCAACAACTTTGGCTGGTATGACCAGATCCTCACCGCCAGCGGCAAGCACGCCGCCGTAACTGTGGACGCCGACAGCCCCCACATCATCACACTGGAGCTGGCCGAGCAGGCCTTGCGCCGCCCCGGCGACGTACACGTCAACCTGTGTGTGATGGGCCCCGATACCGGCTACGAGCTGCGCACCTTTGACATCATTGTCCGGGTGGGCGGGGCCGCTTACCCGGATGATGTGGCCGTGCAGAGCTATTTCTTCGTCACCGGCGTCTCTTCGTCCTCATGGCTGTCTTATGTGTCTACCTGCCTGGAGGCACAGCAGGCGGCGAAAAAGGCGGTGACGCTTGCGGAAAATTCTGCAACCACTGCCAAGAAGGCAGCTGCGTCTGCATCTGCGGATGCGAAAAACGCACAGGATAACGCCAGCTCCGCCAAAAAAGCAGCGGACCAGATCACGTTCATCGCTAACGGCTGCAAGGGCTACTACAGCACCGCTCAGGACCTGCGTGACGCTTACCCCACAGCGGTCGCTGGTTCCTGGGCGATCGTTGCGGAAAACAGCACCATCTGGGTGTGGAACCCCGCTACCTCGGCCTGGAAAGACTCGTCCGTCAATGTGGACTTTTCTGACTACTACAAAAAGTCCGAGGCCGACGCCAAGTTCGGCACCCCCTACACCCTGCCTGCCGCCACAGCGGACCAGCTGGGCG
>ONZX01001764.1_pt1 | contig 10266 bp, 9 predicted proteins | sample 1671831 | NCBI WGS metagenome assembly ONZX01 (sample SAMN06348197, study PRJEB24527) | human gut metagenome | reverse complement strand
TAGGTGGGGGCTTCGGGTTCGGGCTCGGGTTTGGGTTCGGGCTTCGGGTCGGGAATCTTTTCCCAGTTGGCGTAAAGGGTGAACTTGCCGGTAGGAGCAACAGTGAAATCATAAGGCTTGCCATCTTTGGTGCGCCAGCCCTTGAACTCGTAGCCGGAAACGGTGGGAATTGTGGTGGGAGCTGTCAATGTTTCGCCCGTTTTGACGGATACTGCTATCATCCGCTTTGCTTCAGGCACTTTGTCGCCATAGTCGAAGGTGACGAGAGTGAGGACATATTGAGAAAGAGCAGAAATAACGCTTTCACTTGTGCCAGAGTAGCGGATGTCATTCAGGCTAGTACAACCATCGAAAACATTCGATCCAATTGAAGTTACACTGCCGGGAATCGTGATACTGGTGAGCTTAGTGCAGTTAAAAAAAGCACCCGATTGGATAGAAGTTACGCCGTCGGGGATTACAATACTGCTCAATTTAGAACAACCAGAAAAAGTATGAGACCTGATAGAAGTTATGTTATTTGTTGAAAGTGTTATGCTGCTTAAATTGGTGCAAGAATCAAAGGCATTCACACCGATATATGTGACACTTTGTGGAACTGTAATGTTAGTGAGGCTGGAACACTCAGAAAAAACCCCTTCGCCAATAGATACTACGCTATCTGCAATATCAACATGAATTAGCTTGCTAAACCGAGTAAAAGCAAGATTACCAATTGAAGTTACACCGGGAGAAACGACAACAGAGGTGATTTGCTTCCGGAAACTGCACCATGGTTGATGACTGCTCATTAGATAATCTTCCATTGCACCACTGCCGCGAATCGTCAACGTATAAGTACTCGGGTCATCCGTGTTTTCGGTCAGCTGCCAAGTGACACCAGACCCATCTCCAGCTGCGCCGCCGGTCAGCGTTGCACCGGATTCAACCACCAAGTGGACATTCGGGTTCAGGGGGCGCAGTGCGTTTTCCTCACCGGAGAAATCATAACTGCCGTTTGTCAGCGTCAGCGTGCCATTCTTAAACTTCCAGCCGTTGCCGCTGTAATCCTGGGTGCCGCCTTCGGTGCCAACGGGGTAGCCGTCTTTATCGATCACCAGCCGGGTCAGCATGCTCAGGGTAACGGTGGCCGCAGTGGCAGGTGGTGCGGTGAAAGTGACAGAAAAATAACCCATACCATCATCGTAATGACTTGCATTTGGTGCCCAATCTTCTAACAAACAATGTGTGTCGTTTGTGTCTCCGAATGTAACATCAATAGGAAATAATATTGCTTGACGGTTACGGAAAAAAATATGGATGGTGATGCTGGTATTATGGTCGGAATTGGGAATGACATAACCGCTGTTGCCGAAATAATTGATTCCTGCATCGTAACACTCATAGCTGCCATTCTCCGGGAAATTCACATTCAAGGTATAGCCGATATGGACAGTGCCACCTGTTGGTTTTTCACGAAAAATGCCGCCCTTTATGGTGCCATTGTTGGTAACGGTAGAACTAAACATGCCGCCGGTAATTGTACCATGATTTATAACGGGCATTGAGTAAACGCCACTCGTTATAGTGCCATAATTGGTAATACTGGAACCAGGATTTCGAATGCCCCCAAAATCACCATTTTCAATCGTCGCGTTTTCCCCTATGATGGCAGAACATAAAATAATGCTATAATCCTGACGGATGCTTCCGCGACCTGTCAAATCATAGGTAGTAGGGTTTTCGGGGGTGATGGTCAAAACTTTAGCTGTATCATCATAGCTCCAGTCTTTACCGGTATAAATATTGTGCCCATCAGAATCGGTTGTAGGAGTTATATCATCGAGAACCGGATAACCAGACTGAATTTGTAAAGGTTTCAAGGTGGAGCCGCCTTCCTCCGCCCACGCTGTGATTGCCGACACAGGCAGGAACGTCAGCACCATACTGATTGCCACCAACAGGCTGAGTAGTCGCTTCTTCATAGGGGATTCCTCACTTTCCTTGCGCCGGTCTCCCGGCTGGGTGGTAGGGGGGCTTATACTCTTCTACTTCCTATAATGCAAAAAATGAGAAATCCTTTCACCTGACTGGGAATTTTTTTTTTTTTTTGAGGACGACCTCTCCTCCTTGACAATCTACCGAAAATTGACTATACTACAAATAGAAAAGGCGCTGACTGCAAATGGTCAGCTCCCACTCCTAGTCAGTTAAAAAGATTGACCGCTAAGTTTGGAAGGCTTGGGGCGGTCAATCTTTTTTGTTTTTATCGTGTTCTTTGTTAGAAATTTTCCAACCAGCATCAAATGCGGCTTTGGCAACGGTGACCATCAACGTCAGCAAACCGATGATGACGGTCAGCAGTGCGCAAACTTCTGCTAAAGACATCCGACATCCCTCCCTTCGCTTAAAGCTCCGGGACAGGATCTTATTCAAAAAAGTTCCGTTTCCCGGAGACCTGCAGCCCACTTGCGTGGGGATGTAATGACCGGGAGTGGAAGCATGACCACCTGCATTGCAGACAGCACCTTTACCGCCATTGCTGGCGATATTTTTAGTTTATCATAAGATTCGACGAATTACAACCAGAAAAGCGGCTCACCCTCTCCGTCTTTGCTTCGCAAATCCACCTCACCCTGTCCTTGTCGGCCGGATGCTGACCTCACCATGCTGCAGGGCAACCTGCCTGCCGCCCTCGCGCTCCACCACCAGACGGCCCGCATCGTCAATGGAAAGGGCCTTTGCGGCATAGGTATCGGCCCCGGTGCAGACAGTGACCCAGTGGCCCGGCACAAAACAGCGGGCCCGGTACTCGTCCAGACAGTCGAAGGCCGGGCAGAGGGAGAGCAGCTCCCGGGCAATGGCCCCGGCCAGCACTGCCCGGCTCACGGGTGCAGGCCCGCCGGGGTAAAGGCTGCCCGCCGTGCGGGCCAGCTCCTCGGGCCAATCGGCGGAGGAGGTGGTCAGGTTGAGGCCGATGCCCACCACCAGCCATTCCAGCTGACCGCATTCCATGTCGGTCCCGGCTTCGGTCAGGATGCCGCAGACCTTGCGGCCCTGATAGTAAAGGTCGTTCACCCATTTGATGCCCAGCTCCAGCCCGCAAAGGGCCTTGACAGCCCGGGCCACGGCCACCGCCGCACTGATGGTCGCACTCTGGGCATCGGCAGCAGAAAGGGTGGGCCGCAGGATGAGGGAGAGGTAGACCCCCTTCCCGGCGGGGCTTTCAAACCGCCGCCCCAGCCGCCCGCGCCCCGCCTGCTGATGGGCCGTGAGCACCAGTGTGCCGTGGGGCGCACCGCCCAGTGCCAGCTGCTTGGCCGTCAGGTTGGAGCTTTGCAGCGTGTCGTAGATGTGGATGGGGGCGGGGTAGGGGCCCACTGCTTCGGCGCAGAAGGGGTCGCCGCCTGCCAGCCGGTAGCCCCGGCGCGGGGCGGAATCCAGCGCGTATCCCTGGGCCAAAAGCGCCTGTGCCGCCTTGTGGACAGCCGCACGGCTCACGCCCAGCGCTTCGGCCAGCTGCTGGCCTGAGATATAGGCTCCCTTTGCCGCCGAAAGCGCCTGCAGCAGGGCCTGTTTGGTGCTTCCCCCCATGGAAACTGCCTCCTTCTTATAGTATAATAACAGTATAGCATAACTTGAAGTTTTGCAAAAGAGACTTGCCCATTATGCCAAGGGCTCCCCTACTAGGAGCAACAGCAACAACCGCCGCCAGTGGCGGATGAAGGGCGTTGCTGTTGGGGCCGCGGCCAGCAAGATACGAGTGCTGTTTACAGCACGAAGTGGATGCTGGGAGCCGCAACCCGTACTGACGCGAAGCGCCTGAGAGGTTTGATCCATTTTTTTTTTTTTTATTTTTCAAAATTTTTGCAGGAAAACCGCGCTCTGCCTCGTATTCAATTACAGAGCGGCAGGAAAGGAGGGATGCGGACCGTTGACAACACTGGAATTCAATGCGCTGGTGCGGCAGTATCAGGGGCTGGTCTACACGGTCTGCCACCAGCTGGTGCCGGACGAGGGCGATGCCCAGGATCTGGCACAGGAGACTTTTCTGGCCGCATGGCGGGCCATTGACCGCTGCCCGCCCGGGTACGAAAAGCAGTGGCTGGCGCGTATCGCTTCCAACAAAGCCAAGGACTACCTGCGCAGTGCGTGGGTGCGCCGGGTGAACACCCCGGGAGATGATATCCTTGCACTGGAAGGCGCGCCGCCCGGCTCCGACCCGGAGCAGCAGGTGCTGGATGCCATGAGCGAGGAGACCCTGACCGGGAAGATCCTGGGGATGCGGGAGCCGTACCGCACCCCCTGCCGCCTGATGCTGCTGGAGGGCCGCACCGCCGCCGAGGCGGCAGCCCTCTGCGGCAGGCCCCAAAAGACGGTGGAGGCGCAGATCTACCGGGCAAAGAAAATGCTGGCGGAGCAGATCCGTCAGGAAAGGAGGAGCGAAGATGGAATTGTTTCGTGAAGATGGCTGCATGACCGATGCGGGCTTCCGGGCTATGATGGACGGCCAGCTGGATGAGCTGAGCAGGCTGGAAGCCGCCGAACATCTCTCTTATTGTGACCAGTGCATGGACCGCTACACGGCCCTTTTGACCGCCGATGCGCTGGAAACACCGCCAAGGAGCATGCAGGGCGCGGTGATGGGCACGATCTGGGCCCGCCTGATGCAGAATACCTATGGCAGGGCTGCCGTGGCCGGTGTGGCCGCTGTGCTGGCCCTGACCCTGTGGCGGAGCGGGGCGCTGCAGCAGATCATCCAGTATGGTGCCGGGCGGGAGACCGTGCTGGAGACCGACCAGAGCCAGCTCTGGGAACCCGGCCAGAACGACCCGGCTCCGGAGGACACCCCGCAATACCGCCCCATTGAGGACGACCGGCCGCAGGCCGCACCGGAACAGCTGGGGAGACCCGTGGAGACAAAACAGGACCGCCGCTATGCCGGCGAAGGCTCCTCTTTGCTCCACAAGCTGCTCACGAATGTGACCGATAAGATTGCGGGCAATGCCCCGAATACTGAGAAATGAGGGAACGATTATGAAGAAAAATGGCATCCTGACCCTGCTGTTCGCCTTTATCCCGGGCGCAGGCCAGATGTATCAGGGATATATGAAGCGCGGCCTTTCGCTGGTGCTGATGGCTGCTGCCATCGGCATGGCATCCGTACTGATCCCGCCCGTCGTGTTTACGCTGCTGGTGGTGTTCATGTACAGCTTTTTCGACACCTTCAACCTGCGTGCCCAGATCAGCATGAGCACCGCCCCGGAGGACGATTATCTGGTCCACTTTGACCCGCAGGACAAGCGCCTTGCCCGGATGCTGATGGACAGCCACAAGCTGGTGGGCTGGTGCCTGATCGCCATCGGTGCGCTGATCGCCTATGAGCAGATCATTATGAACACGCTGGGCGATATCCTGTGGCGCTGGGGCCAGAAGGCTCCGGTGTGGCGGGCCATCTATCTGGTGATGGATCAACTGCCCGAGGTTGTGCTCTGCGTGGCGCTGATCCTGTGCGGCATCTGGCTGGTGCGTGGGCCCAGGGCAAAGAAGGCTGCCCCGGAAACCGCCGCCCCGGAGGAGACCGATTTTCAGGAGTATCAGCCCGAAAAGAAGATGCCCAGCCTGCTGGATCACTTTGCCCGCAAGGCAGAGCCGGATACGACCGGTGAGGTGACCCTTGACCCGGAGGATGAAGACGATGGACGAGAAGAAGAATGACACAGCAGAGACCCCGGCCTTCAAGGCCCCGGAAAACGCCCCGGTGCGCCGGGTGGGCACCCTGACACTGGGAGTCTGCCTGATCGTCTGCGGCGTGCTGTTCCTCTGCTATTTCTTTGTGCCGCATTTCAACTGGGAGCTTGCGCTGAAGATCGCCCCGGCGGCAGGGTTGATCCTGCTGGGGTGCGAGGTGCTGTATTTTGCCGCAAGGCCCCAGCGCTGGAAGTACGATTTTCTTTCGGTGTTCCTCTGCATCGTGCTGATGGTCAGCGCCTTTGGCGGGGCCTGCCTGATGGCAGCCTTTGATTTTGCCCTGCGCCGGGGGGAGTTCTGGATCGAATACGATGCCCGGCAGGAACGGGACCTGGACGATGAGGAAAGCGACCGCCTGCGCCTTGATCTGGACGAGGGCACCGGCCCTGACCTCGATGAGGAAAATGAGGACAGCAGCGCGGCCTCCCACACGGAAGTGTGAGCCATACAAAAAACATATCACAGCAATACAAAAGATACCTTTTACAGGGGGCACCTGTCCGGGTATACTGAATGTGCACCCGGACGATGGGTGCTCGAAGAAAAAAGTGTAAAAGCGAACCGCCATGGCAACTGTCACCATGGCGGTTCGCTTTTTGCTGTAAGCTCGTGTGTTACTTGCGGGCGATCATCTCGGTGTAGGCCAGCACCAGGGGGCCTACGCCCTTGGCATCGTTGCAGACCACAGGCTCACTGAAGTAGTAGGCCAGGGAGCCGTCGCGGTGGTCCTTGCCGCCCAGACCTGCCACCAGGCAGATGCCATCCAGCTGCAGGCTGCCGTCCGGGTTCTTGGAGAGGTACCTGTCACAGGTGCCGTAGAAGGCTTTCTCAGCCCAGGCAGCCATCCGCTTGGGCAGGTAGCCCAGGCGCACGCCCTTGAGCACCGCATAGGCGAACAGGGCAGTGCCGCTGGTCTCAAGGTAGTTGCCCTCCACGCCGGGGTGATCCATCACCTGCCAGAACATGCCGGTCTCCTCGTCCTGGAACTTGTGCACATCCTCAATGGTCTGCTTGAGCATGGCCATGATGCCGCGGTACTCGTTGTACAGCTGCTCGTCCATCCGCTCCAGCACATCCACCATGGCCACCATGAACCAGCCCATGGCCCGCAGCCAGAAGTTGGGGCTGCAGCCGGTCACGGGGTCAGCCCAGTACATCTGGCGGCTCTCGTCGTAGCCGTGGTAGTACAGGCCGGTCTTTTCGTCCCGCATATGCTTTTTGATGTTCATAAACTGCTTGTAGCTGTCAATGCAGCCCTGCATCTTGTTGTAGCGGGTCTCGTACTCCATGTAGAAGGGCTGGGCCATGTAGGTGCCGTCCAGCCAGACCTGCCAGGGGTAGATGTCCTTGTGCCAGAAGTTGCCCTCCTTGGTGCGGGGCTGGGTGAGCAGCTGGCTGCGGATGGTGTCGATGGCCCGGCGGTACTTCTCATCCCCGAAGATGTCGTACAGGGTGAACAGGTTCTTGCCCTGATTCACGTTGTCCAGGTTGTACTCCTTGGGGTCATAGGTCTTGATGGAGCCGTCCGGCTGCACAAAGAAGTCGATGAAGTCCTTGGAGAAGCTCAGGTACTTCTCGTCCCCGGTGGTCTTGTACAGGCTCAGGCAGGCCGTGATCATGCAGCCGTCGATGTAGTTCCACTTGTTGGGCTTGCCGCTGCGCACCTTTTCAATGTTCCACATGGGGGCTTCGGCGCTGGAATTGGCGATCAGGTAGTCCACATAGTCGCCCAGCAGGGTGAGAATTTCTTCATGGGTCATGGGTCAGTCCTCCTCGAAATGGCCGACATTGGCAAAGCGCAGGCGCTCGCCCTCGTAGCCGGTGATCTTGACGTTGTGCAGGTCGATCTCCTTGACGTTCTCCGCGTAGATGGCCAGCTTTTTCACGTTGGGGCGATTGTCCGCCATGGCGGCCTGACCGGCTTCGGCGTTGGGGTCAAAGGTGATGGTGACATTCTTCATGGAGATGCGCTCGATGGGCTGCTCGGGCAGGCCGTCGAAGTAGCAGCCCGCGAACTGTGCGTCGGTAGCCACGATATCCTCCATGGTCAGGCTGCCCAGCTTGGGGGTGTACTCATCCACCGGCATGGCATCGCGGCACTGGACATAGGGGCTGTGGCCGTCCGGGTCACAGAAATAGAACATGTTGATGACAAAGGGAGCCTTGACACCGCGCATCTCCACGTTGCGGAACACCAGCCCGTCGATGACGGCGGTGTTGCCGCGGCCGCGCCGGGTCTTGACCCGCAGGCCGCGGTCGGTGTGGTCCATCAGGCACTGGGTCATCACCACATTTTTCACGCCGCCGCTCATCTCGCTGCCAATAACCAGGCCGCCATGGCCGCGGTTCAGGTTGCAGTTGCGGATGGTCACATTCTCGCAGGGGGTATGCATCACAGTGCCAAGGAAGAGTTTGCCGGACTTGAGGGCGATGCAGTCATCGCCAACATGGATGTAATCACCGATGATGTTCACATTCTTGCAGCTTTCGGGGTCAATGCCGTCGGTGTTGGGGCTGTCGGCGCGGTTGTGAATCTGCAGCTGCAGGATGTTCACCCCGTCCGAGTAGGTGGGGTGGATGGTCCAGGAGAAGCTGTTGCACACCTCCACACCGTGTAGGGTCACATTCTTGGCTTTGCTGGTAAAGAAGAGCCGCGGCCGCCAGGCGATAAGTTTCACCTTGATGTGCTGGTACCAGTCGCCGTTGTCGGCGTTGGCGTTGATGCAACCTTCGCCGGTGATGGTCACATTTTCGGCATTGATGACATTGATCAAACCGGCAAAGCAGTCCAGCGGGTTTCCCTCCCAGCCGCCGAGATAGGCTTCGTGCTGTTCATCGGCGCAGGGCAGCACACCAGGCAGGATGGGATATTCGCGGCGGTCGGTGCCGCCCAGCAGGGTGCAGCCTTTTTCCAGGTACAGGGTGGTGTTGCTGCACAAAAACAGGCTCTGGGTGCGGTAAGTACCGGCGGGCACATACACCGTGCCGCCCTTGGGGCAGGTGGACAATGCTGCCTGCAGCCGCACGGTGTTGTCAGTCTCGCCATCGGCCACCAGACCATAGCGGGCAGCATCCACAAAGAAGGTCTCGGCCTCGGTGGTGAAATCCAGCTTCAGGGTCTCGTCCTCGGCCTGCACCTCCACCGTATAGGTGGTGCCGGGCAGCAGGGAGAACAGGGAAAATACATTGGTGTTGCAGGCCTCGTACACCGTCTTGCCGTTCAGGGCAACGGTAAAGGGGTGTGCCGGACGGTAGCACAGTTCGTTTTCCAGCTCGAAAACGGCGCTGCGGGTCATGGAACGGATCAGGGTCAGATTCATGCGAAATAACCTCCTGTGAGTTTGTCTTGCCCCCACGGGGCAGACGTGGTATCATGAGGAAAAGCGCTCTCCCGGCTACCGGGAGGGCTGTTTCCGGAAAGGATGCGCAAGATGAAAGCGGAACGGGAAAAGATCCATGCAAAGGTAAAAGCGGACACCGTGCGGCTGAACGGCAGCAAGCTGGAGCTGACGGCAGACGAGGAGACGTGCACCTTTCTGCTGGTAAGCGAGGGCAGCTGCACCCTGCAAATGGGGGAAAACAGCCTGCTGCTGAACCCCGGCAGCGCGCTGCTGCTGGGCGCGGGGGACGCAGTGCTCTCTGCCGCCGGTGCAGCCGTACCGGAACTGGTGGGCTGTCGGTTCCCGCTCAGCGCCCTGCACGAGCTGCGCAGCGCCACCCAGCGGGATTTTGCCCGGCTGTTTTTGCCCGGCGAGGTAACGGTGCTGTACGGCCCGGTGCCGTGGGTTCGCCGCCTGCGCACCCTGCTGGAGATGATGCGCGCTGCCATGCCGGAGCAGGACTACCCCGGCGGGCTGTACCTGCTGCTCATCCTGCACTATGTCGAGCAGGAGTGCCTTGCCGAGAGCAGCGCCGCAGCGCGCCCCCGCAACGAGACCATTGAGCAGGTGTGTGCCTACCTTGCCGCCAACTACCGGCAAAAGTTCTCCCTTACCGAGGTGGCGGCGCGGTTCTACCTTTCCCCCTACTATCTCAGCCGCCTGTTCCGGCGGGTGACCGGGCAGTCCATCGTGGACTACCTGAACAACCGCCGCATCGAGGCTGCGCAGAAGCTGCTGGAGACCACCGAGCTTTCCATCAGCGCTATTGCCGAGCAGACCGGTTTTGCCAGCGCCGCCCACTTCCGCCGCGTGTTCCGCGAGGTGATGGATATCAGTCCTTTGCAGTACCGCAAGAAGCAGACGAAATGATGTATCAACCAAAACACCCCCTGTGCCATCCGTTGGGAGCAGCACAGGGGGTGTTGGTCTTGGTCAGATGTTCTTATGGCGCATTAGCCCTTGACGGCACCTGCGGAGATACCTTCAACGAACTGATCCTGTGCACAGAAGAATACGATCAGCTGCGGCAGGATGGAGATGAGGGACAGTGCAAGGATCTTGTTCCATGCAAAGCCGGTATCACCGTCCATAGACAGCTTGACGAACAGGGACATGGGGTACTTGCCGGGGGTGCTGACGTAAAGCAGCGGGCCCA
>ONZX01001755.1_pt1 | contig 10337 bp, 6 predicted proteins | sample 1671831 | NCBI WGS metagenome assembly ONZX01 (sample SAMN06348197, study PRJEB24527) | human gut metagenome | reverse complement strand
GATCTATTCCCCATTTTTTCGCAAGCCAGCGTCCGTAAAGCAGATACGCTGCCACAAGGACAACCGCCGCGATAAGCACAATTACAAGTGTGTTCATTTTTCTAACCCTTCTCTTAAAAAAGATTCTCAGCCGAATGCATTTTTGCAAAACAAAAAGCCCTCGTCCTCACACAGCATACCCGCTTTCGGGTAGCCCGTGCAAAGACGAAGGCTAAACTTACAAAACGTATATTTGCGCCGTTGCAAATTTACTTCCGCGATACCACTTTGCTTGCCGATATTTTACTGTCGGCCTCTCGACCGCCGCCCATAATGGATGGCGCGCCCCTTTAACGGTGGGTTTCCGGCTTCGACTACTAGAAAAATCTTTCACCGAAGCTGCTAACAGGTGAGAGCCAAACGTGCCTTGCTGCCGTCTCGCACTGCCGACGGCTTTCTGAAAGCGGTGATACGAATAGTCATGTCCTGCTCATTGCATTTGACTGATACATTGCTAATACAATAGTCTTTTTAAAATAATTTGTCAATAATCTTACAGGACAAAATTTATTTTTGTAGAACAGAATAAACAACGGTATATTTTGAATGTTATTTCTTGTTGAAATTGTAACAAATTATTAACAGCATCATAAAAACAGGGTGCCGAACAAAATCCGGCACCCCAAAAAGACAATATTAAAACCCGACAAAGCTACCGCTTATTTCGCCTTACCCATAGCTTTGACCTCGTCAAATTCATCGGTTATTTCCTTGCTCGGAGCTTTGGTGCAAAGGCTCACAACAATTATTGTGATAAGTCCCATAAGGAATGCCGGCAAAAGCTCATATATTCCGAAAACTCCGCCGAGCGGCTTTATAAGATATTTCCAAACAAATACCATTATTCCGCCGACAGCCATGCCCGAGATTGCGCCCGGGAGATTTGTGCGCTTCCAGAAGAGCGCGCATATAACGAGCGGTCCGAACGCCGCGCCGAAGCCTGCCCAAGCGAACGAAACTATGCCGAATACCGAACTGTCGGGATTTCTGGCTATAACAACGCCGAGTATCGCTATTATAACTACCGTAATTCTTGCGGCAAGCATACTCTTTTTCTCCGAAATTTTAAGTCCCAAGGTCTCGCGCAATATGTTCTCGGATACGCTCGATGCGGCAGCCAAAAGCTGTGAGTCCGCCGTGGACATTGTGCTTGCAAGAATTCCCGCCAAAATAAGACCTGCCATAAGTGCCGGGAAAACACCGTGGGTTGAAAGAAGTCCGGCTACGCGAACTATAACCGTTTCCGTGTCATTTCCGTGGAGGCTGTCGATAAGTCCCGTACTTGAAAGGCCTCTGCCGACTAAACCTATAAGCACAGCCATAGCCATTGCTATAACGACCCAAACAGACGCAACTCTTCTTGAGAGTTTAAGCTTTTTATCGTCCTCAATCGCCATAAAGCGAAGAAGGATATGCGGCATACCGAAATAACCGAGTCCCCACGAAAGAGTTGTGATTATGTGCAAAAGGTTGTACGGCTCGCTCTCGCCCGTAGCTTCGGAATACGACGAAACGAACGAAAGATAACCGGGAAGCTGTTTTGCGTTTTCCGCAACAGCCGAGACGCCGCCTGCCGACACGGTGGCATATATCAGTACAAACACAATAGCCACGGTCATAATAATGCTCTGGACAAAGTCGGTGGTAGAGGCGGCAAAAAATCCGCCCGCAGCCGTGTAGCCAACTATTACTATTGCCGAAATCAGCATTGCGGTCATATAATTCATACCGAACAGCGACGAAAACAGCTTTCCGCAGGCGGCAAAGCCCGACGCCGTATAGGGAATGAAAAATATTATTATAATCAAAGCCGCCATACACGATAATATGTTTTTCTTATCGCGGAAACGGTGCGAAAAGAACTGCGGCAGGGTGAAAGAGTCGGTTTTATGGGTATATCTGCGAAGTCTGCCGGCAGTTAAAAGCCAGTTGAGATATGTACCTACGGCAAGTCCTATGGCGGTCCAGCCGACGTCGGCAACACCCGACAGATACGCAAGGCCCGGCAAGCCCATAAGCAAATAGCTTGACATATCGCTCGCCTCGGCGCTCATTGCCGTGACGAGAGGGCCGAGTTTTCTGCCGCCGAGATAAAAGTCGGTTGAGGACTCGTTCTTTTTGGCATAGTGAAATCCGATTACGAGCATTCCGACGAGATAAACAAATATCGTCGCCAAAATGCATACAGTTGATGACGTCATTTCAGCACTCCTCTTAAAAGCAAAAATAAAACGAGCCGCCGAGATGCTTCGGCAGCTCTCATTCCCGTATCGCCGTGTGCGATTCCGATAAAAGCTATTTTATCACACAAATTAAAATATTTCAACGATTTAATACATAAAATCGCCGATAAATTTAACGGTTTAATGTGCAAAAGCCGAATTTCACGGCAAAAAATCCCACACCATACAGATAAAAAACAACTCCGCTCCGCAGATGCTGCGCAGCGGGGTTGTTATGTATAAAATAAATTTACAAATTACAACTGTGTAAGATGATAAATGCTATAGCCGTATTCTTCTACAATTTCCGCTATTTGCCTTAGTCCTTTTGCATCCGTCTTAATGTGCTGTATTTTAGAATATACAGCATCATCGTCCTTAAATTCTTCTATAAGATTGCCACGATATGAGATTTTTTTCATCTCTTTCTCCTCGCCTTTAACAATCAAATATGAATCGTTGGCTGTTTTTTCGTTTTTGCTCATAGTTTTATCTATCCTTTCTTAGTTTCTTTTATATATGTACATGCTAATCCATTCTTTTCACGGCAAACATATAAATTTTCAGCATTGGGGTCATATGTTTTCTTAACAGGAACTGCAACCACATAGTATGCTTTGCCTAATAATGCTTTTTTCAATTCGTTTTCATCATCAAAATATAGTGCATATTCTGCTCCTTTACCAAATTCAATAGAAGTATAATTAGCAAATGTGTATGTTCCATCAGTATTTTTATAGTATAACTTAGTATCATTATTATTATTAGTATTATAAGTATTAACATCTTTCCAAGTAGTAAATTCTCCTTCAAAGATAATTCCTTCCTCTCTAAGTTTTGAGCAGTATCCAAACATTCCGCCCGAGGCATTGTTTAACATTACTATATTTGATGGTATTGTTATCTGTATCAAATCATAGCATTTGCCGAATCCAGGAGAGCTTATAGAACCTAAACCTGTAATCGGATATCCCTTATATGTTCTGGGAATTGCTAACACTTTTTGACCTTTTCCAACATCTGATGCCATTACCTCATAGCCAGAATCTTCATAGTGATATACGAAGTTAACATCGATATTCTCAGATGTACTATCGGAGATTTTTCCTAAATTATCCCGAGTATTATCTGTGTACTCAACTATCAATTCCCCATTAGAATTAAAGCTCATTTTTGCTATTCCTCGTCCGTCGGCGCCTTTGGAGCCCTGAAGTCCCTGCTGACCCTGCTCGCCCTTGTCGCCTTTATCTCCCTTGATATTGCCGAGGTTGGATATGGAATTATCGGACATTGTAACCACAAGCTCGCCGTCCGGGGAAAGTGTGAGCGACTTAATACCGAGTCCGTCGGCGCCGTTCGCGCCGTCCTTACCGTTCTCACCGGTAACCTTGCCGAGATTTTTGACGTCGCCGTTTGAATAGGTCAAAACAAGCTCGCCGGAGGTATTGATTTCCGCCTTGGTTATGCCTAAGCCGTCGGCACCCTTGATGTTACCGAGGTTAAGAACCGTGCCGTTTGTAAGTGTTACGGTCAATGCGCCGTCAGCCGACACATCGACATTTTGTATGCCCACGCCGTCTTTTCCGTTAAGTCCGCTGTCGCCTTTATCTCCCTTGTCGCCCTTTGAGCCTTTGATATTGCCGAGGTTTATAACGTTGCCGTTTGAGAACGAAAGCACAAGCTCGTTATCGGCATTTATTGTAACATCTGTAATGCCTACACCGTCAGCTCCGTTTGTACCGTTGATACCGTCAGTACCGTTGATACCTGCGTCGCCTTTTTCACCTTGAACGCCTTGGTCACCCTTTTCGCCTTGAATGCCTTGGTCGCCCTTGTCACCCTTTTCGCCTTGAATGCCTTGGTCGCCCTTGTCGCCTTTTTCGCCTTGAACTCCCTGTGCGCCGTCGTTGCCGACTACCTTGCCGAGATTTACCGTGTTACCGTCGCTGTATGTTATGACAAGCTCACCGAGAGCATTTATTTCGCTGCTTGCAACGCCTATGCCGTCGGTGCCATTCGTGCCGTCTTTACCGTCTGCACCGTTGAGGCCTGAGTCGCCTTTTTCGCCCTGAATGCCTTGGTCGCCCTTTTCGCCTTTTTCGCCCTGAATGCCTTGGTCGCCCTTTGCGCCCTTTATGTTTCCGAGATTAAGTGACGTTCCGTTCGTAAGAGTAATCAAAAGATTTCCGTCATTTGAAATTTCAATATTATTTATACCGGTGCCGTCTTTTCCGTCGGTTCCGTTGAGACCCGCGTCACCCTTTTCACCTTGAACGCCTCTTTCACCTTTTTCGCCTTTTTCACCCTGTACGCCTTGGTCGCCCTTGTCTCCCTTGTCACCTTTTGCACCGACAACGGGGCCGAGGTTTTCGGTAAGGTCGTTTGTGTATGTGATTACAAGTTCACCTGCGCTGTTGATTTCGGACTTTTTAACTCCTATACCGTCCGAACCGTTAAGACCGTTTTCGCCTTTTTCGCCCTTTTCGCCTTTTGCTCCCTGCAAGCCTCGCTCGCCTTTATCGCCTTTTTCGCCTTTTGCGCCTACAACCGCTCCTACATTGGCGCGCTGACCGTTAGAGAACGAAAGCACAAGCTCACCCTCCGAATTGATTTCGGCGGAAGAAACGCTTATGCCGTCTTTACCGTCGGTACCGTTTGTGCCGTTCACACCGTTTATACCGTCAGAGCCTACTATTTTACCGAGGTTTGCCGTCGTCCCGTCCGAATATGAAATAACAAGCTCACCCGACTCATTTATAACCGCTGCGGAAATGCTTATACCGTCCGTTCCGCTCGTACCGTCGGTACCGTCTCTGCCATCTTTTCCGTCAGCACCGTTTTTGCCGTCACGACCGTCTTTGCCGACTACTCCGCCGAGGTTTGCAGTTTCGCCGTTTGTATAAGTCAACACCAGTTCGCCTTTTTCATTTATAATCGAAGAAGCAATACCGACTCCGTTGTTTACTGTTTCACCGACAACCTTGTCAAGATTTACGCTGTTGCCGTCGGAATAGGAAATGACAAGCTCGCCCTTATCATTGATTTTTGCCGATTTTATTCCTATGCCGTCCTTACCGTCTTTTCCGTCTTTGCCGCTTGCGCCGACCGCCTTACCGACATTGATTTTTGTTCCGTCGGAAAGCGTAATTACAAGGTCGCCTTTTTCCGAAAATGCTGCGGAGCTGATATCGGATTTGTCTTTTTTCGACATTGCGGTAAGGGTTTTGCTCCAATCCTTTTCACTGCCCGAATATCCGTTATCGACGGCAATCTGATATGCCGATTTACCCTGGAGAGAAACAAGCCAATCATCAAGGCTTCCCGCATATCCCTGCTGCACCGCAAGCTCGTATGCGGACAAGCCGTTTTTAACGCTTGATGCCTGCACGCTTTTTCTGTTGTGCACAAAATTTGCGACTGCGAACGATATGCCGGTCATTATAGCTATCAGCAATACCGCCACAATCACTTTGATTGCCGCTTTACGTTTTGATGACGTTTTCTGTTTTTCCATTTATTTACAACTCCTTCTCAATAATAAAATACTTCATTTATGATAATACTCAATTATTGAGTATATGTCAATACTCAGCTTTTGAGTATGCTAACATTTTCACAAATTACAATGGAGGTTTTGTGGAAATGGATTACAGAACAAGGATGAGAAACATCAGGGAAGACAGAGATTTAACACAAAAGCAAGTAGGTGAAATCATCAACAAATCCCAACAGGGCTACAACCATATCGAAACCGGAAGAGCGGAATTGAAAATCGAGGATTTAATCAAGCTCTGTCAATTTTATAATGTTTCCGCCGATTATTTTATAGGTTTAACCGATCAAGAGTAAGTTCGGTTACCTAAACACATAATGCAGCGGTGCTTTGCGGTTTTAACACTACTTTGCACGATGCGGTGCTCAAATTTATCATATCTGTATATTGATGTTAATTTTTTTGGTGATATAATTGTGTTGCGTCCTACAAGGCGACACAGCTAAAAAAACAATACCGAAATAAAAAAATACGTAAATGCAAAAAGGATAATTATGCCGAAAAAGACGAAGTTAAAAAACAGTAACAAAATGGATATGATAAACGGCCCTATATGGAACAAGCTTCCGCGATTTGCGCTGCCCGTGGCTGCAACAGCAATACTTGAGCAGCTTTTCAACGCCTCGGATATAGCCGTAGTCGGAAACTTCACGGGCGCAGCCAAAACGGCCTCGGTTGCCGCCGTCGGAGCGAACAGCCCGGTAATCGGGCTGATACTCAACCTGTTTATAGGTATAGCCCTCGGTACAAATGTAATAATAGCGAACGCAATAGGCAGAGACGACAGAGAAACCGTACAGCGTGCGGTTCACACCTCGGTGCTCACCGCAATAATCGGCGGTTTTCTTGTAATGATACCCGGTGAAATTTTTGCCGTGCAAATTTTATCGGTTATGAGCATTCCGGAGGATGTACTGCCGTATGCCGTTCTGTATCTTCGCATATATCTGCTCGGCTTGCCCGTAATACTGTTGTACAACTTCCTGTCGGCCGTTTTCAGAAGCGTGGGCGATACAAAAACTCCGCTTATAGTGCTTGCGCTCTCCGGATGCCTCAACGTGCTTTTGAATTTATTCTTTGTAATAGTTCTTAAAATGACCGTAAACGGAGTTGCCATTGCCACCGTTATATCCAACGCAATCAGCTCGATTGTGCTGTTTATTGTTTTGATGAAGTCCGACAAGTACATAAAGCTGTCGCTCAGGGAGCTGCGCATAGACAAAAGAGTACTCGGTCAGATTTTGGAAATCGGTCTGCCGGCAGGCATACAGAGTGCTGTTTTTGCCATTTCAAACATAATAATTCAGGCGGCTATCAACAGTCTCGGAACAATAGTTATAGCGGCGTCGAGCGCGGCATTTAATATAGAGGTAATAGCTTACGATGTCTTTAACTCGTTCAGTCAGGCGTGCACGACCTTTGTCGGTCAAAACTACGGCGCCGGCAAGCTCGACCGCTGTAAGAAAACCCTGCTTCTGTCGATTGCGGAGGACACAATCGCAACAGCCGTCACAATAGGGCTTGTTCTTTTCTCGGGACGATTCCTGCTCTCGATATTCACAAGCGACCCACAGGTAATAGAGCTCGGCTACACCAGACTTTTACTGATTTTCTCGGCATACACGTTTTCAATGCTTTACGAAATTATGTCGGGGTATCTTCGCGGCTTCGGCATATCCTTGGTACCGGCTCTCCTCACAACAATAGGCGTTTGCGGCACAAGAGTATTTTGGATATACGTCGTTTTCCCGTCGTCGCCTACCTTCAAAACCATTATGTATGCGTACCCGATAAGCCTGTCGCTTACGGCGGTACTGATATTTATAGCTCTGCTCGCCTATCACCCGTCGCGCAGGTTTAAAGGCGCCGTATCCGCCGAATAATCCGGCCGCGTAAAATTATGACTTAATATAAAAAAGGCACGTTAGTTAAAAAATAACTAACGTGCCTTTGCCGTGTCTGCAAACGGAGCCGATGCTCATTCGGCTATACGGTTGTCATATATCATAACATTTCTGTGAACATCCTTGACTGGCTTCAAAAGACAAATAGGCTCAAACTTAATCGGGTCTTTTTTAGAAAACGTGTTGTCGTGAATTTTCATATTTCTGCACGGGCCGCTCTCGTACCAATCCCTGCAATCGCACGAGATGTAAATATCGGGCATACCGACGCTTTTGAACGTGTTACCGAAAATCTCCGACTCCTTATCGGTAGTACAGAGAATGCCTCGCGTCGGGATCGCATTAAAGGTACATCCGCTCACGGTGAGATTCGGGTTATACGTGATGTTCTCAAAGACATACATTTCCGGCTTCATCGGCGGCAGCTTTTCTTTGAATTTCACAATGACCGTCTTTTTATCAATGTTGTCGTCCGTGCTGTCTACGGTATAAACGCCGTCAAGCTCCGACAAATCGGTTCTGCTGTATATTTTCACTTTATCGCCGGAGTAAAACGCCTTGTAACCTCCCTGCTGATGATGTACAAATTCAAGCTCGGCGGTTCGCTCGTCGCAAGCCTTTCTGAACCTTAAAAATGCGCCGTGCACATTGATTGCGTCATCGTGCGGGTGTTCAAAGTGCGAGTCGGTTATTTTCACATAGCCCTTGCAGCCGCATACGTGAATCAAATCGGCAAACGAAGAAACTCTGTAACCGCTCGCCGGCTTAAATGTCAGCTTATCAAAGCTCAGGTTTTCGCACATCTGGGACAGCCACCCGAAGCCGTGCATATAGTTGACGGTTAACCTCTCGCAGAAGATATCGGAGCAGTTCTCGAAAAACAATCCGCAGTTGTCGCGCAGCTTATTACGAGACATCGCAACGACGTCTCCGACCTTGAATTTAGGCGACACAAAATATCTGCATTCGACGGTATGATCCCCCGTTTTTTTGATTTTAAAAGCGTTTTTCGTAGGTGAGCGCAACGTTCTGAAAACCTCGTCGCCTCTGTGAATTACGTTGCAGTAGCACTCGCCGTTGGCTGTATAGGTGTAGTAATTCTCTCCGCTGAACGGACTTTTTTCAAAGAACGTAAGATTATTATTTTTGACCTCAAAGTCGCTTCCCGTCGGGATTTTATATGTAATTTTATTGAGCGAACGCTCTACGACCTCCATTTCGAAATTCGTCGGGGAGGCATATCTTACGGTGAAATTTACAAGCCTTACATTTTTACAGCCGCGCAGAGAAAACGCACACATATCGCCGTGAATTACAAGGGTTGAACCGCAGCCGTCCACGGTAATATTCTCCTTATTCTCGATAAGCACCGCAAAATACTTGTCGGGTGCCTTAAAAGAGTCCGTATTTGTCATATGGCAAACCTTGTGAATACAGCGCTCCTTGTAAAAATGATACTCATTCTTCGGGAAAATAAGAGTGTCTCCGCTCTGCAATTCATTTATCGCTTTGATAACGCCCTCGGCAGAATTTGAGACGTCGCAGAAATCCGTGGCTTTGATATTCAATGTCATCCTCCGATTGTAAATTATAGCATAAGCTGTTTAGATTGTTTTTAACTACGTGCTCGTTTTCGGCACATTCAGGTGTGCTCACATCACCGTTTGAGTCGGATTTTCAAGATGTAATGCCGGCTTTTTTAAGCTCCCTCTTCAGTCTCTTGACTGCCGCTGCAAGTATGATTTCGGTGTTTGTTCCGGTTGAAATAAGGCAATACACCTCGTGATAAACCGCATAAAACGCGCACTTCAAATCACACTTTTCCGAAACGGGATATTTCCTTTTATATGCTTCGTAAAGCCCGAAGCACTCCCCGGTCAGGTTTCTCAGCTGGAACAAATCAAATTCTTTGTCAGCCCACTTGCACTCAAGGGGGTCGATTATCGCGGTGATATTAAGTCTTTTATCGGACATTACATTCATAACATTCAAATCGCCGTGGATAAGAGACGCCTCTTTTACGGGCTCGCTGAAAATGTAATCAAAATTTTTCCACGCCGTTTGCATAACATTAAGCGTGCTGTCCTTCAGCCGTTTTTTTCTGTTAAGCTCTGCGGCGGTCTGTAAAATATCCTGCGCAAACGGTCGGTAAAAATCAAGCCAATTATCGTACTCGGGGAAATCGAGGCTGCCGAATTTGTTGCAGGTAACGCTGTGCCAATTTGCAAGACAATCCGCTATTTCATCTGCAAATTTCGCTTTTCTTTTTTTGCTTAAAAACAATTTCGAAAAGTCGGTGAAGCAGTCTGTTCCGTTCACAAATTCCTCAATTATAAAATCCATGGGGATTTCGTCGGTTGCGTCAAAGGTAAAATAGACCTTGGGAATATGAACCAGCGAGCTTTCGGCAAGCTTTTTCAGCGCGGCGCTCTCATTATGCTGCATACCGGCGACGCGGCAGGCCTTTACCGTAAGAATGTACGGCATCACGGGCAATTCGGCCTTGTAAACATATCCGAAGGAGCCGCCGCCTATGTATTTAATCTGCGTTGCTCGGCTCCCGTAATGTAGATCGGAAGAGCGTCGTGTAGGGAAAGAGTGTAGATCTCGGTGGTCGCC
>ONZX01001752.1_pt1 | contig 10346 bp, 10 predicted proteins | sample 1671831 | NCBI WGS metagenome assembly ONZX01 (sample SAMN06348197, study PRJEB24527) | human gut metagenome | reverse complement strand
CGGCTCTTGGCGCGGAGATCCGCCGGAGCGGTGCTTAAGCCTTAAGGCGGGAATTATGCGGTGTTGCCTAAGGAAACGTGCGAGCTATAAGCGAACGGGCAGAGCCCTTCTAGGCTTCGCTTCGCTCGCCCACCTCCCCTGTGAGGGGAGGCTTTTGCGTGGGCACTGCCCGCGAGAAAGGTGCCCCCACGAAGTGGGGAGCTGGCCGAGTTTACAAGGCCTGAGGGGCTCTGCCGCTTGGCCTTAACCACAAAATTCATCGAACCAACACATATAGCAAAGGAGAATCACCTATGCGCCCTGCTGATTCCTGGCGGGATTATGAGCTGCTGGACGCTACCAACCACAACCGGTTGGAGCGCTGGGGCCAGACCCTGCTGATCCGTCCCGACCCGCAGGTCATCTGGAAAAACGACGAGACCAGCCCGCTGTGGGCCAAGGCCGACGCTGTCTATTACCGCTCTGCCAAGGGCGGCGGGCAGTGGAATTACCACAAAAAGCTGCCGCAGAAATGGCAGATCCACTGGAACGATTTGACGCTGATCGTCAGCCCCACGGGCTTCAAGCACACCGGCGTTTTCCCGGAGCAGGCCGTGAACTGGGCATGGTACCAGGAAAAGATACGGCAGGCTGGCCGTCCCATCCGCGTGCTGAACCTGTTCGGCTACACGGGCGGTGCAACGCTGGCGTGCCTGACCGCGGGCGCGTCCGTCACCCATGTGGACGCCAGCAAGGGCATGGTCGCCTGGGCGCGGGAGAACGCTGCCGCCAGCGAGCTGGCAGACCGCCCCTGCCGCTGGATCGTGGACGACTGCGCCAAGTTTGTGCAGCGTGAGATCCGCCGCGGCAGCCGCTATGACGCTGTCATCATGGACCCGCCGAGCTATGGCCGCGGCCCGGGCGGCGAGATCTGGAAGCTCGAGGACAACGTCTACGACCTCATCACGCTGACTGAGCAGGTGCTGAGTGACGACCCGCTGTTCTTCGCCATCAACTCCTACACCGAGGGTCTGAGCCCCGCGGTCATGGAATACATCGTCAAAACGACGCTTTGCCCCGTCAAGGGCGGCCACACCCACTGCGACGAGATCGGTCTGCCGGTCTCCGCCACAGGCGGCGTGGTGCCCTGCGGCGCAACGGCCATCTGGGAGAAATAAGCCATGCCGAATCAGGAACCGATGATCAAAGTACAGGACGTCCGCTTCCGCTACGACCCCGAGCAGCCCAAGTACGCTGTGGACGGCGTGAGCCTGGACATCCGCCGCGGCGAGTTCGTCGCCGTGCTGGGCGCGAACGGCTGCGGCAAGTCCACGCTGGCGAAGCACTTCAACGCCATTCTGCTGCCCGAGGCCGGTACCGTGCTGGTCGAGGGCATGGACACCCGCAACGAAGACCATCTCTACGATGTGCGCCAGAAGGTCGGCATGGTGTTCCAGAACCCCGACAACCAGATCGTGGCGACCATCGTCGAGGAGGACGTGGCCTTTGCGCCGGAGAACCTCGGCGTGCCGCCCGAGGAGATCCGCACCCGCATCGACGAGGCCATGAAGCTGGCGGGCATCTATGAAAAGCGCGAGGCCGCGCCGTACAAGCTGTCCGGCGGCCAGAAGCAGCGCGTCGCGATTGCGGGCGTTATCGCCATGCGGCCCGACTGCCTTGTTATGGACGAGTCCACCGCCATGCTGGACCCCCATGGCCGCGCGCAGGTCATGAAAACCATCCGCCAGCTGCGGGCGGCGGGCATCACGATCGTGTCCATCACCCACTACATGGAGGAGGCCGCCCAGGCAGACCGCGTGCTGGTCATGAGCCGGGGCCGCATCGTCATGGAGGGCACGCCCGAGCAGGTGTTCAGCCAGACCGAGCGGCTGCACGGGTATCACCTCGATGTCCCGCAGGCCGCCGAGCTGCGCGACGAGCTGGTCAAGGCCGGGATCCCGATGCCGGAAAATGTCATTACCCCCGACGCCTGCGCGGAGGAATTATACAAGCTGCTGAAATAAAGGAAGCCTTCCCCCTTGGGGGAAGGTGGCCGAGGCCCCGCCCGAGGCCGGATGAGGGGCGAGCTTGCCGAGGTATCCCGTTTATGGGAAATCGCCGCGAAGCCGCCCCTCATCAGTCGGCGGGCGGAGCCGCCGACAGCTTCCCCCTTGGGGGAAGCCACTCTGACGAAAAACTCCCACGTATGCCGGAACGGCACCGCAACCGGGCTGTATCCGGCGGGAAAGGAACAACTATGTCCGAAATCATTCGTGTTGAAAACCTGAGCTACATCTATAACCAGGGTATGCCCGACGCGACGAAGGCGCTGGATGACGTGTCCTTCACCGTCGAGGAGGGCGACTTTGTCGGCATCATCGGCTCGACGGGCAGCGGAAAATCCACGCTTATCAGCCATTTCAACGGCCTGAACCGCCCGACATCGGGCCGCGTCCTTGTGGACGGCAGGGACCTGTGGGAGCAGGGCGCAGACCTGCGCAGCTTCCGCTTTCTCGTCGGCCTTGTCATGCAGTACCCCGAGTACCAGCTGTTTGAGGAGACCTGCGCCCGCGACATCGCCTACGGCCCGCGCAACATGGGCCTGGACGAGGCCGAGGTCCAGCGCCGCGTCAGGGAGGCCGCCGCGTTCGTCGGCCTGTCCGATGAGCTGTTGGAAAAAAGCCCGTTTGAGCTTTCGGGCGGGCAGAAGCGCCGCGTTGCGATTGCGGGCGTCATGGCCATGCACCCCCGCGTGCTGGTGCTGGACGAGCCCGCCGCCGGTCTGGACCCCGAGGGCCGCGACACGATCCTGAGCCAGATCAGGGACTACCATGAGAAAACCGGCATCACGGTGTTGCTGGTCAGCCACTCGATGGAGGATATTGCCAAGTACGCCAACCGCGTGCTGGTCATGCACCGCGCCAAAATTGCCATGTATGACACGGTGGAAAACGTCTTCGCCCACGCGCAGGAGCTGCTGGAGCTGGGGCTTTCGGTGCCGCAGGTCACGCAGATCTTTTTAAAGCTGCGCCAGATGGGGCTGGACATCCCCGCGGACGTCTACACGATCCCCTATGCGGTCAAAACGATTCAAAAGGCGCTGGCCGCCAAACAGGGAGGTGGGGCAAATGCTTAAAGATATTACGATAGGTCAGCATTTTCCCGGGCATTCCATCCTGCACCGCTGCGACCCGCGGCTCAAGCTGGTCGCGACGATTGCCTATATCGTCGTGCTGTTTGTGGCCCCGAACCCGCTGGGGCTGGCACTGTCCATCCTGCTGCTGGCCGCGCTGTACAAGGTAGCACAGATTCCCGGCAAGATGATTTTGAAAAGCCTAAAGCCCATCGTGCCCATCGTGATTTTTACGGCGGTGCTGAACCTGTTCTTCGTCACGGGGCAGGGGGAGCCGCTTGTGCACTTCTGGGTTTTGAACATTTACGTCGAAGGTGTCAAGTATGCCATCCTGCTGGCGGTGCGCGTCTGCGCACTGATTGCAGGCACGAGCCTGCTGACCTACACGACCAGTCCCATCGTGCTGACCGACGCCATTGAGAGCCTGCTGCGCCCGCTGGCGAAGCTGCACTTTCCCGTGCATGAGCTGGCCATGATGATGACGATTGCGCTGCGGTTCATCCCGACCCTGATTGAGGAGACGGAAAAGATCATGAACGCCCAGAAGGCCCGCGGCGCGATGCTGGACAGCGGCACATTTACCCAGCGCATCAAGGCGCTGGTGCCGATCCTGATTCCGCTGTTCATCTCGGCGTTCCGCCGCGCCGACGAGCTGGCCATGGCGATGGAATGCCGCTGCTATCACGGCGGCGAGGGCCGCACCCGGCTCAAGCAGCTGAAATTCACCGGCGAGGACTTCAAATGCCTGGCGGTCATTGCCGTGGCGCTGGTGGCCATTGCCTGCACACGATTCTTTGTGCCGGGGCTGGCGTAAGAATCAGCCGCCCTGTAGGGGCCGGGCATGCCCGGCCCGCAGCCTTCCCGCAAGCGTCTGCTTGCCTTACACAACCGGGCCGGGCATGCCCGGCCCCTACTTGGTTCTGACATGAATTATCTACTTTGGATAAGCTACAAGGGCACCCGCTATGCCGGGTTCCAGGTCCAGCCAAATGCGCCCACGGTCTGCGCGGTTTTGCAGGACGCGATGCAGGCGGTGTTCGGCTGCCGCCCCGACGTCAAGGGCTGCTCCCGCACCGATGCCGGCGTCCATGCGCGGCGTTTCGCGCTCAGCTTCTGCTATACTGGCAAAGTGCCGATGCAGAAAATCGTGCCCGCGCTCAACGCCCACCTGCCGCCGGACATCCGCGCAGTGGACATCCGGTCCGTGCCGGACGGCTTCCACGCGCGTTACGCCGCCCACGCCAAGACCTACCGCTACTACATTTTGAACGCGCGGGTGGATGATCCGTTCACCTACGACACCTGCCACAGGGTAGGGGCCGCGCTCAATCTGGCCGCCATGCAGGCCGCTGCGGCGCAGTTCATAGGCACGCACGATTTTTCCGCACTCTGCGCGTCCGGGTCCAGCGCCGCCGCCCACGGGGATACCGTGCGGACGATTACGGATTGTACTGTTGTACAGAACGGCGATTTGTTTACAATTTCCGTGACCGCCGACGGCTACCTCTATAATATGGTGCGCATTTTGGCGGGCACGCTCGCGGACGCGGGTCTTGGCAAACGGACGCCGGAGAGCATCCCCGCCCTGCTGGAAAGCGGGGACCGACGCCGGGCCGGACCGACGCTGCCCGCAAAGGGGCTGTTTTTGGAGAAAGTAGACTATCCCGGGTTGGATGACGTTTAATGGCGTACCGTAGGGAGGGGTCTTGACCCCTCCGCGGAGCCTGACCACCGCCGCTAACGGCCCGGAGGCGTCAAGACGCCTCCCTACAAACCAACCCATACGCACAAATTTTTTCGGAAAGGAGGGGGCCCACCTATGAGTAAGGCGGACAGAGATCGGCAGGCATTGCTGCAGCGGCTGGCGCGTGAGCAGAGGCGGGCCCTGAACGCCGCCGCCCGCGACGCAGACCGCGCCCGCACGCCGACCAGCCCCATCATCGACCCGACCAACCTCCAGGACCGACCATGCCCACGATGTCCAAGACCGCCTCCGCCCGTCTTCTTCCTCTCCTGACGTTCGCCGCGCTTCTCGCAGGCTGCGCCGGGACCCCGAAGGACGTGCCGATGCCGGTGGCGCCGCCTCCCGCCGTGACGCCGGACGTCCTCAAGGTCCAGGCCGCCACCACCGTGCATGATCCGTCGATCAACCTCAAAACGGCGTTCGAAACCTGGGGCATGTGCATCCCCGAGTCGCGCGTCTGGGAGGAGCTGGAGCCGGGCAGGGTGGCGTTCGTGTGCCACTACGACGACGCGACGCAGGTGCAGTTCGAGTTCCGGGTGACTGGCGGCGACGTGAAGCTCACCACCTTCTACTTCACGAGCCAGAACGACGCGGACTTCTCCGGGATGAGCGTGCGCGGGGAAGAAGCCGAAGCGGCGCTCGACGCCGTCTACAAGAACAAGGATCCGCTCCGCTGACGGGCATCCTCGAAGGCCTCGGAATCCTCCGACCCATCCACAGAAAACCGAACGCCCGGAGCATTGCGCTTCCCGGGCGTTCTTGTCTTCAGGGACCGGCGTGCGGTCGGGTTCCGCTCAAAGCATCAACCCCACCCGCGCACGTGGTCGATCTCGTCCGTCACGACCCCCGCGGCGTCGACCAGAAGGAGCGTCCGGTAGGGCGCGGCCGTGGGGCAGGCGTGGTTGGGGAGCACGCGCAGGCGCGTCCCGACGGGGTAGAGGTCCAAGGGGAGCGTGTAGCCCTCCCGCGCCGTGATGATCCCGTGCTCCTGGTTCGCACCCGACATGACGACGTTCCCGCCCAGAAGCGGGACGCCCTCCACATCGCACACGAGCCCGTAGCCGTAGTCGCAGTGCTGGTTCGCGGTGCCGCGGTCGCGCGACATCGCCATCCAGCCGGCGTCGACGATGAGTTGCCCCTTCTCGGCCTTCTTCCCGATCACGGTGCAGAGGACCGACCCGGCGATGTCGTCAAGCCCCACGGTCCCGAGGTTCGCCTGGAAGAGGTCTCCCATGGCGTAGACGCCCGCACGGATTTCCGTGACGCCCTCCATGCTCTCGGCCGCCATGAAGGTGGGGGAGGAACCCGCCGAGACGATGTCGACCAGGAACCCCGCCTGGCGGAGGCGCTCCGCCGCCTTCACGATCCCGGCGCGCTCGTTTTCGGCCGCCTTCTTCGCGGCCTCCACACCTTCGTGGTCGTAGCTCCCGCCCGCGTGCGTCAACACCCCGGCCAAAATCGCGCCGTGCTTCAAGGCGTGCGCGGTGTCGATCAGATCGTCCGCGTCGGGAAGAAGCCCCGAGCGGTGGCCGTCGACGTCGATCTCAAGGAGCACCGGCATCACGCACCCTTCCGCCATGCAGAAGTCCGACACCATCTTCGCGGCTTCCGCGCTGTCCAAAATGATCTTCAAATCGCACCCCGAGCGGCGGATGCGTGCGACTTCGTGGAGCTTCTGCGGGGCGATCCCGACCGCGTAGATGAGGTCCGAAACGCCGCGCTCGGCGAACCACCGGGCTTCTTCCAAGGTCGAGACGGTGGCCGGGCCGTCGAGATGTTCCATCTGCCGGCGCGCGATCGTGATCGACTTGTGGGTTTTGAGGTGCGGGCGCAGCGTCACGCCGAGCGCTTTGGCTCGGTCGAGCCCGCGCTTGAGATTTCGGGTGAGCTTCGCGTCGTCGATCACGAAGGCGGGCGTCTCAACGGCGGCGGACGTGAGCGCGTGGCCCACGGGGGATTCGGTATGCATGTCGGTCCTGGTTCCTTTTTTGGGGGCGGTCTTTGGAAGTCTTCGGGTCTCGGGGTGTTTGGGCCGCGGGCGCGGTGAAGGGTCCTCAAGGGGAAAGGGAGCGCCTTCAACCTCGGCCCGAAGGTCGGCCGCTTCAGGTCTGAAAAGGGATTTTACGCGCCCATTCGTCGTCTTGGTTCGCCGGAAGCTTGGAATGCGGGCAAACCTGCGGACAAATGTTCGGGCGCTCATCTTCTTCCGCACCCCGATCGGGAGCAGCAATGCGTTCTCCGCCGGGCGGAGGTCTGAAAAGGCGTTTCGTTGTGACGTCCGCTCGGAGCTCCGCCCGTCAGGGCTGTCTTCACGCAGGGGCTCTTCCCGAAGAACCGCCGCCCGAGTGGCCGAAGCGTAGAATGTCCTGTCTCATCGACCATCCCGCAGACCAACCCAAAGACCTCCCATTGAGGAGTCCCCCCATGCGCATCATCACGCCGCCCTTCAAGGGCGAAAACAAGGGCCACTACAGCGCCGGCATCGTCTCGAAGGGGATGCTCTACGTCTCGGGTCAGCTCTCGATCGACCCCGACACGCGCGAAGTGGCGAAGGGCGGGATCCGCGAACACACGCGCCTCGCGCTCGACAACGTCGACCGCGTGTTGAAGGCCGCCGGGTGTCGGCGCGATCAGGTCGTGCTCTGCCGCGTCTATACGCCCTCGGTCGAAAACTGGGGCCCCATCAACGAGGAATACGCCGCGTTCTTCGGCGAGCACAAGCCCGCGCGCGTCGTGGTTTCGACCACCGATCTTCACTTCGGCTGCCTCGTCGAGATCGAGGCCGTCGCGGAAATGGACGAGGACTGAGGTCCGCCGTATCTCTCTGGAAGGCGCTGAGGTCCGCCGAATCCGCCGCACCGACTACACGAAAGACCAGTCCGAAAGGAAGGCCAAAGAAGGAGAAACCGCCATGCACTACCGCTGCGCCGCCTGCGGGAAGGAAACCCCCGTCACCACTCACGCCCCGACCTGCACGTGCGGGGGTCTGTTCGACCTCGTCGTCGACGCCCCGAAGTGGGATGAGAAGCTGATCGACCGCTCCGCCTGGAGCCTCTTCCGCTACCGCGCTTTTCTCGGCGTCGACACGCCGGAAGCCCCCGACGCGCCCTGGCGCCGCATCACGATGGGCGAGGGCATGACGCCCGTCATCCCGTTCGACGAGAATCTCCTCTTCAAGATGGACTACTTCATGCCGACGCTCTCCTTCAAGGACCGCGGTGCGGCGACGTTGGTCGCGCACATGGCGGCGATCGGCGTCAAGAAGTGCGTACAGGATTCGAGCGGCAACGCCGGGAACAGCGTCGCCGCCTACTGCGCCCGCGCGGGGATCGAGTGCGAGATCTACGTCCCGGAAGGGACGTCCCCCAAGAAGATCACGATGATCGAGGCGCACGGCGCCAAGGCCGTGGTCGTCCCCGGCACGCGCGACCACTGTGCGGACGTCTGCCGCGCGCGCGTGAAGGAAGAGGGCGTCTTCTACGCGAACCACGTTTTCAACCCCTTCTTCTACGAAGGCACCAAGACCTACGTCTACGAAGCCTTCGAGCAGTTGGGCCGCATGCCCAAGCACATCCTTGTTCCCGTCGGGAACGGCACGCTCTTCATCGGGACCGTGCTCGCGCTTGAGCACCTCCAGGCCTCGGGCGCGATCGACGAATTCCCGCAGATCATCGCGGTGCAGGGTGAGAACTGCGCGCCGCTCTGGGAGGCCGTTCAGAAGGGGTCGCCCGAACCCGCGCAGATTGAGGTCAAGCCCACGCTCGCCGAAGGGATCGCGATCGGTCAGCCGATGCGCGGCCGGGAACTCCTCGACATGATCCGCCGTCACGACATCCGCGTCGTCACCGCGCGCGAAGACGAGATCCTCGGCTGCCGTCACGAGATCGCCCGCCGCGGGATCTACTGCGAGCACACGACCGCCGCGAACCTCGCCGGCTACCGCAAGTACGTCGAGCTCTACGGCCCCGCGCCCGACACGCTCGTCACGATGTGCGGGGCGGGAATCAAGTCGGATCATTGATCTCGGCAACCCCGTCGCTCTGAACAATTGAGCTTCACAAGAAAGCCCGTTCGGTTTCGTGCCGACGGGCTTTCGGCGTCTTGGGGTCCGGTACGTACGGCAGCCCCGGCCGCAGGGTCCGTCCGCACCTCCCGCAGAAGCCGGTCAGGACCTCCGACACGAAATCTTCATCTTCATGACGGCTCCGTGACGCGCCGCATCTTTTCCGGTCGGTGAGGGCGCAGGGCGTCCTTCCGCGGGGCCTTCGTCCGGTACTTCATCCGGTTCAGAACCCCGCCCGTCCTCCGATCCCGCCGGGGCTGCGCGCCACCGGGGTTCGGTCGCCGTCCGTTACGCGCACCCCGGAAACGCCCCGTCCCGGGTCCCCACCATGGGGCTTTCCCGGCGGTCCGCTCCGCCCGCCCGGGCGCCTTTTACTGACAGCAAAACGTCATCCGCACGTCAAGGCGCCGTCATACGCCGTCTTCAAGATGCGCGGTAGCGGAGCGGGGCGCCGGCGGCGAACCATGGATGCCGAACCGGGCGCCCGCCGCTCCCCTTGAACCGAACATCCGCCGGGCGCGCCCGGCGCCACCCTCGACCCGAACGGGATGATGATTGTGATGACCCAGAAGTCCGACAAACCCAACGCCTCCTTCACGAAGACCCTCTTCGCCGCCGCCTTCGCCGCGGCCGTGACCTTCTCGTCCGGCGCCGCTTCGGCCGGCGCCGACAACATGGTGATCGCGATGCCGCAGCTCCCGACCATCATCGAACCCCAGGGCATCAACAACAACGCGATTGACCGCTGCGTCTCCGCCGTATTTGAAACCCTCGTCAAGGCCGACCAGACGACCGGGGAATTGAAACCCGGCCTGGCGGAAAGCTGGAAGCGCATTTCGCCCGACACCGTCGAATTCAAGCTGCGCCCGGGCGTGAAGTTCCACGACGGCACGCCCATGACCGCGGACGACGTCGTCTTCTCGTTCGGGCCCGAGCGCTTCTCGGGCGAGCGCGCGCCGGGACGCGCCGCGGCTTGGGAGTTCCTCGGAAACCTCAAGGAAGTGGTGAAGGTCGACGACCACACCGTGCGCATCACGATGAAGACGCCGGATCCGATCATCGAGCGGCGCTTCTCCGCGCGCATGTCCGAAATCGTCTCGGAAGACGGTTGGAAGGCCGCGGGCGGTTGGGACAGCTGGATCAAGAAGCCGATCGGCACGGGGCCCTACCGCATCGTGGAATTCAGGACCGGGAACCGCCTGGCGCTGGAGCGCAACCCCGACTACTGGGCGAAGCCCGCGCCCGCCGCGAAGGTGACGTTCGTCGAGGTGCCGGAACTGTCGTCGCGCGTCGCGGGGTTGAAGTCCGGCGAATTCGACCTCATCACCGAGGTGACGCCCGATCAGGTGAAGCCCCTTCAAGCGGACGGCACCGTCGACGTCGTGGGCGGTCCGATCGACAACATCTACGGGATGATCTTCGACTCG
>ONZX01001750.1_pt1 | contig 10360 bp, 10 predicted proteins | sample 1671831 | NCBI WGS metagenome assembly ONZX01 (sample SAMN06348197, study PRJEB24527) | human gut metagenome | reverse complement strand
TATACCTGTTTCAGGCTGTATGTAGTTGCTGGATTTTTTCCATCCGTAAAAGAATTTGTTGCCTGATTCCAAGAGATTTCTATACCGTTTGCATTACTTCCTACATAAAATTTTTGGCTGGTGGAATCATAATAGTAACCACTCTGCACCTGATTATAAGTACCAAGTGTAGCATCAGTTGTCTTTGATCCAAACACATCCTCCAATTTAACCTGACTGGTCGCTGGATCATAGAACGTTGTCCCGTCACTGTTTAAGATTTTTTCCAGTTCCACCGTATATTTTCCATCTGTTCCGGTAGATTTCATTGCAAAACGCGCTGTATAGGAATAACCGAGATTATCAAAAAATGTCAGTGTTTTGACAAGTCCGTTGTCTGACAATACATCCTTATCATTTTTATCAATAATACCGGAAACATTTGCCTGTGTGGTTGCCTCCGGAGCAGATGTCAGGTTGGATGTCTGCATGACACGAAGTGCAGATACGGTATCCTTCTTGATATTTCCTGTTGTCGGATCTACCTGCCATCCCATAACTGTATAACCGGTGGATGTCATACATAAGTTACCGGCACCATCTACATAGAAAGAACCGGCTCTGGTAAACAGGTTCTCAGAACCGTTGTTAACTACAAAAAAGTTTGTCGTAGACTGGTCTGATAAACGGATATCGAATGCACGTCCGGTTGTTTCAGCCGCACCGGAAGTTGTGATGCTTAAGTTTGTTGCACCGGTCGTAACACCAAGACCGATCTGTTTTGCATTCACACCACCGGTACCTGTTGCTGCGTTCGCACCGGATGCATTACTTGTCATCTGATATAAAACATCCTGAAATACAACTGAGGATGATTTAAAAGCTACTGTGTTTACGTTGGCGATATTGTTACCAATAACGTCCATTTTTGTCTGATGTGTCTTAAGACCTGACACAGCAGAGTACATTGATCTCATCATAGTTGAAATTGACCTCCTAAGTTCTTTTGTGCTGCCTTCCCTTCTGTCATTCCGGGAATCTAGCCTCCATTTCGGTCCGGCTACGTGATCACAGCACCATCAATATTGGTATAAATATTATCATCGGACTCTGTCCGGTCCATTGCTGTAACGACTGTCCTGTTCGGAACATTTACGATAAAAGCGAGTGAATCAACAATTACTAACGATTCTCTGATTCCCTTTTCACCAGCCTTAAAAACGCCTGTCTCAAGTCGTTCATTCTGTTCCTCTGACAGATTGATATTACGATCCATCAGGCGCATCGTGGCATGCTTGGAAAATTTGAGTGTCCCACCTGCTTTTGCATCCTGCTTCTGCTTTAAAATATCTTCAAAGGAGACACCGCTCGAAGTTACCGCATCCGTGCTTTTCCGAGTCAGATACTGGTCAGTTACCTGCTCAATGGAAGCAAACTGGTTACTGATCTTATTCATAATCGCATTTCCCTTCTGTCAGATATCAGGTTTTATCTGTATCTGTCGTTGTGTCTGTATCCGTTTTTGTATCTGTTCCTGTTGTCGTATCTGTTGTTGTACCTGTCGATGATGAAGTACTTTTATACCAGTCTTTTCCTGCAAGTTTTTCCATCTGTGCAAGCAGTTCCTGATATTTTTTCAAAGTATCTGTATCGATCTTTGACTGCTGATAAGAATTCAGATTATCGTAATATGTCTTTAAATTCTTGACATCATCCTTGTCACTTAATGTAAGCTGTGCTGCGGATGGCAATTTAGCAACCGCTGCTGCAAACGTCTTAGCAAGTGTCTCTGCCTCCATGTATTCGGTATCTGCAACCTGATATACATCAGAAAGTGAATATAACACCCCATTTACACAGATCTTCTGCTCACCGTTTTCTTTCTGTACATAATCAACAAATCCCTCTGTTGCTGTTGTTTCTCCAGTCGAAGATGTTGTCTTGATAATAACATATTTTCCAACAAGTGCATTTGCATTGCTGCTCTCGATTGTACTCTGCATACCAAGTGTTGCTTCCATCTGTGAAAATGTAGCAAGCTGTGCAACATACTCCGTATTGCTGGTAGGCTCTAACGGATCCTGATACTGCATCTCTGCACATAACAGCTGTAAGAACTGGTCATAGCCAAGGTCATTGCTGGTATCCGATTTGCTTGTAGTACTGGTATCCTTTGGTATTTTTCCGTCTACAACGGGCTGAATTAATGCCATTTTTTTCTCCTTTCTTTTGTTTTAAGCAGTATAATCTACGGAATTACCGTGATCTGCCATAATCTGCGCCACAAGGGCTTCTTCCTCACTCATGACTCCGGAGAGTTCATCTAACTCATCTAAGTTGATTCTTCTAGTCTTTGGCGAAGCTTTTTCCTGCTCCTCTGCCTGTCTCTCTTCCTGTTTTGCATTCTGCTCTAAGTTTTTTTCAAACTCATGGCTTCCAACCGTAACTTCTACGGCATCCACCTTCACACCTGCCTGGTTCATACTCTGTTTGAGTTCTGCCATCTGCGCTTCTAACGCTTCTTTTACCAGTTCGTTCTGTGTCATAATATGAGCAGATACATTTCCTTCCTTGGTCGTTACTTCGATATAAATCTTGCCAAGGTGTTCCGGGTTCAACTGCATCTCCATCGTCGTCTGTGCTTCACGGACAGTGATTTTTGTAAATTCTGTTACCTGACGGATCAGATCTAAAGTGTCAAGCTGTCTTGAAAATTCCGGCACATTTTCCGGTGTTTTTACTGCTGCCGGATCTGCCACATGTTCCTGATTCACAAATGCTGTCTGACCCGATGCATTCCCAGATTCATTTTTACTGCCTGTCTGCTGTCCCTTATCTGACTCTGTCTTTACATCCGGTTCTTCTGTTTTCTCCGGCATCAGGCCATCATTTACGTCATCGGTATCCTTCACATTATCTGCGACTTCTTTCTGCAGAACAATGTTGTCCTCCGGCTTCTGTGTTTCCACTTCATCTTTATCATCTTTTGCATCTGAAATCATCTGCTCCGGCACAGCATCTGCTGCCGTCTGTACTGCGTTGTCATTTTCCGGCACCTGAATATCCGCCGGTAACTGCTCTGCATTCACATTTGTGTCTGTTGCAGCAGCCATCTCAGTAAACATCTGCGTTGTCATTCCAAGTTCATCTAACAGGTTCTGTGACAACTCTCCAATTTCATTTACAATTTCCATAAATGAACTGTTGCACAGCAGTTCTCCAACATTTTCACATCCTGTGAGTTCAGCTGTAAGCTGCGCAAGCTGATTCGGCTGTATCAGATCTGCAACAGTAAGTCCTAACTTCTGCATGGCATCTGCGATTTCTTCATCTGTCACACCAAGTTTATCTTTCAAAACCTGTCTCACATCCTCATCAAATGCAGCTAACTTTTCATCCGCATTTTCTGATTGAATGTCCGTTTTGCCTGCTGAATTATCTTTTATACTGCCCGCAGCATTCTGATAACGTTCATAATCATCTGCCACACTACTGTTTCCGGTTACAGCTGCCACATCCTGTCTGCTGTTCTGTCCACCATAATTGTAACCGCCTCCAACCTGGGTTGTCATCTGGCTCATCACTTCTGCAAACTGAACTTTCAGATCGCCTTCTTTTGTTCCGGTCAGTGTCTGGCCGCCCTGTCCTATGGACATAATTCCAGCCACTTCTGAAACGCGCGTGCTTCCCATGTTTCTTCCTCCTTTCCCTTTCGCTGCATGTACTGCCGCTTAATGATCTATTCTGAAGGTTTCATGATCTCTGTTACCTTTGCAGCGGTATCAGAAGTCATTTTACCAAGAATAGCAGCTCTTGAATCTGCATCCATACCATCTAAAATCTGTGCAACCAGTTTCAGGTTGTCTGTCATGGTATCAAAAATTGCTGCTGCCTCTTTTGGCTTCATGGATGAATATGTTTTGATGTAATCATCAAGCTGCTCATCCTCTGCCGTCTGTGCCACTACCTGCTTATACAGTACTTCTGCATTTGCAGGATCGATGCTTTCGTAATATTTCTTATATTCCTCAATATCCGGGGCTACATCAGAAAAGACAACATCCTCATAGAAGCTCTGCTTTTCCTTTTCAAATTCTGCCTCGTTTTCCTTATATTGCTGTAATTCCTGTGATTGAGCTTCTAACTGGCTGATATAATCCGCATTTGCAGACGATGCATTCTGTGCATCTGCCAGTTCTTTTTCAAGTTCTTTAATGCGCTCAACCGCATCTGCCATCGTATCATACGCATAAGCACTGTCCTCTGTTGAAACCTGCTCCACCGCATCATCCGGTAAAATCTTATTTACATAAGGGACATCTTTCAGGATCGGTGCAAGCACGCCTGATCCAAATCCTCCAACATCCCATTTAATCAGAAGGGCAATAATTGCAAACCATACAACTATGATCAGAAGGGAAACAAAAAATACCGCAACTTTGCTGCCGCCGCTTTCTTCTTCAAGTTCATCGCTCTCTGCTGCATGCTGTGCTTTCTTCTGCTTTGCCTCTTCTTTTTTTCTTTGTTTTTCTTCAGCTTTTTTATCTACAACTTCTTCTTTTTCTTCTGCCATATTTTCCTCCTGTCCGCTCAAACTGCCTAACTACGCTGTCCATTATCGTGATAGGTATAACTGACAAGCTCATCTATTTCTTTTGACTCTTCATGTAAAAGTTCCTGTTTAAACTCCTCAAAAGCTTTTTCTTTCAGTTTTTCATGTGTCTTGCGTTCAACCATTGCTTCATTCAACTGTTTTCTCGCCAATTCAACATCACGTTCTGCAGCATGTACATTCATCATCTGGCTGCGCTGTTTGCTTTTTAAGACGTCAATCGCCTTCCTGCATTCACGAATTTCCAAAACATTAATACTGCCACTCACCAATTCTCTTGCTTTTGATTCATAACCGGCTCTCCGGATCAGGATATCCTGAAGTTTCTGCTGTTCTGCCGCAAGTTTTGCATTCGCCATACCATAGGCTGTCTTTGCCTGATTTTCCATTTTTTCTTTGATTTCAAGAATGTTCTGCATTCTGTGTCTGAACTTTGCCATACCAGAAACCTTTCTTAGTTTTCAAACAGTTTTCGCAGCAGGTCAATCTCTTCGTTGAATTCAAATTTTTCATCGGTCTTTTGCATCAGGAACTCATTTACCGCTTGAATTTTTTGAATTGCATAATCAATTTCACGATTGGTTCCATTTTTATATGCCCCGATATTAATCAGGTCTTCTGCCTCATTATAAGTAGCCATAACATTTCTTAATTTTCCGGCAAGCTCTTTATGCTCACTTGTAGCAATCGAACTCATAACACGGGAAATACTCTGTAATACATCAATTGCAGGATAATGATTCTTTTGTCCTAATTTTCTGGATAACATAATATGTCCATCCAGAATACTTCTCGCCGTATCTGTGATTGGTTCATTCATATCATCACCATCTACAAGCACGGTGTAAAGTCCGGTAATAGATCCCTTATCCGAAGTTCCTGCACGTTCCAGAAGTTTAGGCATTTCTGAATACACACTTGGTGGATATCCTCTTGTTACCGGTGGCTCTCCGGATGCCAACCCAATCTCCCGCTGTGCCATAGAAAATCGTGTCAGTGAATCCATCATCAGCAACACATCTTTCCCCTGATCTCTAAAGTATTCAGCAATAGCTGTTGCTGTTTTTGCAGCTTTATTTCTTATCAATGCAGGTTTATCGGATGTCGCAACAATAACCACGGAGCGTTTCATGCCTTCTTCACCAAGATCGCGTTCCACAAACTCTCTTACTTCTCTTCCACGCTCGCCAATCAATGCAATCACGTTGATATCCGCTTTTGTATTTCTCGCAAACATACCAAGTAATGTACTTTTTCCAACACCGGATCCGGCGAAAATACCGATTCTCTGTCCTTTTCCTACTGTAATCAGACCATCTACTGCTTTCACACCCAAAGGTAGTACTTCATCAATAATTTTTCTTGCCATCGGATCCGGCGGCAATGCTTCAACCGGATAATCATACGGAAGTAATAATTCTTCCACATCGGTTGGCCGTCCTATTCCATCTAATGTATGACCTAACAGTTCTTCTCCAACTTTTACCGTCAGAGGATGTCCTGTATTTTCTACAATACATCCAACACCAATTCCTTCTACGCTTTCAAACGGCATCAGGAGTAAATGTTTATCACGGAAACCGACGACTTCAGCCATCGTTGAAATATTTTGTTCCCGATCGATAATGATACGGCACAGATCATTCAGTTTTGCATTTGGTCCTACAGATTCAATTGTAAGACCGACAATCTTTGTCACCTTGCCTAAACGGTTAAAATACGTCTTATCGGCAAGCTGAAGATATTTATCAAATGTACCCATTCTGCCGCCTCACCTCTATGAGCATAATGCTTTGATATCCTTCATCAGATTATCAAGCTGTACGTCTACACCACAGTCAAATATTCCTGCGTCAGTCTCTATGGTGCACGCATTTTCATTCAGTGTATAATCAGGAACAATTTCAAGTTCTATGTCATGTCCGACATAATCTAATATTTCATCTTTATGCTTTTCTAAAAATGACACATTGTCTCCTGCAACCTTAATCCGGAAATGCTTTTCATCTTCGATATTTGCGATAGCATTATCGATCAGATGAAGCAGGATTTCTTTCTTATCATCAAACTGGATATGAAAAACCTTATTAAAAACATTTAATATCACATCTACCAGTTCTTTTTCCATGTTTTTTTGTTTTTCCTGATAAGAATTCTGCAACTGTATTTTTTTCTGCTGTTGTTCCTGTTCTAACTGCTGTTTTTTCTGGTTATACTCCTGTTCTAATGTATTCTGTCCTTCCAGATAACCCTGTTTTTTTGCTTCATCACGGATAGCTTCCGCTTCCTGTCTTGCATCATCAATCAGCACATCTGCCTGTGCTCTTGCCTGCGAAAGTATCTGCTCCGCTTTTTCATTCACAGCAATCATATCCTGTTCCGGTTCTTCTACAGGGATTACATTCTCTGTTTTGTCAGTAATAATCCCCTCCGCAAATCCATCCGGTCCTACAGGCCGGTCTTGTTTTACCATCTGTTGTTTCAGGAACTCCTGTATATGATCATTTGAATCGATCACCCTTGTATTCTGACTCTCTGTATGCACGAACCACGGTTTATAAAGATTAGACAACGATCTCGTCACCTCCGCCTCTGGAGATTACAATCTCTCCAGAATCCTCTAATTTACGAATGACACTGACAACTTTCTGCTGAGCCTCCTCAACATCTTTCATACGGACAGGTCCCATAAACTCCATATCCTCTTTGATCATTGCAGCCAGTCGTTTTGAAAGATTCTTAAAGATAACGTTCTGTACTTCTTCGTTTGCAGCCTTTAAGGCAACTCCAAGGTCAGCATTATCGACATCACGAAGCACTCTCTGGATTGCACGGTCATCAAGCAGCAAAATATCCTCGAATACAAACATCTTCTTGCGGATCTCGTCTGCCAGTTCCGGTTCTTCGATCTCCAAAGACTCCATAATATGTTTTTCTGTCGTACGGTCTACCGTATTTAAAATGTTTACGATGGCATCCACACCGCCAACAATGGTGTAATCCTGGTTGACAAGGGAAGAAAGTTTCTTTTCTAACACACGCTCTACCTCTTTGATCACATCCGGAGATGTACGATCCATCATTGCAATACGTTTTGCAACATCTGCCTGTTTTTCCGGCGGAAGTGCTCCAATCACAAGTGCAGCCTGGGCTGATGTCAGATACGACAAGATCATTGCGATTGTCTGTGGATGTTCATCCTGAATAAAGTTCAATAACTGGCTTGGATCTGTTTTTCGAACAAATTCAAATGGACGTACCTGCAGGGACGCTGTAAGTTTTGTGATAACTTCCTTTGCCCTGTCCTCACCAAGAGCCTTATCCAGCAGCTCTTTTGCATATCCAATACCGCCTTCTGCAATATACTGCTGTGCCAAACAGATCTGATAAAATTCATTTAAAACATCTTCCTTAACCTGTGGTGAAACACTTCTGGTGTTCGCGATCTCAAGTGTCAGTTCTTCAATTTCATCTTCTTTTAAATGCTTAAAGATATCTGCAGACCGCTCCGGTCCCAAAGCAATCAAAAGGATTGCTGCCTTTTGTATTCCAGTATAATCTTGTGTGTTCGTTGCCATACCTTATTCCCACTCCTCGTTCAGCCAGTTGCGCAATAATGATGCTGCCGCTTCTGGATTGTCTTCCACAAATTTTTCAATCAGGATACGTGTCTCAGACTTCTCATTATATCCAATATCCTGCATTTCTTCCTGGCTTTCTTTTGTTGACTCAAGCAGGCTTTCAACAGAAAGCTCCGGTTCGATCTCTGCCACTTTCTCTTTTCTGGTACTGCGGAACACCACATAGCCTAAAAGAAGAAGGATCAATACTACAAGTACGATCTGCAAATAATCAGAAGCACTTCTTCCACCGGAAGAATACTGGAAAACCGGTTCTTCCTGTGCAATGATGGTAATCTTGTCTGTTGGGATTCCTGTTGCATTTGAAATCATCGTGATATATTCCTGATCAACCGTAATCGGTGTCGGATCACTGTTTGCTGCAACATACTCATCAAATGTCATGTTATCGAGTGCTCCGGATGCACGCAATGTATCTTCATCGTAAATGCGGTATTTCGTTGCTACCAGAGAAACGGAAGAGTCTGCATAATTAACAGTTCCGCCATTTGATGACTTTTTCGTTACCTTTTCATTGTTCTGGTAGTTTGTGGTTGTATCTGTAACAGTACTGTGTGTGTAATTGTTATCTTCAATCACATAAGACGTATCATCATTCGAATCTGTTCCAGGTGTTGCAGCTGCACCACCTTCTGATTCTGATTCGTATTCACTCTTACTGCCAACCATACCATTCGTCTGTCCGTCCGGTGCATAATATTCATGCGTTGCTTCTTCTGACGTATCGAAATCCATCACAAGTTCCGGTGCCACTTCCACATGGTCAAACAAAGAAGAACCCACCATAACATCTTTCACTTTACTCTTTACCAGGTTTTCTGCTTTTGATTTTACAGAGAGCTGGCTGTTTGCAGTTCCCACATTGGTATCAGAAGAGTCTCCAGAGAATAAGACATTCGAATTAGAATCTAAAATCTGAATATTATCTGTATTTTTATTTCCAAGCTGTGTTGCTATGTATTTTGCAAGACCTGCTGCCTGATCCTCATCCATATCTCCGTTTAAAGTAAGAATCACTGCTGCATAGGAATCCTGATCTTTTGCAAGAATTGTTCCATCATCATTTGGAATATCGAGTGTTACAGAAGCACTTTCAACATTTGACAGGGTTTCCAACTGTTCAGCAAAATATTTCTGCAGATAAACTTTGTATTTCTTTGTCTTGTCTGCCTCTGTCGAACTGAATCCACCATCAAAAACATTATCAATGGATGCGCCCTGGCTCGGTATATCATTTTTTCCGAGCAGAATCGAAGCAGCCGCCTCATCTTTTGCATCTACATAAAAGATCAGTCCATCCTGAGACATCTGATAAGAAATGCTCTCGCCATCCAGAAGATCCTTCACTGTACCTGCCTCTGCTGTTGTCTGACACTCGTGCAGTGTAACCATATTGGGTTTACTGACAACCGCTGCCAGTATTGCCAGCGCAACAATGATCACTGCGACAATGCTGATCAATAACGCTTTCTGCTTTGTATTAAACTTTTTCCACCATTCTGTAATCTTATTTAATATATTTTGCACCTGTTCCGGCATGTTATCTGACTCCATTCATTAAATTTGCATATTCATGATTTCTTTATATGCATCCAGCATTTTATCCCTTACCGCTGTTGTATACTGAAGTGCTGTAAGTGCTTTCTTTGCCGCAATCTGCATATCATGCGGATTATCTGCCTTTCCAAGGGCAAATTCTATCTGGGCCGCTTCTGCATCATTCTGTAAATCGCTCGTTTCTGACAATACATTCATCGCCGAATCAAGCACCGACTGAAAGCTGTCATCCGAAGTATTTACAAGTCTGTTCTGTTCCGCCACCTTTTCAATATAATCTGATGTGATCCCTGTTAATGAAGTAATATCCATTTACCGTCATTCCTTTCCTTACTTACTGATATTCAGTGCAGCCTGCACCATACTTTTCGTCGCGTCAAATGCTGTTGTATTTGCTTCATATGCTCTTGTTGCATCAATCAGGTTTGTCATTTCAGTTACCGTATTCACATTCGGGTATGTAACATATCCATTTTCGTCTGCATCCGGATGAGACGGATCATAAACCATACGCATCTCTGTCTCATCATCCTCTTTTACAGATGTCACCTTCACGCCATTTCCAACCGCT
>ONZX01001746.1_pt1 | contig 10397 bp, 10 predicted proteins | sample 1671831 | NCBI WGS metagenome assembly ONZX01 (sample SAMN06348197, study PRJEB24527) | human gut metagenome | reverse complement strand
TTTCGCCCCCGGCGGCTTCGAGCGCGTCGCGGTCGTATTCGATCGAGACCGGCGCGATGCCGTGCGAGCGCCCCGCCCGGTCGGTGATGAGCGCGCCCTCAGGATCGGAATTCACTTCAACGTAGGTGGCGCAGCCGGTGAGACCGGCCGCAAGGAGCAGGACGGCGAGGCCTGCGAGCGCCCGGTGCTTCCGCATCGGGGACATGCGTGTGGTCTTCGTGGCGGTCATGGCGGCCTCCTTTCTTTTGGGGCGGTTGCGACATGGGGTGGTGTGCCGGGACGTTCCGGTGCGTTCCGGGAAGCCTCAGCTTTACTTCAAGCTTAGTCCTTTCGAAAGAAAATCGGCACGCCTGCGGGCGCCGATTTGGTATCCGTCTTCAACGGGCGGGGAGGCCTGAGCCGGGAGCCGTCAGTCTTCGAGCACCCCGAAGGCCTTCGCGCTCTTCAAGGCGCTCGCGGTGATGAGCCCACGCACCCACTGCAGAAACGGGTCCGTGTGGGTGCAGTGGTGCCAGATGAGGCAGGGCGAAAAGGTCGCGAGCTCGGCGGGAGCGGGTAGCATGCGGAGCGACACGCCGCTCTGGCGCACCGCCTGCATGAGCGTGATGACGGGCGCCGTGTAGGTGAAGTCCGTCTTCGCCAAGACCATCGGGACGGCGAGAAAGAAGGGCATTTCGAGGGCCACTTCCTGCATCGTCGTCGCGTTTCGCGAGAGCGGGCCCGCCCACTCGGGCGCGCCCGGGAAGGTCGTGCGGATCTGGCGGTAGGCGGTGAGGTCCTGCATCGTGATGCGGCCGCGCTTTTCGTAGCGGTCGATGAGGGGATGCCCTTCGCGCACGAGGATCCCGCGGCGGGTCTTGTAGAGCTCCGTCACGTGGAAGTCCTTCGGGACGTTCGAGATCGGATAGAGCGCGAGGTCGGCGGAGTTGTCGCGCAGGCGGTCGAAGATGTCGGGCCCGACCTGTTCGATGATGAGCTGCGACTTCGGGACCTGTTCGTAGAAGGGCTCGAAGCATTCCGCCAAAAGCGTGGCGATCCCGTTGTCGGCGGAGAGGATCCGCACGGGGCGCTCGGTCTTGGCGAGTTCGAAGACGTTCCGGTGCAGGAGCACCTCCATCGTGCGGAGCACCTCCTTCACGTCCCCTTCGATCTCACGCATGCGCTGTGTCGGGAGCATGGAGAGCCCCGCGCGCACGAAGAGCTGGTCTTCGAAGAATTCACGCAGCTTCGTGAGCCGGCGGGATGCGGAGCCCATGCTCAAGTGATGCCGCTCCGCCGCGAGCGTGAGGCTGTGCGTTTCCGTGAGCGTCACGAGAAATTGGAGTTCTTCCAGGGTGAAGTCGCTGGCCTTGTTCTGGTTCATCGTGACGGGCGGAGAGGTTGGGAAAATGGGGCGGGGAGCCGACGCCGGTCGCTCACAATCGACGGGCCGCAGAGGTTTGCGGCCATACGGGTCCTGAGTATACAACTTAGCGGATGTGGTCCAAGAAGGACTTCGCCTTGTAGCCGACGCTCTGCACGGCGGTGACGTGTTCGTCGGGGCCGAGGTGGAGGGCCTCTTCGAGCTTCTTCGTGGGAAAGAGCGTCCGCGCGACGGACGCAAGCCCCAGCGCCTCCGCGGCGAGCGAGACGGCCTCCAATTTGACGCCGACGTTGAGGTGCGTGTTTCGGATCCGGAGCTCCTCGATCGCCTCATCGTTCCAGACCTCGCCGTCGAACTTCATCATGAGCTGCTCGGCGATTTCGGAAACGCGCGTCCTCGTCTTCGCAAGGTTCGAGACGTAGACCAGCTGCACGGGCGGGAGCGTCATCGCGGGCTGCATGTAGGCGGCCAGGTGCCGGATGTCGGTCAACGCGCAGAAGAGCAGCCCCCGGCGTTCGGGAACCCAACGCCAGATGCCGTTTGCCTTCAAGACGTAGATTTCGGTTTCGCGCCAGTCGAACGACGTCGGCGTCGTGCGCCCGCCGTCGTACTCGCGCCCGACGCGGCCCTTGGTGCGCTTCTGCGCGTCTTCAATGTCGCGCACGCCGTCGGCCGCCCAAAGGATGTCTGCCAAGACCGGGTCGGGAAGGGGCTCGTTCGAGAAGCTCCTCTCCGAATGGCGCGACGCCATCACGGCCTTCATCGGGACCGAGAGCGCGTCCGAGGGCGCGGGGAGCGCGCGGAAGATTTCGTTCGGGTCGCGGCGTTCGAACCGGGCTTCGATGCGGGCGTTGAGCGCTTCGAAGCGCTCTTCGAGATCCACGCGCCATTCGCGGAAGAGGCGTTTCACGTCGTCCATGGGCGGTCCTTTGGGGTTGGATGGCTTGCGTTCGGTTTGGGCTTGGGCGTATTCGACCGGCCGGAGGGAATTCCGGCGGTGGAGTGTCGAGTATAGACCGCGCCCGACGGGTCGGCGCTGCGGTAACATCAAGTCCGAGGCCCCGGCATGAGATTGAAGGCGGCCGCATCTTTACCCAACCCAGCCCTGATTGCGCACGCAGAAACATGCTCGAACGACGCCAAGAACCCGACGGGGGAGTGCTCTTCACGCTGAAGCTCCCGCCGCTTGAAGCCCAGCGTGCGGACCTGGTCGAGGCGCACCTGCAGGCGTTGGTGGCGCTTCTGGAATCGGCGCCCGCGAAGGGCGCGGTGCCGGAGGAGCCGCCCGGGATCACGTTGAAGATGCTGAGGAAAGACGCGGGACTCACGCAGGTCGAGTTGGCGAGGTTGGCCGGCACCACCCAGTCCCGCATCTCCGACATGGAGTCGGGCGTGCGGCCCTTCACGGCCGAAGCCGCGAAGAAGCTCTCCGAATACTTCGGCGTTCCGGTGGAGTGGTTCATCCGGCGGTGAGGCTCCCCTCCGGATGAAGAAAACGCCCGGCGCGGCGGGGTCGCTCGGGCGGCGGTGAAGACAATAAGAAGAAAAGAAGAGGCGGTCCGGATCGGACCGCCTTCGTTCTTCTTGGGACCCGAGGGGCGGTGTGGAAATCGGGGCTTACGTCAGCCCTCAGCCGCTCTTCGGTCCCGGGGCGTCGTCAGGACGCCGGGTCGAGGTCAGTACTTCTCGTCGTCGGGGCGCTTCTTGCGCCGGATGAGGCTGATCACCGGGACCACGGGTTTCGGCACCGGACGGACGTCGAGGCCGCGGAAGCGGCGGTCGATCTTCGCGTACGTGGCGCGGAGCTTCGCGTTGTCGACGGCGTCGGCGAGCGTGATCTTGTTCAGTTCCTCGTAGAAGGCTTCGAGCGCGGACGCGTAGTAGTGCGTGAGTTGGCAGCCTTCAAGGTGGCACGCGGGTTCATTGCAGTCGAAGAGCGATTCGTTCCCTTCGAGGCGTCGGACGAGGTCGCCCAGACGGTATTCGGACGGATCCTTGTCGAGCGCGACGCCGCCCAAGCGCCCTCGGACGGTGGTGATCCAGCGTTCCTGGCCGAGACGGTGCACGACCTTGGTGACGTGATTCTGCGTCCAGTCGATCTTCTCTGCGAGTTCCGAGACGGTGACGAGACGGCTGCGGTTGACGTACGCGAGGTACATCAGGACCCGAAGACTCAGGTCGGTGAAGCGGGTGAGACGCATTTAGGGGTTCCTTGCACGGTAACGGACCGGTCCGCTCAACTTCGGTCTGCAACGGACCAACCTGATGGTTTGGGAAAACGTGTGATCTCAATTTTGCCAAAATCCGAAGCCATTGGCTAGATACTGCCAAAACGTAATCGAATTTGAGATACGTTCGGCGGGTACCGCCGGGCTTGCGGCACACGTTCAAAATTCGCTCTTTTCGAGCGGCCGGAGGCCGGTGTTGTAGGGTTCGACCTCCGGCGGTTGGTGAAATTCTGCAGGTGGGCGGCCTCAAATCCGCCCGCGGGGTCCTTTACCCGAGCGGCAGAACGTGAATGCGGGCGGCGATCACGCCGAGGCTGAGGAGCGCACTCCGGAGTCTGGCGATCAGGCCCTCAGGGCCCGCGATGTAGAAGTCCGCGTCCGGATCCTGGCAGAAGAATCGGAGACGGTCGGGTTCGATTTCGCCTTCGGCGTCGAAGGCCTCGCCCTGGCGGTCGGTGCCGAGCGGCGCCGTGAAGAAGACGGCGCCCGCAGCGTTGGGCATGCCTTTGAGGGCGAGTTCCATCGCGCTCCGAAGCGCGAACGTTTCGCTCGACGCGGTTTCGTAGAGGACGTGGGTCTTCCGGAGCGGGTTCTCGACGGCGAGGGTCTCCAGAATCGCGACGATCGGCGCGATCCCGGCGAGGCCGCCCAGAAGGACGAGCGGATGCTCGGCCTGGATGTCCGGCGTGAAGTCGCCTTCGGGCCCGGTCATCTCGACCTCTTCGCCCACACGCAGCGACGCGAGTTTCGGGAGCTTCCCTTCGGCGCTCGGGACGACCGTCACGCGCAGGAACGCTTCGCCCGGACCCTGCGAAATCACATAGGGCCGGAAGGGTTCCCCGGCGCCCGTTTTGATCAGGACGTACTGTCCGGGCTCATACTCGGGCAGGGCGCCTTCGACGGGCGTGAACGTGAGCGACGTTCCGTAGCGGCATTCCTCACGCCGCGACGCGCACTTCATAGAAATCCCTCAGGAAACCCTCGTCTTCAGACGAGGGAGGAATGAGGCGCGGGGCGAAGCCACGCGTACCCATATCCGTCGTTGTGTGAAATCAGGCGGCAATGACGCCAGTGAATGCCGTCAACCTTGCCGTCCGCCTTTTGAATGGCGAAGCTCCCCGTCACGCGCACGGCCACGCGGCCTTGGTGAATTCCGGCCTTCTTCCCTGAAGGGACGACGGCCTTCACCATGTCGCCCGTCGCGAACCCGTGAACGCGCTTCTGACGCATCAGATGGCCGCGGGGGAAGCCGTACTTGTTGAGGCGCGTGCGCTGGTAGCTCCCGCGTCCCGTACAGCGGACCTGCAGGATACCCATGCCTTCCGGGTAGTCGGCTCCGTTGATCCGACCGACGCAGAGCGCGTCCAACCAGTGCCCCTTCGGGATCCCGAAGGCCTTGCGGTTGAACTTCGTCTGCGCGCCCGTCCCCGTTGCCACGGGAAGCCCGGTTTGCTTGAGTGCGTTGAAGAGTGCCCACCGCGTCGCGTTCACCGCCGCCGCATCTCGGAGCGGTGCCTTCAGCTGACGGCGGATGCGTTCGAACTGCTGGGGCTTATCCTTCAGGAACGCTTCGAGAGGCTGAGCGCCCTTCTTTTGGTTGCAGTCCGTGCAGGCGAGCACCAAGTTCGAAACGCGGTCAGAGCCGCCCTTCGCGCGGGGAACCACGTGGTCGATGTTGAGCGGCGTGTTCTCCGCGCCGCAATAGACGCACCTGCGGCCGAACTTCTCCAACAAGTATTCGCGCACTTCGAAACCGAAGAGCGTCCCTTGTTGGTATTCGACGCCGGAGACTTCAGGGTTCTGGAGCTTCTGCGTGTCGAACTTGACGTTCTCCACCCAAAGCGCCGTCACGGGGACGAGCTTCCGGAGCTTCTTCACCCACGACATGGTGGTGTCGACGCGGTGCTGAAGCGAAGGAGGCAGCCACCCTTCGGGGCGCTTGCGGTTATCGAAGCGAGGCGCACGATAGCGGAGGTTCGCACTGCGACGCCGATGGCGAAACGCACGCCGGCCCGTCAGACGGTCCCGGATGACCTTGCCGCGATGGACGAGGTTGATGAAGAAGAGCGCATGGTGATGCGCCTTCCCGTCATCGCGGACGACGGCCATGCCCGACTGCTCGGAACCCGGATCGACCTTGACGGCGACGGGTTGAACCGCCGAGTTTTCAAGGAGCCGGTCGACCAAGCGGATCGTGAAAGGGTAGGTCTTCACGACGCGCGCCCGGCCCGCATTCAGGAGCTTTCGCGCCCTTGCCGGGCGGCACGGCATCAGAGGCTTTTTCCTCTTGTCCAAAACAAATACTGAAACAGACATGAATTTGAAACCTTACGGTAAATCGGTTTGATCCTTTCGGATCGCACCGTGACAATCCTGGGAGAATCCCAGGAAATTCCCCTCGCCAATGTTGCGGATCGGCTGTGCCTCGGGCCGTTTCGTACGCACCCCTGCGCTTGTCTGCTCCCGAGGCTTCCAATTGTCGTCGGACTGAGGAAGCATCCGAAGGTGGGTCTTGAACCTGTTCCACAACGTAGTTCTCCCAAAGGGATCACTTAGGCTGGTCAACCAGAGGCTCTTTCAAGCCTCTCCTTTTAAGGAGGGGTGGTTGACGGTGTCTTGAAAGAAGAAAGGTTGAATGGTCTTGGTCGACGTTCGTTACTTGGCTTCGGCCGGGGATTCGGCCGGGGATTCGACTGAGGCTTCGGCGTTGGCTTCCCGGGCTTGCCGCGCGCGGATCTTCCGGAGGCGCTTCTCGCCCCGGACGACGTCCGTCGTCTGGAGCGCGACGGAAAGCGCGATCAGCCCCAGCCCCGCGTAGAACGAGAGCCCGAGGTTCGCGGCTTCGCCGAAGATGATCATCGCGAGGATGATCGAGTAGATGGGTTCGAGGTTGTAGGAGAGGTTCACCGTGAAGGCGGAGATCTTCTCCAACGACTGAATCTGAAGGATGTACATCCCCAACGTGCAGGCGGTCGCGAAAATGAGCATCCAAAGGATGTCCCAGCCCTGCGGCACGAGGGGCTGCGGCGGCATGAGCCAGAGGTAGAGGGGAAGGCACAGAACCGCCGTCACGAACCCGCCCGAGAGCTGCCAGCTCATCAAGGTGATCGAGTCGAACTTCGTGCGGAAGATTTTGAAGAAGACGGCCAACGCCGCGGCCGCGGCGGCGCTCGACAACCCGAAGAGGATCCCCAGGCGGTACTGCGTGTCGAAGTGGAAGATCAAGGAGACGCCCAGCACCGTGAGGAGCGAAAAGAGGAGCTCCTTCGCGCGGAAGCGCGAGCGCGTGAGAAGCGGCTCCAGAATCGCCGTGAAGAACCCGATGGTGGAGAACGTGACCACCCCGATCGAGACGTTCGACGCCTTGATCGAGGCGTAGAAGAGCGTCCACTGGAGCATCAGCAGCGCCCCCACCAGCATCATCCCGACGCGCTCGCGCGAAGTCGTTTTGGCGATGCGCTTCGTCACGGTGCCCCAGAGCCAGAGGAGGCTCCCCGCAATGATGATGCGCCAGAGCACGATGAGCCCCGGGGTGAGGTCGATGAGTTTCCCGAAAATCCCGGTCCAGCCTGCGAGCAGGATCGAGAGGTGGAGTTGGATGAAGGCCTTCTTCACGGCGTCGTCTGTCAGTGGTTGCGGTCTCGGCGGAGGGCGCTTCGGTGCGCCGTGAGGCCTTGTTGTCTGTCCGCACATTCTAGCGGGCGGCCCCGCTTTCGGCTCGTCCGGAAGGCCTATCGCGCGGTTTCCCCGAGTACCGGTATTTCCTGTAGATGCATAGCCTCTTTTTGACGCAGTTTCCTAGTCGGAGAAGCGGAACGCTGATCAAGTGTTCATTCAGAAATGGCTTGCAAAACTTAACAACAGGCCGGAGATCGGCGATAATGTGGGTGAGGCGAAGAGATGTCGGTTCCGGCGCCGCTCCCCTCAGAACGGCTTCCCCCGGAACCAGGACCAGGCGTCTTGTGAATCGCCTTTGGCCCCAACGCTTCTCGAGGAGGAAGCAATCATGACGGTTCCGCAGCATGAACATCAACCGGGCAAGTGGACCCGCGTCATTCTTTTCGTTCTTTTCCTGCTGATGCTCGTTCTTGTGATGAAGGGCATGACCTGGTGCATCGGCGGCGTGTGCGACGTCGGTACGGACCTGATCCTGCCGGGCGTGCATTGACGGCCTGAGGAAAACTTCGGAAGGACGCGTCGGACCTGATCAGCCGACCCATCCGAATCCGGACGCCCGCGGACATTCAGGAGGCGCGGCCGCCGGAAGACAAAATAAAACCAGAAGCACGGAGAGCTTCCCCGACGGAGGCTCTCCGCTTTCGTTTAAGATCCCCGGACCGACGCGGGGAACAGGTGCTTCAGGTCACGCCGTCCTCGCTCTTCCTCCGCATTCATCCTCCTCACCCAGAAAGGTCCGCCGATGCGCAAACTTCTCGTTCTTCCGCTCATGCTCGCCGCCCTCGGGCTCGCCGGCTGCAACACCGTCGAAGGCTTCGGCCAGGACCTGAAGAAAGGGGCCGACCACGTCGGCCAGGCGCTCGGGAAGGCGGGCGACAAGATTTCCGAGACCGCCGCGGAGGTGAGCGGCAAGGCCGAGAAGACCGAGGCCGCGCCGGTCGAGGAGAAGTAAGGCGCTCCTCCCCAAAACGCGCCCCGAAGAAGAGCCCGCTTTCCCTGCGAAGCGGGCTTTTTCGTCGTTTCCGGCGTCACTCCCGTCGTCGTTTCCTGCGCCGATCCCGCCGCCCCCGGGTTTCTCCGAAACGGCCTTCACGAGGCTTTGACGGGCCCGCGCAGTGTTGCGCGTTCGCCTACAGGGGGCGAAAAATTTTTTCCCGTACCCCGGGACCCGCGTTCCGGGTACCCGAAGCCCGGACAATTCTCTTTCGGACGACCAGCGGGCGCCGCCCATGATCCATCTTCAGAAATCCCTGAAATCAAGGGAAAGCGGGTTCAGGTGCAAAACGGATTCATCTTTGGCGAACGCCCCCGACCTCAAAGCCGCATCCCGCTAGGCAGAATGACCTAAACGGCTTGCGCGCCGTCGTCCCGACCCCCAACGGAAGAAAAATTTCCCACTTTCGGCTGTTGGCATTTCCGTTTTCTTCGTGCTAGTTTGAAAACACGGTTCGGGGCCAGAAGCGCTTCCGGACCATCCGCCACCATCGAGGAACACCATGAACCGTCCGAACACCATGCCGATCTGCGCGAAGCACTTTGAAGTGCTCCGTCCGGCCTGCGCGACGGGTCTCGGTTGCTCCTCCTCTTCCTCTACGACGTCCTCTACGTCGGGCACATCCGTGCCCGGAGCAGGAACGCTTGATGGATGCTAGGCGGAGCGGGGAGAGTCCCAACTCCGACCTTCCGGAGAAGGGACCAACGCCCAACCGCGATTGGAAACACACCGAGGGAGCAGCCCATCAGGCCGCTCCCTTTTTCATTGCCCGCATTTCCGACTTCTTCACTTCAACCCGCACCAGCGAGAACAACATCATGGACCTCATCAAGAACTGGAAAATTCATCTCCTCGCCCTAATCATCTGCGTGATTGCGGAAATGATCGGCGTGATCCGGTTGGGTCTCGTCGTGATGATGCCGCTCCTCTACGCCCTCATCATCGGGTCGGTCGTGAGCTACCCGAAGCTGAAGGTCCTGAAGCTCCCCGAAATGGAGCGCGCCGCGCAGGTGCTCGGTATCGGCATGCTGATCCTCATCACCAAGATCGGCCTCGACATCGGTCCGAACATCAAGATGATCATGGACTCGGGGCTCGCGCTCCTCATGCAGGAATTCGGCCACTTCTTCGGCACGCTCATCTTCGGTCTGCCGGTGGCGATCCTGGTCGGCATGCGCCGCGAAGCGATCGGCGCCTGCTACTCGATCGACCGTGAAGCGAACGTCGCGATCATCGCGGAACGCTTCGGTCTCGCGAGCCCCGAAGGCCGCGGCGTGATGGGCATGTACATCTGCGGCACCGTCTTCGGCGCCCTCTGGGTCTCGGTCCTCGCCGGCATCATCGCCCAGCTCGGCATCTTCCACCCGCATTCGCTCGCCATGGGCGCCGGCATCGGCAGCGCCTCGATGATGGCCGCGGGCACCGCCTCGATCATCGGCGTGCATCCGGAAGCCGCGGAAACCATCCGCGCCTACGCCGCCGCAGCCAACCTCCTCACCTCGGTTCTCGGCATCTACTTCGCGCTCTTCATCTCGCTCCCGGTGACGATCCGCGTCTACGAATGGGCCGCCCGCGTCTTCTACAAGAACCGCGGCCATGAAAACCAGGACGCCGCCGCTCAGGCCGTCGCCGTCAAGTAAGTCTCACGCGAACCACGAACCGAACACAACCGAAGGAACAACGCCATGCTTCAGATCTTCAACAAGATGTACGACATGATCTTCATCCTGCTCGTGACCGCCGCCTTCGCCTGGGTCGCGAACGCCGTCGGGCAGACCCCCGACCTGATGAAGAGCTCGATCGGCTGCTTCATTCTCGCGGCGCTCTCGGCCGTGGGGATCTTCATCTCGCTCCTTCCCGGCCTCAAAAAGCTCCCGATGGTCTTCTGGGTGTCGGCGGTCGCGGTGATCGTCTCGCTCCCGGGCTTCCCCGGCGGCGACGTGCTCCTCTCGTACACCAAGGAAGTGAACTTCCTCGCGCTCACGACCCCGCTTCTCGCCTACGCCGGCCTCTCGATCGGCAAGGACATCGAAGCCTTCAAGCAGCTCTCGTGGCGCATCGTGCCGGTGGCACTTGCGGTCGCGGCCGGGAGCTTCCTCTGCGCGACGATGCTGGCTGAAGTGATGCTCCACAT
>ONZX01001742.1_pt1 | contig 10415 bp, 5 predicted proteins | sample 1671831 | NCBI WGS metagenome assembly ONZX01 (sample SAMN06348197, study PRJEB24527) | human gut metagenome | reverse complement strand
GACGCTCTTCCGATCTGGAAAGGCAATGATGGATGCTTCCTTGCTCCCGAAGAGTGCGGTGAGCAGTAGGATGACGGTGAGTCCGCCCGATAGCTGGAGCAGCCGTTTGCTGTCAATGAGCTTCAACAGCACCATGCCTACGAGGCAGCCGGCAGTCATCAGTCCCCAGAAGTAACTTACGGCCTTTGCACCTTCCACCTGCGGGTTCACTCCGTGATACTGTTCGAGGAACGTACTCATAAAGATGGAAGTTCCCTGTTCCGTACTTACATAACAGAAGATGCCGAGGAAGAACAGCCATACGTATTTCTGCCTGAACAGCGCCAGGTAGGAGTCTTTCGAACCGCCTTTCTCATCTTCCTTCAACTCGATTTTCGGGAAACGGGAAAGCCCTACGGCAACCAGCATCACCAGCAACAGCAGCGTGAATACCCAGTAAAGCGATACCCAGGGCAAGTCGGGCGGGGTGATACCTGCCAGCAGGTCGATGAAGAAGTTCCTGCCTTCCGTGTATATGTCCGGATTGAGTTCGTGAATGAGGTACGTATATACCAGCGGACTCAGGAACGAAGCGATGCCGAATACGAATTGGGCCACTTCCGCCACGAAAGCATAGTTCTCTTCGCCGCCTACAACGCGTTGCAACGGGTTTAGCACCGTTTGCAGCATAGCCATGCCCAAGCCGATGATGAACGATGAGGCAAGCAGCATGGGGTAGGTGTGTAGGCAGGCAAACAGCGTAGTGCCGATGAACGGCATCAGGAAGCCCAGAAACAGCACCGGTTTCTCGCCGAAACGGTCGATCATCAGTCCGGCGGGAACCGACATGATGGCATAGGCGATGAAGAAAGAAGTCGGGATGAAGCCCGCCATCGCCAGGTCGCTCAGGTTAAAGTTATGGATAATGTCCGGAATGAGCGGTCCCAGGATATTGGTGATAAACGATATGGTGAACCAGAACGCCATAATCAGCGCCAGCATTCCAAAATTCTTTTTCATACTATTTCGTGTTTAGTGAGAAGACCAGTGACGCGGCGCCGATACTTCCTGCCTTGTTACCTAAAGATGCAGCCATGATTTGAGTGTTCACGGCACAGTCGGCTATGGCATAGCGGTGTGCCTGCTCGCTGACTTTCCGGATATAGAAGTCGCCGGCTTCGGACAGTCCGCCGCCTATTACGATGCGTTGCGGGCTGAAGATGTTGATGAATCCGGCGATGCCGTGTCCCAGGAAATCGCAATGCTCGTCCAGGCACTCCGTTGCCAGCTTGTCTCCTTCTTTGTAGAGGCGTACGATAAGCTCTCCGTTGATTTCTTCGCCCGGAAACGAGATGCCCGCTTCTGCGGCACGCTTACTGAAACGGCGCACCAGTGCGGAAGTGGAGGCGTAATGTTCCAGACAGCCCACAGAGCCGCATGCGCAGGGTTCGCCGTTGGCGATGAGGGGCACATGGCCTAGTTCGGTGCCGCGGTTGGCAAAGCCGTTGAACAGCTTGCCGCCGATGATGACTGCGCCACCGATACCGGTTCCTACAGTCAGAAAGACCACATGAGTGGCTCCGTTTCCGGCTCCGTACATCGTTTCTCCCAGTCCCATCAGGTTGGCATCGTTGCCCATCTGCACGGGCAGCCCCGTTTCCGCTTCGATGCGGTCGGCAAGATTCAGATTCTCCCAGCCTTTGATATTCTCGGCTCCGCCCAGCACAATGCGGTTGGTTTCGTCCACAATGCCGGGAGTGCCTATACCTATTCCTTCCACCGCCACTCCGAGTTGCAGGGCCGAAGCCATTGCCTCTTTGCAGGCGGTTACCAACTGGCCGATTACCGCTTCCGCAGATACATCGGCTTTCGACGGCAGCTTCCCTTGAAAGTGAAATACGCCTTCATTGTCGATAAGGGCGTATTTCACGGAAGTACCGCCAAGGTCAATTCCTATAGCGTATTTTTTCATGATTGTCAAACTCTTTCAGCCCATATAGGAGAACTCCATGCCCATTGTCCGTCGCGCTGGCGCACGCGTACATAATAATAATCGGTGTCGCGCTGAGGCTCTTTGTCTTCCATGTAGTGCTCTACGGTGAAGCAGCTTTCGGGCATGGCGCGGTTAAAGAGAATGGCTTCGCTCAACCAGCCTATCATGAAGTGCGAACGTGAACCTTCGAGCAGTTCGCCCAGTGTGTGTTCGAACTTCTTGCCGTTGAAGTCTGCGGTGAGCACGCCGTCTTTCGGCATCTCCAGGTCGAGGATTACCGCCTGCATGGCTGCGGTGGTGGTATTCGGGTTCTTGCTGCTGTACAAGTCCAGTTCCGTTTCCTTCTCGCCTACGGAGAGGATGCGGTTGACATGTGTCTTGAATTCGGTTTCGCCCTCCTGAGGAGAGGTGAAGGCAGCGCCGCGGAAGCAGGGGGTAACGCTTACGATACGGCCCTTGTTGACAGACAGCTTGCCTTGCCAGTGTACATAGCGCTCTTCGCGGTTCCAGCCGAAATCCACTTTTACTTTGCAGCGGACGGTATCGCCTTCCGGTGCAACCGGAGTCAACGGGCCGTTCATGCGTGCCAGTATCTGGCCGTTCTTGACAACGTCTACATAATCGATGCAGCTTTCGCCGGTTACGTTCAGGTAGATGCGGCGGCTGTTGCTACGGACTACATCGCCCATGAAAGCGTCGTTGAGGCGGAAGTCGATGATGATTTTATCACCGGTGGCGGCACATACGTGGCGGGTGCGGAGAGCTTCCCAGATGGCGTCGCGGGTCAGTGACGGAGCCAGGACACCGATGCGGCCGTCGCCGTAGCTGCCCGGATAGCCGGAGTGCTGGTCGGTGGAAGCCATGATACCGAATTTATGTCCTTGTTCCAGACCATACTGGATGGTTCCTTCCCATTGGCGGGGACCCATATCGTGCAGGTACGGGTAGTCGCCCTGGTCGCTTTCCGCCAGGCCGTGACGGGAATACATCTCGACGAACGGAGTGATGTCTCCTTCGGTGAAGCATTTCCAGTTGTAACCGCGATAACCGCCCTGATAGCCCATGTGGTGCGGGGTAACGAATACTTTATGTCCTTTGGCTTTCTCTTTCCAGTCTTCGATAGAGGTACATTCCACGAGCGGCGCATCCAGGTCGTAGTTCAGCGCCACGTGGTCGCCATGCTCCATGCTGTGGGCCTCGTATCCGATGAAGGTAAGGAATTCGCCTTCCTTGTTGTATTCGTTGCTCATCTTTACGTACTTCTCATAGCCGCCTTCGCGCAGACGCTTGAAAGCTCCGGTATGGTAGTCGATTACCCATTTCAGACGAGGGTCGTTTGCACCCGGAATGTCCGGCCACATGGCATGGGGCGTTACGCTGACAAAGTCCAACTGGCCTTTGGCCGCCTCGAAAGCATCGCGCATATCGCCGTGTCCGTAAGTGAGGTTACAGTGGTTGTGCAAGTCGCCCCAGAATACTTTCAGGTTGCTTGCCGACGGCATAATCTTCTTTGCTTCTTTACTTCCTGCCACGCAAGAGCCGAGCAGGCTTCCCGAAGCTGCCAGTCCCAGAAAAGACCAGCCTGTGTTTTTTAGAAAACTTCTTCTATCCATGATAATAAATTTAATGGTTTTATCTGTTTTTCATTAATCTTCTGTCGCCCTTGAAAAGCTCGTTTACTTTTTCGTCGGGGTCGTTGTCTTTATACTGTTTTTGAGTCTCCTGCAGCAGTTGCATCAGCTCTTTCTGCTTTTCGGCGTATTCAGGCTTGCCGAACACGTTGTTCATTTCGCGCGGGTCGGCTTTCAGGTCGTACATTTCCCATTCGTCGATGTCGTTGTAGAAATGAATCAGTTTGAAGTCCTGTGTACGGATGCCGTAATGACGTTTTACCGAATGCTCGGCAGGGTATTCATAATAGTGGTAGTAGGCAGCCTTGCGCCAGTCGGCGGGTGTCTTGCCTTCGTTCTCCAACACCGGTTTCAAGGAAGTTCCCTGAATGTCCGACGGGATTTCCACACCGGCAAAGTCGAGGAAGGTGGGAGCGAAGTCCACATTCATGCAGATTGCATTGCTTGTGCTTCCCGCCTTGATGGCTTTGGGGTAGCGGATGATAAGCGGCATGCGCTGGCATTCCTCGTACATGAAGCGCTTGTCGAACCAGCCGTGTTCGCCGAGGAAGAAGCCCTGGTCGGAAGTGTAGACGATGATTGTATTGTCCAGCTCTCCGGTCTTTTCAAGATAGTTCAGAAGGCGGCCGATATTTTCGTCCACAGACAGCACGGTAGCCAGGTAGTCGCGCATGTATTGCTGGTATTTCCAACTGATTAACGCCTTACCTTTCAGGTCGCCCTTGCGGTATTCGGCAATGCGCTGCGCATATACGGAGTCCCATTTGTCCTGTACGGCGGCAGGCATGCGCTTGTACACGCTGTAAAGGCGGTTGGTGGTATCCTTCAGCATCTCTTCGCGGGTCAGCAGTTTCAGGTCCCAGTCGTTGGTCAGGGTATGTTCGATGGACATGTCCTGCTCGCGGGCTGCTCTGCCGCGTCCTTCGTAGTCGTCAAACAGGCTGGCGGGTTCCGGGAATGTGGTATTGTTGAAGATGCCCAAGTGGCGCGGAGCCGGCATCCAGTTGCGGTGAGGCGCTTTCTGATGATACATCATGCAGAACGGTTTGCTCTTGTCCCTGCCTTCGAGGAATTTGATGGCCTTGTCTGTGATGATGTCCGTGGCATACCCTTTCTCTACGATATGTTTGCCGTCTTCCCAGAAATCGGGGTCGTAATAATCGCCCTGTTCGTGCTGGCCGCTCAGGATGCTCCAGTGGTCGAAGCCCTGCGGTTCGCTGATAAGGTGCCATTTGCCGATCATGGCCGTCTGGTAGCCGGCTTGCTGGAGCAGTTTCGGGAATGTCTGCTGGTCGCCGTTGAAGGTGCTTGCATTATCCGTAAAACCGTTTTCGTGGCTGAACTTACCGGTAAGTACGCAGGCGCGTGACGGGCCGGAAAGGGCATTGACCGCGTAGCAGTTGTCCATACGGATACCTTCGTTGGCTATACGGTCCATGTTGGGAGTTTGCAGGAGATTACCGCCATAGCAGGACATGGCTTGTGTGGTATGGTCGTCCGTCATCATGAAGATTATGTTCGGACGCTTGGGTTCTTCTTTTTGCTGGCCGGCACAGGAAGCGAGGCTTAATGTGGCTAACGGAAGAAGTACATTGGAAAGATTGTTTTTCATAACCGGGATGTATCGCTTTTCATTATGAAGAAAGGGAGTGCTCAAAAACTAAAATCGCTATCGATTGGCTTTTCATTTTTGGGCACTCCCTTTCGTCATGTTGCTTTTATATTATAATTTGTAATTTAAAGACTGTTTCTTGCCGTTTACTTTCACCTCTACTTCCAGTCCGTTTTCATTGAATGTCTTGTTTTTGAACTTGGCAGACAATTTGGGGGCGTCTGCGCTGTTCTTTATCGGACAGATAACGGTGATGTAACGTACTGCATCTTCGCTGTCTTTCTTCACATTGAAGGATACGTTCATGCGTTTGTAGCGTTTGCGGTAAGCGGTGGAGCACCAGCCCGGCTCTTTTTTCATCGTCATGCCTTCGGGGCCGAAGCATTGCAGCTTCATGTTGCTTCCTTCTTCAAACTGAGTGACGAAAGTCATGTCCTCGCGGCTGTTGGCGATTTCGCCTTTCGGCATCTGGTAGTGCAGGTTAATGGAACCTTTCTGGCTTCCCACCATTTCGTCTACAATTACGAAGTAGCTGTTGTCTACGAAGAATACGGAACGGCGGTGTTTCAGGTTCTTGTAGCTCGGATTCTCGGTAACCAATATCTGTACGTTGCCTTCCGGCTGCCACAGCTTGGTTACGGATTCGGTCTGGTCCAGATTCTTGTTGTTCAGCGTTACGGTGTTGTGTACGCAGGTCTGACGGTGCCAGTTGCGTTGTTCCATCACTTCGCCCTCGCCGGCATATACGTAAGAACCGGAATCGGGGAACAGGTTTTTGCCGTTGAACCAGAGTTCGAAAGTACCGTTATCCGGTTGGCAGTGCCAGAATGCTTTCGGGCCGGCCTTTACAACCATTTGCGTGGCATCCGTTCCCCAAGAGTTACGGAATACGAAGAAACCGGATTTCAGGAAACCTTTGGAGAGATATTCGGGCAGTGCGCCTTCTTTACCATCAGTTGCCAGATATTTGATGAACTGGTTCTTCGGGAACATCTTGCTCCAGTTGCGGTAGTTCTTCAGCATTTCTTTCTTATTGGTGAGTTTGGCATCGCTGAAACACGGGTTGGTGTAGTCGGGGAAAGAAACGTTGGCATAGAATACAATCATTTTCTCGATTGTATCCAGGTACTCCTGCGGGAACTCGTTGCGGAAACCGTTCAGGTCGGCAATGTTCAGTGCCTTGCAGAAAATGTTGATGGCAGCGAGGTGGTAGTGCGGGTCGAGCTCGAACTGTCCGCCGTCGTTATACACCTGTACGTTGATTTCACGGTTCATGATGTCGATACCGCTCTTTCTCCAGGCAGCAGCCTCTTTGAATTCGGGGAAGAAAGCGCCGGCGTAGATCATACGCTGTGCCTCGAACAGCAGGTGATTGCCCTGTGCAGAGTAATTGCCCAATATATGGATGGCATGTTTGTGGTAGTTTACCAGAAACTCGGTCAGGAACTCCGGGGTGAAAGAGGGAGACGGGAGGAACAGTTGGAACTGTGAGGTCTGGTCTTGCAGACGGTTGCTCACTTCCAGCGGACGCCATGCGAAACGTGCGTTTTCCACATCACCTTTCAGTTGGTTGTCACCGGTCATTTCATACTCTTTCTTGTCGACCTTCACCAACGGGTTTTTCTTGATCCAGTCGATGTACTGTTTGGTCCACTCTACGGCGTATTTCTCGTCGCCGCTTACACGATAGGCCTTGCCCATGGGAGTAAACCATTTGTGGCGGTGCAACTGCCAGCGCAGTTCGTTGTCCTTTACCGGCCAGTATCTCCAGTCGATGTCTTCACCGTAGTTGAATGACGGCTGGTAGCCTTTGTGGGCAAAGAATGTATGTTGCAGAGCCTCGTCGGCCATTTTCTGTTCGTCCTTGCCGATGGTAACCTTTTTCAGGTTTATGTCGGGAGTCTTCACGTTGGTACGTGCACGGTAGTAGTCGAGTAACGCTTTGGCTGCATCGGCATCTTTGCCTTCCTGGTGCAGGGCCTTTACTTTCTCCAGTCCGGGATAATCCAGGTTGAGGAGCGAGAACACTTCGGTTTTCAATTCCTGGGCATTTGCTTTGCCAACGAAGCAGGCAAGTGCCAGCAGGACGATATATTTAAAAGTCTTATTCATAATGTTTGTTGGTTTACAGTCTGGTTATTAGAGGTTTTTGTAGCTGATACCTTTCAAGTCCATGAAGCGTTTCAGGGCTTCCAGGTAATAGTAATCCGCATAGTTCAACGGAGTGTCGATTTCCGAACCGTTAGGCAGCGAACCGGTAGAGTGCATCAGGATGAATCCCTGGTTTTCGCCGACCTTTGCCAGATAGGCGTCGCCCGACAGGCTCTTCAGGATTTTTTCTGCATAATCCAGGTATTTCTTTCCGTCGGGAACCATTGTGCTCAGCTCTATCAGGGCGGAAGCGGTTACGGAAGCGGCGGATGCGTCGCGCGGAGTCTCTTCGGTTACGGGAGCGTCATAGTCCCAGTAAGGAATGGCATCGTCGGTCTTGACACGGTTCATAATCATGTCGGCCACTTTTACGGCGAAATTCAGGAAAGTAGTGTCTTGCGTCTCACGATAGCAGGCAGTATAGCCGTATACGGCCCATGCTTGTCCGCGTGCCCATGAAGAGTCGTCGTTCTTGCCCTGGAATGTCTGTTTCTTCTCTACCGTGCCGTCGTTGTTGTAGCTTACTACGTGCCAGCAGGTATAGTCGGGGCGGAAGTGGTTGTTCATGGTAGTCATTGCGTGTTTTACGGCGATGTCTTTATAAGAGTTGTTGCCGGTTGCCTTGGCTACATTGAACAGCAAATCCAGGTTCATCATATTGTCGATGATAACGGGGAAGTTCCATGTTCCGAAGTCCCATGAACGGATAGCCGAGATGGAATCGTTGAAGCGTCCGCACAGGTTGTCGGCTGTTTCTTTCATTACGGCTGCAATGGTGTCGTTAGGAGCCAGACGCTCTGCGTTGCCGTAACTGCAATTTACCATGAAGCCCAGGTCGTGCGTACCGGTGTAGTAACGAACGGGGTTCAACAGGTTGGTATATTGGATGGCCCATGTTTTCAGTGTATCGTTGCCCGTCAGTTCGTAGGCATACCACAAAGAGCCCGGATAGAAACCGCTGGTCCAGTCATAAACGCTGCACAAACGGCGTTTTCCCAACTGGTCGGCTGTAGGCTGCGCACGGAGCGAGTCCTTGAAAGTAAGCGAGTCTCTTTCCAACTGGCGGCACAGGAAGTTCATGTCATAGCCTGTACGGATAGAACGCGGCAGCATATTAGTGGACGAAATTTCTTCTGCGGTTAATTGCAGTTGCGCAGAGGCTGCGTCCAAGCCTTTTTTAATCCAACTGTAGTCTTCTTTGGGTTGTGTTTGGCATGACACGAAAGTCAATGCACCCAAAGCCAAGAGAACAAGGTTCTTTTTCATGTTATTCGTTTTTAAAATAATTGATTTTAGTAGATTTTGTAACGAAAGCAAAGCTAACGGATTTTTTATGGTTCTTGTAGCAAGAATGTTGAAAAGGCAATTAATCCGCGTTCTTTGAATGTCACTTTTGTTGAAAAGAGTTTAGAAAATCTCCAATATGCCCCTCTCTGGGCATATTGGAGATGTATTTGGGTGGATTATTACCATTTCGGATTTTGGTTGAATTGGGTGCACAAGTCCATTTCGCGTTGCGGAATAGGCATTAATTCGTGTTTACCCTTTTCTGTGTAATCATAGATTACGTAATTAGGAATTAGAGTGTTCTTATCATCTTCTCTTTCATCCCACCATGCTTTTAAGGCATTATAAGTTTCTTCAATGGTTTCAGAATAGATTCCCCAACGTATAAGGTCAAGGCGGCGATGTCCTTCGAAAGCCAATTCGTATGCACGTTCTTTTTGGATGGCTTTACGGAATTCGGCTTGATCCATTCCTGCTTTTAAAACATATTCAGAGTGAACGATTCCATCAGGCTCTGTATAACCACGTTTGCGGACTTTGTTAACGGCGGCGTACGCATCTGTGGTAGGACCACCTTTCCATTCGTTCAATGCTTCCGCATAGAGAAGCAGTACATCGGCATAGCGCAATACATACCAATTGACAGTTGATTTATCATTATTAATGAAAGGTACGCTTTCTACATATTTGTCAATATCCCATTTGGCTGGAGTATAGCTTTGCTTGGCTTTTACAGCTTTCTTGGGGTCCAAATCTTTGCTTAATGCAGTAGGGCGGTCGTCTGTTATTTTAGCAGCTAAGTAGAAAGTTCCTGTATATGAAGTACCTGTGCTACTTTCATTATGTCCGTGCTTATAATTAGCAATGGATATGTTCTGACGTCTGTCATGGCTTTCTCCGGTTGAAGGATCGGGTGCAGCTTCTGCTCTCCAGTCAAGCACAAATGAATGTACCACTTGTACGTTGGCAGCACAACTTCCGCTTTTACCGGCTTGAGTTGTCGTCTTCACACCGTTCCATTTTCCGATACGTCCTACAGGGTCGCTATTTCCTGAATATGTAGGAGAGTAGAAAGATACTTCAATCAGACTTTCTGTCGGGTCCCAGATACCATTACAAGTATTTTTCCACAATTGCTCATAATCGTTTAACAAATCATGTTTTCCTGATTCTACTAGAATTTTAGCTGTTTTTGCGGCTGCTTCCCATTTGCTGGTGTCCTGTATCGGATAACCGGCCCAAGTTGCATATACTTTGGTTAACAGACCCAATGCAGCTCCTTTGGAGAAACGGTAATCTTTATTGCTGCGGTAGTCCTTATCTGTAGCATATGGCAAAATATCGCAAGCATACAGCAGATCGTCTTCGATAAACTTATAAACGTCCACGGGATCAGCTTGTACAAAAGTACTCGGGTGTTGGTTGGACATGGCTGTGCTTGTCATTAATGGAATATTGCCCCAGCGGCGTACCAGCTCGAAATAGTACAGCGCTCTTAAAGCTCTGGCTTCGGCAATATAAATAGTAGCCAATTTTTTGTCCGTTTCATTATACGATTCCATTTTGACAGAAATACGTTCCAGAAAATCATTGGCATTATAGATACCGGAGTAGAGTGCAGCCCATGTGCTTTGTACTTCTGCCTGTGAAGTAGGGTAAGCATTGGTAGGCAGTATGCGGAAGTTTTCGGTTGTACTTCCTTCCACCTGTGAAATGTCTGTTCCCATAGAGAAGTAGATGGACAAATGATAGCCGTACATTG
>ONZX01001739.1_pt1 | contig 10438 bp, 9 predicted proteins | sample 1671831 | NCBI WGS metagenome assembly ONZX01 (sample SAMN06348197, study PRJEB24527) | human gut metagenome | reverse complement strand
CGAGAAATTCTATATAATATATAAAGACAGTATCCATGATTTAAGACGGCAATACCGCACAACGAAAGGCTGATACAATGAATATTTACGAAGCAATATCCTCACTCGTTTTTTACGGAGAAAAAGAGGGACTTATAGAAAAAGAAGATGAAATTTACACGAGAAACCGGATAATGACCGTACTCTCTCTTGACTCATTTGAGGACGCGGAGCCGAAAAAGGACGCCGAGCTTGAAGACATACTCTCGGTAATATTACAATACGCCGAAGAAAACGGGCTTTGCGAAAGCTCGGTAGTTTACCGCGACCTGTTTGATACAAAAGTGATGGGCACGCTTGTTGCAAGGCCGTCCGATATAATCGCCGAATTCCGTAAAAAATACAGCGTATCTCCCGAAGAAGCCACATCATATTATTATCATCTGAGCAGAAAATCGAATTACATAAGAGAATACCGTATTAAAAACGATATTAAATGGATAACAAAGACGGATTACGGTGACATAGATATTACAATAAATCTGTCTAAGCCCGAAAAAGACCCCAAAGCCATAGCCGCGTCTCTCAAATGCAGACAAAGCTCATACCCGAAATGTCAGCTTTGCAAGGAAAATGAGGGATACGCCGGCAGAGTCAACCACCCGGCGCGCGAAAACCATCGTATTATCCCGGTTACAATGGGCGGCTCGCAGTGGTATTTTCAATATTCTCCGTATGTTTATTATAATGAGCATTGTATAGTATTTAACGGAGAGCACACGCCGATGAAAATCGACGAAGGCGCTTTTTTAAAGCTTTTTGATTTTGTAAAGCAGTTTCCGCATTATTTTGTCGGCTCAAACGCCGATTTACCGATAGTTGGCGGCTCAATACTTACACACGAGCATTTTCAGGGCGGCAACTATACCTTTGCCATGGCAAAGGCACCTATCGAAACAGAGCTTTCCTTTGCCGGATACGAGGATGTTTCGGCAGGCATTGTAAAATGGCCTATGTCGGTAATTCGTCTGTCGGGTAAGGACCCCGAGAGAATATGCAGCCTCGGCGGAAGAATACTTGCGGCTTGGAGAAATTACACCGACGAGGACGCATTCATTTTTGCAACCACCGACGGTGTTCCCCACAACACAATAACGCCGATTGCACGCAAGCGCGGCGAAAACTTCGAGCTTGACCTTGTTTTACGCAATAACATAACCACAAAGCAGTATCCTGACGGCGTTTATCATCCGCACCCCGAATATCACCATATAAAGAAAGAAAACATCGGTCTTATCGAAGTTATGGGACTTGCCGTTTTGCCTGCAAGGCTTAAAACCGAAATGGAGCTTTTAAAGGAGGCCATGCTTTCTGGCACGGATATAGAGAAGGACGAGAGAATAGCCAAGCATAAGGCGTGGGCCGAAGCGATAAAGAACAAATATGACATAACAGAGGAAAACTGCGATGACATATTAAAGCACGAAATAGGCGTTGTCTTTGCGGCCATTCTCGAGCAATGCGGCGTTTTTGCCCGAACCGAAAAGGGAAAAGAGCAATTTTTGAAGTTTGCGGATTCCGTAAAATAAACTTTTTAAAACTTTCAAAATTCTTGTTGACAATCCGGCAATTCGGTGGTATTATACAAACATTCTAATTCCTACGGGTTTAGTATAGATTGTTCGAGAAAGGAAATCGGTATGAAGTTTTTGACCGGCGACATTATGATAATGCAAGAGATGCGCATGTGCTCCATGTGCTTCATGCGTTATGCCCGAAACGGTCATTCACTTTTCTGTAAAGCCTGATTTTTTATCATTGCGTTAAGGCAGCGGAAGGTAATGACCTCCGCTGTTTTTTTATTTCAACGAGAGGAGCTTTATTATGAGTCTTTGCAGAGGCTTTAATATATTAAGAGACGATCGAATGTGCTTTGGGAAAATCATCTGTCAAACACAGATTTTAATCACGCATCATTTCTAAATAAATATAATTTTCAATAAAAAGGAGATAAATCCATGAAAAAGTCAATAAAAAAATCTTTGGCATTAGTTCTTGCGCTTGCAGTTCTCACCGCAATCGCTCTCACAGGCTGCGGCAATTCAAAAAGCTCTAAAATACAGATAGCCGTTCCCAACGACACAACAAACGAAGCACGCGCGCTTCTGCTTCTCCAGGAAAACGGCGTTATAAAGCTCAGAGACGGCGCAGGCATTACAGCCACTAAAAACGATATTGTTGAAAATCCGCACAACGTTGAAATAGTAGAGGCCGAAGCAGCTCAGATACCCAACGTATTAAAGGATGTTGACTACGCCGTAATCAACTCAAACTACGCTATAAACGCAGGTCTCAACCCCGTATCGGATTCGCTTCTTATAGAGGGCTCCTCCTCGGCTTACGGCAATATTCTCGTAACTAAGCAGGGAAATGAAAATTCGCCTAAAATTCTCGCTCTTGCAGCAGCCTTAAAGAGCAAGCAGGTTGCGGACTTTATAAGCGACAAATACAACGGCTCGGTCATCAGCGTTGTTGAAAATCCCGGTGACGGATACGACCCGAACGTTGACTATGACGCACTTAAAGACACAACTATAACCGTTGCGGCTTCTCCCACACCTCACGCCGAAATTCTCGAAGTTGCAAAGCAGATTCTCGCCGAAAAAGGCATAGCTCTCAATATTCAGACCTACAACGACTATGTAGTTCCCAACACCGTTGTTGAGGACGGCACCATAGACGCAAACTACTTCCAGCACACTCCTTACCTTGACAACTTCAACGAAGAAAAGGGCACTCACCTTGTGTCTGTCGGCGCAATCCACGTTGAACCGATGGCTCTTTACGGCGGCAAGCAGACAAATCTTGACGCTCTCGGTGTTAAAGGCAAATAATAAGGCTAAAGGGGAAATTATCCTTGATTGAATTAAAAAACGTAAGCAAATCGTTTGATACCGCCGAAGGCAAGGTTGACGCGCTGAAGGACGTCTCAATAACAATAGAGGACGGCGATATATACGGTATCATCGGTATGAGCGGCGCCGGGAAAAGCACGCTCGTTCGATGTATAAATATGCTTGAAAAGCCCACCTCCGGTGAAGTTATCGTGAACGGCAAAAGACTTGACACGATGTCTCCGTCTCAGCTTCGTGCGGCTCGTCGCAACATAACGATGATATTTCAGCAGTTCAACCTTTTAATGCAGCGCAACTGCTTAAAAAATGTGTGCTTTCCGATGGAGCTCGCCGGAGCAAGCAAAAAGGATGCACAAAATCGCGCAAAGGAGCTTTTAACCCTTGTCGGACTTCCCGACAAGACCAAGGCTTATCCGGCTCAGCTCTCGGGCGGCCAACAGCAACGCGTTGCAATAGCGAGAGCACTTGCGACAAATCCAAAGGTTTTGCTCTGTGACGAGGCGACAAGTGCACTCGACCCTAAAACCACGAGGCAGATACTTGAACTTATACGCGACATAAACAAAAAGCTCGGCATAACCGTTGTAATAATAACCCACCAGATGAGCGTTGTTAAAGAGGTGTGCAATCACGTTGCGATACTCGACGACGGTATTATTGCCGAAGAGGGTCTTGTTTCCTCTGTATTTACCTCTCCGAAATCCGAAGCCGCGCGCCACCTGGTATTCCCCGGCGGCGAGGATATGACGGTATCGGATCCGCTGCACGAAAGACGCTTAAAGCTGACATTCTTAAATGTAGCCGCAACGTCTGTACCGCTTGTGGCAAGACTTGCCACCGAAGAGGGCATCAGCGCAAATGTAATTTCCGCGACAACGCAGAAGCTTTCGGACGAAATTTACGGCAGTATGCTGCTCGGTATTCCGAACAGTCAATTTGACAAGGCAACCGCTTTTCTTAAAAACTTTGAAAACATTAAGGTTGAGGAGGTGAGCGCAGATGACTGACGGACTTTTTACGGCGGAGTCAATGGCAGAGCTTTTGACCGCGTTTAAAACGCAGTTCCCCATGGCGATATGGGAGACATTTTACGTTACGGTGCTGTCAACCGCACTCTCTCTTTTAATCGGGCTTCCGCTCGGCGTTTTGCTTGTAGCCGGTGAAAAAGGCGGCGTACTTCCCCTGCCGAAGCCGGTGCTGTCGATACTCAATGTCATAATAAATCTTCTAAGATCCATTCCGTTTTTGATACTTATGATAATGGTATTTCCCCTATCGCGTGCGCTGATAGGCACTACCGTAGGAACCACAGCCACAATAGTGCCGCTTGTTGTTGCCGCGTTCCCGTTTGTTGCAAGGCTCGTTGAGAGCAGTCTGCGCGAAGTAGACCCGAATATAATTGAGGCGGCGCAGAGTATGGGTGCAAAGCCCATGCAGATAATCTGCAAGGTGATGATCCCCGAAAGTATCCCCTCTCTTTTGCAGAATGTCACAATAGCTCTCACTACAATACTCGGCTATTCCGCAATGAGCGGTATCATAGGCGGCGGCGGACTCGGTAAAGTCGCAATTGATTACGGCTATTACCGTTATAAATATCTTGTTATGTATGCTGCGGTAATACTGCTTATAATACTTGTTCAGATATTCCAGAGCGTCGGCACACGCCTGGCTTTAAAGAGCGATAAAAGGCTGAAAAAATAAAATATCGAAGTTTCATCACTTCAATTACGACAAAAGGCAACCAAAACAATAAATTTCGGTTGCCTTTTTACTTTGCGGTAAAAAAAATCGCACGACAAGGAATTACTTCTTTGCCGTGCGATTTTCATTTGTTATTTACAGCCGGTGGCTTTTATCAATACATTCCGCCGCCCTGTGCAGCCATAGCAGCAGCCGCAGCAGCATCAGCCTTCGGATCCGGAATATCGGCTACGAGAGACTCTGTGGTGAGTACCATAGCGGCAACGGACGAAGCGTTCTGAAGAGCGGAACGTGTTACCTTAGCGGGGTCAAGAATACCTGCCTTAAACATATCGACATATTCTTCCTTAGAGAAGTTAAAGCCGTAGTTCTTCTTGCCGGAACTCATGATTTCGTTTACGATAACAGAACCTTCAAGGCCTGCGTTCTTAGCAATCTGACGAACAGGCTCTTCAATAGCCTTGACTACGATGTTAACGCCTGTCTTAAGGTCAGCATCGTCTGTGTCAAGGAGCTTCTTAACAGCCGGTATAGCATTGAGAAGAGCAACGCCGCCGCCTGCTACGCAACCCTCTTCAACAGCTGCTTTTGTAGCTGCCAAAGCATCCTCGATGCGGAGCTTCTTTTCCTTCATTTCTGTTTCGGTTGCAGCACCTACACGGATAACGGCTACGCCGCCTGCAAGCTTAGCAAGTCTCTCCTGAAGCTTTTCCTTATCGAACTCTGAGGTTGTAACTTCAATCTGAGATTTGATCTGTGCAACTCTGCTCTTAATGGCTTCCTTATCGCCGGCACCGTCAACAATGATGGTGTTCTCCTTAGAAACCTTAACCTGCTTAGCACGGCCGAGCTGATTTATCTGAGTATCTTTAAGCTCAAGACCGAGGTCGGAGGTGATAACCTCGCCGCCTGTAAGAGTAGCTATATCCTGGAGCATTTCCTTTCTTCTGTCGCCGAAGCCGGGAGCCTTGACGCATACGCAGGTGAATGTGCCGCGGAGCTTATTGACAAGGATTGTGGAAAGAGCTTCGCCCTCAACGTCCTCAGCGATAATAACGAGCTTCTGACCCGCTTTTACGATTTGCTCAAGAAGAGGAAGAATTTCCTGAATGTTTGAAATCTTCTTATCGGTAATAAGAATGTAAGCGTCGTCAATAACAGCTTCCATCTTGTCGGTATCGGTTACCATATACGGTGAAATATAGCCGCGGTCAAACTGCATACCTTCAACAACATCGCTGTAGGTTTCGCTTGTCTTAGACTCCTCTATTGTGATAACGCCGTCGGAGGTTACCTTTTCCATAGCCTCGGCAATCAGCTTGCCGATATATTCGTCGGCTGCGGAAATAGTAGCAATTCTTGCGATATCGTCGGAAGATTTAACGGGCTGAGCCTTGATAGCTTCAACAGCGGCGTCAACTGCCATCTGCATACCCTTTTTAACTACCATCGGATTAGCACCTGCAGCTACATTCTTCATGCCCTCGCGAACAAGAGCCTGCGCAAGAAGAGTAGCGGTTGTTGTACCGTCGCCTGCCACATCGTTTGTCTTTGTGGCAACCTCTTTAACGAGCTGAGCGCCCATATTTTCAAAAGCGTCCTCAAGCTCAACTTCTTTAGCGATTGTAACACCGTCGTTGGTGATAAGCGGAGCACCGTATTTTCTGTCAAGAACTACGTTTCTGCCTTTGGGGCCGAGTGTTATTTTAACTGTGTTGCTGAGTTTGTCTATACCGGCTTCAAGTGCCTTGCGAGCCTCTTCGCCGTAAATAATCTGTTTAGCCATAATGTATTTCCTCCCTTAAATCATTCAACAATTGCAAGGATATCGGACTGACGAACGATATTGTAGTTAACGTCGTCCATCTTAACCTCGGTACCCGAATATTTGCTCGAAATTACCTTGTCGCCGACTTTAACATACATTTTGACTTCGTTACCGTCAACAGTACCGCCGGGACCTACTGCCACTACCTCGGCTACCTGAGGCTTCTCCTGTGCAGACGCGGCAAGGATGATGCCGCCCTTTGTTGTTTCTTCAAGCTCACAGGGCTTTAAAACGACTCTGTCAGCAAGCGGTTTGATCGTCATACTATATTCCTCCTAAAAGATATATTGTAATTATGAATTTATTAGCACTTGCTTTCCTTGAGTGCTAATATATATTTTAGCCTCTTTTCAGAAAAAATCAACCCTTTTTTATAAAATTAACAAAAAATACATAATTTGGAATTTGCACCGCCCAAAAGCCGATAAAATACAGCCTTATATATGTATATCGTATAATCATTATTGACAATAATATGTCTGTATAGTATCATACACTTTGAATTCATAGTAGATTACTATGGTATTGCGCATTAAGAGCGCGGTACCGTGAGAAAAGAGATGTAATTATGGAAGTATATGCGGATAACGCCGCTACGACTCGACTGTCAAAATCGGCTCTTAATGCAATGGCTCCGTATTTTTGCGACATTTACGGCAATCCGTCGAGTCTGCACCATATGGGTCAAAAAGCACACAGTGCTCTTGAGGAAGCACGTTTAGCGACAGCTAACGCAATAGGCTGCGAGAGAAGCGAGCTGTATTTCACATCGGGCGGCAGCGAAGCAGACAATTGGGCCATAAAAGGCACCGCCGAGCTTATGGCGAAAAAAGGTAAAAAGCATATTATAAGCACAACCGTTGAGCATCACGCCGTACTGCACACATTAAAAAAGCTCGAAAAGCAAGGCTTTGAAATAACTCTTCTCCCCGTTTCAAGCGACGGCTTTGTGTCTCCCGGCGACGTTGCCTCGGCAATAAAAGACGACACGGCTTTGGTAACCGTAATGTATGCAAACAACGAAATAGGAACAATTCAGCCCATAACCGAAATAGGTGAAATCTGTCGCGAAAAGGGAGTCATCTTCCACACGGACGCAGTACAGGCAGTCGGTCATCTTCCGATAGACGTAAAGGCGCAAAACATAGATATGCTCTCAATGTCGGGTCACAAGTTTCACGGACCGAAGGGCATCGGTGCGCTTTATATAAGAAAAGGCATAAATCTGCCTAACCTTATCGAGGGCGGTGCACAGGAGAGAAACCGCAGAGCCGGCACGGAAAACATTCCCGGAATCGTCGGTATGGCGGCAGCACTCACAGAGGCCGTAAACAATATGGAGGAAAATACAAAAAAGGTCGCAGCTCTCCGCGACAGGCTTATAGAAAAAATACTCAAAATTCCGCATAGCCGCCTGAACGGCTCAAGGGAAAATCGTCTGCCCGGAAATGTCAGCGTTTGTTTTGAAGGCGTTGAGGGCGAGTCAATGCTGCTCTATCTCGATATGCAGGGCGTTTGCGCGTCATCAGGCTCCGCGTGCACATCTGGCTCGCTTGACCCAAGCCACGTGCTTCTCGCAATAGGATTGCCTCACGAGGTCGCTCACGGTTCTTTAAGGCTGAGCCTGTGCGAATACAACACCGAAGAAGAGGTAGATTTCATCGCCGAAGCTCTGCCGCCCATAATAGAAAGACTGCGTTCAATGTCTCCGCTTTGGGAGAGACTTTGCCGCGAAAACAGCTTCTTCACCCACGATAAACATTGAGATAAGGAAGGATTAAAAATATGGAATACAGCGCAAAAGTCCTTGAACACTTCGCAAATCCTCATAACGTCGGAAAAATCGACGACGCCGATGGCATAGGCGAGGTAGGAAACGCCAAATGCGGCGATATAATGAAAATGTATATAAAGGTTAAAGACGACGTTATAACCGACGTAAAATTTAACACCTACGGCTGTGCCTCCGCAATAGCCACAAGCTCGATTGCTACGGATATGATAAAGGGTAAGCCCATAAGCGAAGCATTGAAGCTCACAAACAAAGCCGTTGTGGAAGCTCTTGACGGACTGCCGGCAGTAAAGATTCACTGCTCGGTACTCGCCGAGGAAGCTATAAAGGCGGCAGTTAAGGATTACTATGACAAGAACGGCATTCAATACGACGAGGAGCTTTTTAAGCCCGATAATTGCCACTATACACACGAACACTAAATCAGACAGAACCAAAAAGGACTGTAAAACAATCGTTTTACAGTCCTTTTATTTTTGCGACATTAAAAATTAAACCTTTGCCGTGTCGATTACTTCGTCGTCATCGTCATCACCGTCAGGAGTATCATCCTTCTGCGACGACGGCATAACATATATCTTAGGCTGATATTCGCCGTATGTACTCTTTTCTACTACCACAAAGAAAATGGTCACTATTAAAAGATACGGTATCGGGCAGAATAGGCCGGGATTTACAAGTGACATAAGCTCAAGGCTTACATATGAAAGAAAGACGGTCATATTGAAGAGCGTCGGCTTTCTCCAAAGCAGAAACATTCTCTTTATAAATTGATAGACATACGCCAAAATTCCGACTATGCCCATACTTGCGGCTATCTGTATAGGCTCGCAATGATACCAGCATATCGAGAAATCGGCAGGATCATATATATCGATATTTCCCATGTATCCTATGCCGGTTCCGAATATCGGATGGCCAAGAAAATCCTTTATGCCGCGCTCGTACTGAAAAACTCTCACTTCCTTTTGTTCGCCGACGAGCACCCCGTTTATCGCAGACATAAGGCGGTCAAAGGTATAGCCGAAAAACGAGAGAAACTCGCGTGAGAATATCATAAGCGCAAAGCAAATGCAAGCGAGAATGGCAATATACGCAAAACGCCTCTCCCTGTCGTAAAGGAAGAACAGAATACAGCACATCATAAGCTCTATGGCACCGAAAACAAGTCCTCCGCGCGAACCGGTCAGCAATATCGCAAAATAGAACAAAAATCCGAACATAATGGAATACGATTTTTTGTTGCCGCGATAAAATGCAAACGGTATCGACAACATCAAAAACGTAGAGCAGTTATTGCGCCACTGAAAATACAAAATCGTTTTTGTGTCTATAACCTCATTTATATGCGTGAGATAATATGAGGCTACCATAAAGGTACCGAAGCAGCCTATTATCACCATAATGAGGGACAGCTTATCCATAAGAGAATAATCCTTATGGACATTTATATGCGTATTAAATACGGTATAGAGCAACAGCATTCCCACGCCGAGCGCCAAAATGTAAAATATCGACGCGCCGCTGAAATACTCACGTTTCGAGATGAAACCGACTCCGCCGAGTATTACCGCAGCAGACACAAATATCATCGGCAGCGTGAGGAATCCTTTCAGCACCGGCTTCTTCCAGTGCAAAACAAAGTGCATAATTACACAAATTATCAGTACCGCACCGAGCGCCTTATACTGAATAAACACGCTGAATGAATTGTAACACTTTGTTCCTATAAGGCACAGGAACAAAAAAGGCGGAAACGGCGCCAAAAGGTCCTCACACAGAACAAGCGTTATACCCGTAATGCACGCAAAGGTGAGCACACCGGCAACGGATATGTCAAATATAACAAACACCGACGCCAGCGCGAAAAGCACCATTATATATCGCCCGGTAAGCATATACTCGCCCATGCGAGAAATCTTGGGCGAATTAAAAAATTCAATGATTTTTTTCATCTGCGCATACCTTTTCATTTTATAGTTTAATGTTATTATATATTTTTTTCGCCAAAACGCAATAATTATTTCAAGACTATAACTATTATTACAAAAAGTTACAAGTCTAAAAATACCGTGACGCTCTTGATTTTAGGCGAAAAATCTCGTATTATATCAGTATAACGTCGGTACACTCATAAAAAGGTCGGCCGGCATAAAACTTGAAAGAGATGAGATCGGAAGAGCACACGTCTGAACTCCAGTCACCGTACGATCTCGTATG
>ONZX01001735.1_pt1 | contig 10452 bp, 7 predicted proteins | sample 1671831 | NCBI WGS metagenome assembly ONZX01 (sample SAMN06348197, study PRJEB24527) | human gut metagenome | reverse complement strand
CGGCGACCACCGAGATCTACACTCTTTCCCTACACGACGCTCTTCCGATCTATTCCTACAAGCGCCCGCTGGACCTGGTGCCGGTACTGGAAGCACTGCCCCGCAGCTGGAACGCGGTGGTCATCGGGCAGGGGAGCCTGACCGGGGAACTGCAGGATGCCCTGCGCACCCACAAGCTGGAAAACCGCTGTACCTGCATTCCCCAGCTGCCCAACGCAACCGTGCAGGCCTATTACCATGCCTGCGATGTGTTTGTGAACTTTAATGACGGCGAAATTTTTGGCATGAGCCTGCTGGAAGCCATGTATGCGGGCTGCCCGCCGGTTGCCCGCCATGCGCCGGGGCCGGATTTGATCATAGAGCCCGGCACCAGCGGCTATTTTGCCGATACCCCTGCCCAGTTTGCTGAGGCCATCCAGAAAGCAGCGGCGGACCCGGCCTGCGGCCACGCTGCCCAGCGCCGCGTGAATGAACATTTCCTGTGGGCAAACAGCGCCGAAACCGCCCTGGCCATGCTGGACAAACAAGGAGGAAACCGCCGTGGATAATGATGGAGCCTTGCTGGAGGTACTGCGCAATACCTATAAAGGGCTGCGCTTCCGGTGGAAATACCGCGGCCTGATCATTCTGCCCGCGGAACAGGGCAATGCGGCTGCTGCCGATGCCATCCGCGCCGGGCAGCCATTTCTGTTCGGCCGCTGCGGTGCTACCGAGATGCGCACCGTGGCCGAATATTTGACCGGGAAATATACCGAGAAAACCAGGGGTGAGATCAACACCCTGTCCGGTGTGTTTCCCACCGATGATAAAGCGCTGAACCGCTTCTGCAAGCTGTATACTTCCTGCGCTCAGGGGGCGGACCTGCTGGCGCTGTGGGATGTGGGGGCCGAGCGGCAGGTAATCGATGGCTGCCACGGCACCCGCTTTACCCAGCTGCGCGCGCTGGAACCATATTATTATGCCAACCCCTGGAGCGCCGCACTGGCCGGCAAGCGTGTGCTGGTGGTGGACGATGTCATCTCCACCGGCGGCTCTCTGAAGGCACTGGACGCGCTGGCAGAAAAGACCCAGTGCACCATCGTGGGTCAGGCCGCTGTTCTGGCCGAGGGCGACGCTTCTGAGCGCAAGGATATCATCTTCCTTGAGCCGCTGCCCCTGTTCTTCCACTAAGCCGGGATGCGCCGCCCGCTCTGCGCGTTCTGCGCCGGAATGATGGGCCTTAGTTTCCTGTGGACTTTTTTGCCGCAAACGGAGCTTTTTATGCCGTTTGCGGCATTTTTTGTTGCCTTTTTGCTGCTGCTTTGCATCCCGCGCCGCAGCCGCAAGCTGGCGCTCTGTCTGCTGCTGGGCGCACTGGCGGGGCTTTGCGCGGTGCATACCACGAGCGCCCGGCTGGAGCGTGTCCGGGCAAATTACGCCGGGCGCACCGTGCTGCTGACCGCCGAGGTGGAGCGCGCGGACAGCAGCTATTTTTCGGACACCGTGGACGCGACCCTGTGGGTGGAAGGCGTGAACGGCAGACGTGCGGGTTTCCGCATAGCCTGTGCAGAGCTGCCCGCCTGTGCGGCAGGGCAGCGGGTGCAGGGCTGGTTCAAGCTGCAACACCCGGACATGGAAGAACGGACGGCGCAGTACGCGGACGGCATCGTTTTGCAGGCAGAGCCTGTACCGGAAAAGCCGCAGCTTACCGTGCTGGGCGAGAGCGGCAGCTTCCGCGCCCGCACCCACCGCTTGCAGCAAAAACTGAGCGAGAGCCTGCGCCGTGCCATGCACCGGGACACCGGCGGCGTGCTGGCTGCCATGACGGTGGGAGACCGCAGCGGGCTTTCGGCACAGCTGCGCAGCGCCTACCGGGGCGCGGGGCTTTCCCATGTGCTGGTGGTCAGCGGCATGCACGTTTCCATTCTGTGCGGGGATATCCTGAGCGTTTTGCTGCCCTATCGCTGGGAGCAGAGCTATCGCCGCCGCAGACGGCGTGCAGTGGGCAAAAGCCTGCTGGCGCTGGTGCTGATGGGCGTGACCGGCTTTACGCCCTCGGTGCGCCGCGCCGCTGTGGCGGTGTGGGTCAGCGCCTTGGGCGTGTGGGTGTGGGGACCGCCGGACGCCCTTACCTCGCTGGCGGCGGCAGGCATCCTGATGACCGCCGCCAACAGCTATGCGGTGTGGGATATCGGCTTTGAACTCTCCTTTGCGGCAGTGGTGGGCACGGTGGCGGGCAACGCCTGCATCCGCCGGATGCGGGACGCCCACGACAGGCGTTTCTGGGTCAAAGCGGGGGAAAACCTGCAAAAGCCGGTCAGACGCCCGTGGTACAGCAAATTGCCGAAGGGCGTGCAGGGTCTTGTAGAGAGTGCCTGCATTGCCGCCTGCGCCTCGGCGGCTACCTTCCCGGTGCTGGTGCTGCGCGGCCTGAGTGTCAGCGCATGGGCGGTGGTTTCCAGCATCGCGGTGCTGTGGATGGTGCAGCCGCTGCTTTTGCTGGGGCTGGCAGTAGCTTTTGTGGGACTAGTGCCGTGGCTGGCACCGGTGCACGGGGTGCTTTCCCGGGTGGCAGACCTGCTCACAGGGCTATTGAACGGCTGGGCGGTCTGGCTCAGCACAAAGCCCGGGGCATCCATTTACTTTGATACCGCTTACGCAGCGCTGGTCTGTCTGCTGCTGTGCGGGCTTGGGGTGCTGGCTTTCCGCTGGCGGGTGCGTCTGCGGGTGGCGCTGCCGGGCATTTTGCTGGCGGCAGCGGTGGGCATCGGGCTGGGCAACGCCCTCAGCCGGGACGTGGTGCACATCGACCTTGTGGGCAGCGCACAGGCGCCTGCGGTGGTAATTGCCCAGAACGACCGGGCAGTGGTACTGTTCCGGGGCGGTAGCGCCGCCCAGCGTGCGGTGGAAAACCAGCTAGCGCGGCGGGGCGTGCGCACTGTGGAACTGGTGGTAGACCTGCGCATGAATGCAAAAACCGCCTGCACCCTGCCCGCGCAGCAGGGCATCCGAGCAGAGCGTCTGCCGGTCAATACCAGCCGTAAGCTGCGCTGCACCCCGGCGGCGGTGGAACTGCTGCGCACCCGGGAAGGGTGTCTTGTGCGGCTGAGCATCGGCAACCGGCAGTTTGTGACCCTGAGCGGAAAGGCAGAGCTGGCGCAGTCGTTGCAGACAGAGTGGCTGATCGCCACGCCGAAAAAGCCGGAGACAGTGCAGTACCAAAAACTGCTGGCGATGCGCAGTTACAGTTGGATGACGCCGGAAACGCAGTACACGTCCTCCCTCAGCCTGCGCCGCACCGGCGGCGAAAGGCTAGGGTAATGCTTTGCAATCCGGGTCGAGTGTGGTACAATACAAAGAGCAATTTATAACAGGAAAGGGGCATTTGCATGGCCACGGAAGCAAAACTCCGGCAGCTGGCCGACAAGGGCTGCCCGGTCTACTATTTTTATTCCAGCGAGCGGTATCTGGTGCGGCAGGCAGTGGCGGCGGCGGTGCGGGTGCTGTCGGCAGACAGCGACGAGGACGCCACAATCCTAGACGGTGCCGCCCCGGAGCTGGAACAGCTTATCATGGCAGCGGGCACCATCTCATTTTTTGGCACTCGGCGCGTGGTGGTGCTGCCGGAAATAGACCCCGCAGCCTACGGCAGCAAGGACCTGGACGAGTTGTGCAGTACCCTTTCCAGCTTGGAAAACGCCGTGGTGGTGCTGGGCAGCGTGTTCCCACTGGAACGCGGAAAAACCAAGCTGGGCAAGCAGGCGCAAAAGCTGCAAGCCCAGTGCAAGGCCATTGGCTACACGGAAGAACTGGCAAAGCCCCGCCCCTTTGAACTGAAAAATCTGATGATGGAGCGCGCAAAGGCGCAGGGCGCAACCCTGCCGGACGGCGCAGCCACCGCATTGCTGGAGCGCTGCGGCGAGGACCCCTTTCTGCTGGAAAACGAGGTGGACAAGCTCTGTGCCCTGTCCGGCTACCAGACCGTGAGCGCTTCCATGGTGGCAGAGATGGGCACAGTGAGCCTTGAAGCGGATGTGTTCGAGATGATCCGCATGATTACCGCCAAAAACGCCACCGGAGCCTGCAAAAAGTTACAGACCCTGCTGCGGCTGCAGCAGGAGCCCATCGCCATTACGGCGGCGATGATCGGCAGCTATGTGGACCTGTACCGGGTAAAGCTTGGGGCGGCAAAACGGAAAAATTACAATGCAGTGCACAAGGATTTTGGCTATAAGGGCAGTGACTACCGGCTGAAGCGCTCGGCAGAGACTGCCGCCCACTACACCCTGCCCCAGCTGGAGGCCTGCTTGCAGGTGCTGCTGGAGCTGGACCAGAGCCTGAAAAGTCAGCCTGTGGCGGCGCAGACACTGCTGGAAACAGCACTGTGCCGTCTGGCGCTGGCGGGGAGCGGAAGATGATGCAAAGCAAGATGATCCATACCGACCGGGTGCTGATCGTGGAGGGTAAGTACGATGCCGTCCGTCTGGCGCACCTGACCGATGCCATGATCCTGCTGACGGATGGTTTTGGCATTTATAAAGACAAACAGCGCCAGCAGCTATTCCGGGCGCTGGCGCAGAAAAACGGTCTGATCTTACTTACGGATTCGGACGCGGCAGGTTTCCGCATCCGCAACTACATCACCAACATGGTGGGTGCGCAGAATGTGGTGCAGGCCTATGTGCCCGCCATCCACGGCAAGGAAAAGCGCAAGGCGCAGCCCGGCAAGGAGGGCTTGCTGGGGGTAGAGGGCGTGGATGACGCCCTTGTGCGGCAGGCACTGTTGGACGCCTTGGGCGCAGAAGCCGGAGCCGCGCCGGTGCGCCCGGCGGGACGGCAGATCACCTACACCGACCTGTACGAGTGGGGGCTTTCCGGCAAGCCCGGCAGCGCCGAGCGCAAGGCTAGACTCTTGAATGCGCTGGGGCTGCCGCCGCGCCTTTCCAAAAAGGAACTGGTAGAGGCTTTTAACCGGCTATATACTTTTGAACAACTGGACGAGTTGCAGTTGAAAATTTTGCAGGAGTGAAAACTAGCTGTGTTTGCCCCACGCCTGCCGCAGCAGTTCCAGCGCGTGGGTCTCCAGCCGGGAAACGTAACTGCGGCTGATGCCCAGCAGCCCGGCGGTCTCCAGCTGGGTCAGGGGCGGCTGCCCGGCCAGCCCATACCGCAGCAGTAAGATTTGCCGCTCCCGGGCGGGCAGGGTGTCCAGCAGCTGCCGCAGCCGCCGGACATCCTCCTGCCGCTCACAGCTGTCCTCCATGCAAAAGCCGTCCTGTATCACGTCTGCTAAGGTCAGCGCCGAGTCTCCGTCTGCCTCCAAGGCTTCTTGCAGAGAGACGGTCTGCCCGTTCTTGCGCTCCCGCCGGAACTGCATACGGATCTCGTTTTCAATGCAGCGGCTTGCATAAGTGGAAAACCGCGCCTTGCGTGTGGCATCAAAGGTATCTACCGCTTTCATCAGTCCGATGGTGCCGATGGAAACAAGATCCTCTTGATCACCCGGCAGGGCGTAATATTTTTTTACGATGTGCGCCACCAGCCGCAGATTGTGGCGGATCAGCTTTTCCCGGGCGGCGGCATCTCCGGCGTGCAGGGCGCTGAAAGCGGCGGCCTCTTCCCGGGCTGTGAGCGGACGCGGAAAGCAGCCGCTTTCCAGATGGAGCGCCAGAAACAGAAATTTTGTGGCGAAAAATTGCAGTAAGGTCAGCAGCACACGATATCCCTCCCGGTACATAGTTGTTAGATTGTATGAGCCGGGGCGCGGATAGTTGCCGGAGAAGCCTTTTGTGCGCGGTATCTTTTCCGCAGGGAAAAAGCGTGGTATACTGAGGGGGATAGCTCGTAATTTGTGGAGGGGAGCCTGATGAAAGAAAAGACTTGTCAAACTCGGTGCGGAACGATTCGGTATTGGGTAAGTGCGTCAAACCCGGATACAATTACTCTTGTTTTTCTGCCGGGGTTGACTGCGGATCATAGATTGTTTGATAAGCAGATTCAGTATTTCGAGAACAGGTATAATGTTATCGTCTGGGATGCACCGGCACACGGCTCCTCATGGCCGTTTCGGTTTGATTTTGATCTGTTCGACAAGGCAAAATGGCTGAACGATATCTTAATCCGTGAAGGAATCACAAAGCCTGTCATTGTTGGGCAGTCCATGGGTGGATATGTGGGACAGGCTTATGCACAGCTTTACCCAGACAAAATGACGGGTTTTGTCTCCATTGACTCTGCACCGCTGCAACGAAGCTATGTGACGGCAGTTGAAATTTGGCTTTTGAAACGGATGGAGCCGGTATATGCTCACTATCCGTGGAAATGGCTCCTGAAATCGGGGTCGGAAGGCGTTGCTACGTCTGATTACGGTAGAAATCTCATGCGTGAAATGATGCTGACTTATGACGGAAACCAGAAACGCTATGCACAAATTGCCGGACATGGTTTTCGTATTTTGGCAGCGGCCATAGAAAAGAATCTGCCGTATGAGATCAAGTGCCCGGCTTTATTGATATGCGGCACACAAGATCACGCAGGTTCGTGTATACGGTACAACAAAGCATGGCATCGCAATACGAAAATCCCATTGACGTGGATCGAAGGAGCAGGGCATAATTCCAATACAGACAAACCCGAACAGGTGAATCAGCTGATAGAAGAATTTGCTGCAAATATTTTATAACAGGAAACTTAGCAATTCAACTTTTAATGTAGCAGCAACAGCGTTGAATTGCGTATCGCAAATATGCTGTTTGAATGTTGCACTAATTTCTTGACTTGTGATTAGAAAAGTTCACCGCAAAACACACTTCGGGAGGTGCAAGAAATGAACTTCTGGAAAAAGCTGTTTGCCAGCATGGGCTTTGTGTGCGGCTTCCTGGTCTTTGAAACCATGTCGCTGGCGTACCACAACTCCAGCCGCCGTCATAAAAACCGCAAGGGGCGCTGCCGACGCAATAGTTTTTGGGACACGCTTACCCGGTACATGATCTTTGCGTGGATCTACGATGGTGTGAAGAAAAGCAGGGAACAGGTGGGCAGACGGTACTACCGCCGCACCGGGAACGAGTTCCGACCGTCCTACGATTCCGGCACAAGAAGCAATCCCTTTGAACCTGCAAAAGCCGCTCCGAAAACCGCAGATGCAGCACAGCCCAAAAAGCAGCGGTCGCCTCCGTCTGCACCGAAAACGACAGCAAAGACCGCATCGGCATCCACGGCAGATAGGCTGAAAGTCCCTGCTGCGGAGGCAAAGCCGCCCCGTGAAACAACGGTGAAACCTGCCCCTGCGGCAGAAAAGTTCTTGCCGGACGCTGTGCCGGATACCGAAAACCTACCTGTCCCGGAGCCAAAAACACCGCAGGAGGTGGAGGCGGAGCGTCAGCAGAAGCTTGCCCGGCTGCGCACCGAGCTGCGGGAGCAGGTCTGCGCCATCCATGCAGACGTGACCCTGCCGCCCGACAGGGAGCAGGGAAGCGAGGCGGCAGAGCAGCAGCTGCACATTCTGCTGTATCAGACCGATGTGCCGGAGTCGGAGCTGAACGCCGCCCTGTCCGACCTGCGTACCCAGCGCAGGCGGGAAAAAGCCCAGTATCAGGGCGCACCCTTTGCGGATGTGTTTCAGGTGGAGCTGATTTTATCAGAGGAGGACAGCGACCGGGCCTGCATCGTGGATGTAGGGGACACCGGCAGGAGCTATGTGATTCCATGGAGCAGCATCCCGCAGGAACTTCAACAGCCGCTGCGCCGCTATGTGGCACAGGCAGACGGAAAGCTCTGCGGCTATTGCAAAGAGGACCTCTGCAATACCGAAAACGGACGGATGATCGTGGAGCTGTATCTGGGCAAGCAGGAACATCACGTTTCAAGGATCTTGTATTGAAATAGCTGCACAACCGCAGCGATTGGGTTGAAAATAAGGCTGAAGCCCCAATTGCTCCAGCCAATGTCAGAGTTTCTTAATTGTTCATCAAAAATACGTTGGTACGTTTTACACTGTGACGATTCAAAAAACAAAGGAGAGGTGTTTTACTATGATCTACAAAAAGCGATACGGTCAACCGTTTGATACCGAAAGTGTAGTGGGTTCTTTTTTGCCCATGATGGAAACGATACCCTATCTGACCAAGGAGCCGGATGGCTTCTCCTATGCCATGGAGCCGCAGGATGTTCTGTATGGTCTTGGCGAGAACGTCCGTGGTATCAACAAGCGCGGGTGGGTGTACGAAAGCAAATGCTCCGATGACGGCAACCATACCGAGGGCAAATCCTCGCTGTACGGTGCTTATAATTTTATGATCGTGTCCGGCAAGGATACATTTGGCATTTTTATCGACTACCCGGGCAAGGTCACCTTTGACTGTGGCTACACCGACATGGATACCTTACGCATCACGGTGGCCGAGGAAAATTACGATTTCTACATCATTGAGGGCGAAAGCCTGACCGATATTGTGCACCAGTTCCGCCAGTTGGTGGGGCGCAGTTATATTCCGCCCAAATGGGCTTTTGGCAACGCCCAGAGCCGCTGGAGCTACATGAACGAGGACGAGGTCCGCGAGGTGGTGGCAAATTACCGTGCCAATAATATGCCGCTGGACGCTGTGGTTTTGGATATTGATTACATGGAGCATTACAAGGACTTTACGGTGGATGCGCAGCGCTTCCCGCGTTTTGCAGACTTTGCCGCCGAGATGAAAGCGCAGGGCATCCATCTTGTCCCCATCATCGATGCAGGAGTCAAGGTCGAAGAGGGATATGATGTGTACGAGGAGGGCGTGAAAAACGGCTACTTCTGCACGAATCAGGATGGCACCCCCTTTGTAGCCGGTGTGTGGCCGGGACGGGTACACTTCCCCGATATGCTCAACCCGGAAGCCCGCGCTTGGTTTGGCAGTCAATATAAAGTTCTGCTGGATCAGGGGATCGAGGGCTTCTGGAATGATATGAACGAGCCTGCTATCTTCTACGCAGAGGAAAGACTGAAAAAGACCTTTGCTAAAATTGGGGAATACGACAAGCAAAACCTGGATATTTCCAGCTTTGCTGCTTTTACCGGCATGGTGGCAGAGCTTTCCAACAACGAAAACGATTATAAGCTGTTCTACCACAACACCAAACAGGGGCGGATGCGGCACGACATTGTACATAATCTTTTTGGTTATAACATGACCCGTGCGGCAGGCGAGGCTTTTGAGCGGCTGGAGCCGGACAAGCGCATTTTGATGTACTCCCGTTCTGCCTGCATCGGGATGCACCGGTATGGCGGCATCTGGACTGGCGACAACCATTCTTGGTGGAGCCACATTCTGCTTGCGCTGCACATGATGCCCTCCCTGAATATGTGCGGCTTCCTGTACGAAGGCCCCGACATTGGCGGCTTTGGCAGCAATACCACGGAGGATCTGGTGCTGCGCTGGTACGGCATGGGCATCTTCTCTCCGCTGCTGCGGAACCACTCTGCCAACGGCACCCGCCGGCAGGAACCCTACCGCTTTAAGAACAAGGCCGCCTTTGCCGGTATTTTACAACTGCGCTACCTGCTGCTGCCCTACATTTACAGCGAGTACATGAAAGCTGCTCTGCACGACGGCATGTACTGTATGCCGTTGGCGTTCGCCTTCCCGGAGGATGACTTTGCCCGCCAGGTAGAGGATGAGGTGATGATCGGTGAAAGCCTGTTGATCGCCCCGGTATATGAGCAAAATGCCCGAGGTCGGTATGTTTATCTGCCGGAGGAGATGCTGCAGGTGCGGGTAAAGTGCAGCGAAAGCAACCGCATCGAAACCAGTGTGCTGCCAGCAGGCCATCATTACATTCCGGTGGAGCTGGATGAAGTGGTGTTCTTTATGCGCAAGGGACACCTTCTGCCCCTTGCCAAGGACGGCAAAAAGATCCAGAGCGTTGCCGATGTGGACTTTGCAGATCTGCGCCTGCTTGCCTATGCTCCCGATGGTGCATCCTATGAATACTATACCGATGACGGCGAGACAAAGGATTATGATAAGCCGGAACATTTTGTGCATATCACGCTGGATGCGGATGGAAACGCAAAGAGCGATCGTGCTACGGTCAAAGTAGAAGGATAATCGTCAGTCATTACGCAGTTCCTACAGAGTGACAGCGTTTCGGTTTGAAATGCTATCACTCTTTTTTGTTGTCCGTATCATAGATGAAATAGCCGCCCCATCTTGAAAACAGCGCAAAGATTTATTATAATAAAATAAATAGTTGTATCTTGCGTAAGGGAGGGCTGAAGTATGGCAGCACAGCGCACCTATCTGGCAATCGACCTGAAAAGTTTCTATGCCTCGGTGGAGTGCGTAGACCGTCATCTGGACCCCCTGACCACCAATCTGGTGGTGGCAGACGCCTCCCGCACCGAAAAGACCATCTGCCTTGCGGTGTCGCCCTCCCTGAAAGCCTACAAGATACCCGGCAGAGCACGGCTGTTTGAAGCCGTTCAGCGGGTGA
>ONZX01001732.1_pt1 | contig 10468 bp, 8 predicted proteins | sample 1671831 | NCBI WGS metagenome assembly ONZX01 (sample SAMN06348197, study PRJEB24527) | human gut metagenome | reverse complement strand
CGTTCGTTCGTCCATTGCAGATCATGCAGAAAAGCTGAGCGATGCGGCATGGATCCGATTGCTCACTTCTGACATGCCGCATCTATCACCTCGTGGTACCATTCAGCAGTACTTCCATCGGCCGGGACTGGAATCCTCTCCCAGAGAGTTTGCCCGGACACTGGAAAACTTTTTCGTCACAGAGCCTTTGCGGCTGGCTGGTATTGCAGAAAAACTACCCGAGCAGATTGATGCGCATTATTCGGCGGCAATTCTGAATGTATTCGCCAAAAAAGAAGTATTTGATGCGGTCGGGTTTGAAACTGTTGAAGCTATTGCAGAAAAATTCACACGTTGCATGACAGCGGAGATGGAGTATGAGCTGGCTTCAGGATTTTGCGGTTTACTGATCAACCACCCGGACGCCCCTTGGTCTGCTGAAAGCTATCAGCGTCTGCGCTTTCTGGCTGTTGCGCATAAAAACCCGCAGGAAAACATGTACAATATAACATCGAGTAACGACCCACAGAACAAATCCTGTCAGTGTCTCCAGGACAACGTGCTGAACAGCATCCGGGGGTATGCGTTCCGAACGATCGCAGAAACTTTATGGAAGTACCCGGAAAAAGTAGAGGATTGGAAGACCGTCCTCGAGCATGGTCTTCAGGATCCGCATCCTTCGGTTCGCTATGCCGTGATAGATGCACTTGCAGCAGTCAGTAGAGTAGACAAGCCTTTTGCCTGCGAAGGCTATTGGGAAGTTTTGCAGCAAGATCCGCGTTGCATTATACACTATACATCCGGATGGTTTATCATGCAGCTTTACCCAGTCCATCCGGAAGAGTGCCGTGCCTGTCTGATCTGGGCGTTTGAGCAGAGCGAAACGGAGCAGGATCTTGTTCGTAATGCTGCCCATATTCTGGCTGAGCTGTGCATCAAGGGAAATCTCGATGTCCATGCCTACCTTTTCCAACGGCAGTATATGCCAGAGCAGGCCTATGGAATTTTGGATCAGTGTTTCGACGACCTAAACCAGGAGCCTAAGAACACCGCTGCCAAGCGGTTGCTGCTTTATACGCTGCAAAATTGCCAGGAAATCCCGCAGCATATCGTGTGGCAGTATTGTCGGGAGCCTGGGCCTCACGATCCGGACGTTTTACGGCTTTTTGTGGAACGGTGTGCAAACCGGGCTGAGTACGCTTTAATCCATTTTTTTCTGGAATCCAGAAAAGAAAACAGCCCTGCTTGGTGGGAAAATCTGTACACTTTTTGCGCCCGGGCCTGTGCGGATGCAACTAAGGGATATGGCCTTGCCGTCGATGATTTCTGCAAGCTTCCGTTTTTGCTGCTGGAAACAGCGGCTACTGTGCAGCAAAGAGAAAAAGCTCTGGACGTTTTTGATGAAACTTTCCGCAGCAATGTCATCCAGATGGAAAATTTTTTGCGGGAAACCAATCGATAATATAAAAACAGAAAACATCGTGTGTTGTGCATAGCGTAATTCTCATATAAAGCTCTTGCATGCATACTCCTGCGGGAGTATAATTAGAGCGAGGAGGTGGTTCTGTGGAAAAAACAATTTATCACGGTTCGGATCATATTATTGAAAAGCCAAAGTTCGGCTATGGCAAGCCCTACAATGACTATGGCATCGGCTTTTACTGCACTCAGAACCCCAACATGGCCAAAGAGTGGGGCGTTGGCATCGACCACAATGGCTACGCTAACCGGTATAAAATCGAATGCGACGGTTTGACCATTCTGGATTTGAACGCTCCCGGTTACACGATGCTGCATTGGCTGACGATTCTTTTGGAGAACCGCGAATTCGATACTTCTGCCCCGCTGGCCGCAGAAGCCAAAGAATACCTGATGAACACTTTTCACCTCGACTATAAGTCTGCTGATATCATCATTGGCTACAGGGCAGATGACAGCTATTTTTCCTTTGCATCCGATTTTATCAACGGTGCAATCTCTTACCGCCAGTTGTGCAATGCCATGCGCTTGGGCAAGCTGGGGCAGCAGTTCGTGCTGAAAAGCAAAGCGGCCTTTGAACAGCTGGAATTTCTCGGCTATGAGACCGCAGACTCTAAAGAATGGTATAAGAAAAAGGCCTTCCGTGACCAGACAGCCCGCCGCCAATATTTTGACGTGGAGCGCAACCGCCGTCAGAGGGGAGACCTTTATATTACCACGATTCTCGACGAGGAGATGAAGCCCAATGATCCACGCTTACGATAAAAGCTATCTTTCTGCTGCACAGAAAAATCTTGCCCGGATGTTGGATTATCTTGTCAACGATCTGCATTATCCGTTGGAGACGGCATGGCAGTGGTTTGTGACCAGTGAACTGTCTGCCCGGTTCGAGCAGGGGGATTGTTCTGTGTTGGTGGGCTTGTCCGGTGTAGAACTTGCCCGCGCTGTACTGGAGCAGGCGGGCGAAGTCGTACCTATGCAGAAACCCTCGTATGCCTACGACCGCAGCCCGGAATACTGGACGGGCTGGGCTCTTGCCTATTACCAGTGGCTGACCAGTTTGCGCTTTGCGGAGATTAAACAGGCAGTGTCTATCACGAAAGTGCGGCTGCTGTATACGCCCTACCACGAGATGGATGTACGGCAGTTTGCAGACAAGATGAACGAGTTGTACCGTGCGGCAAAGCCGGAAACAAACCTGAAAGCCATGCGCACATTGGCCGGATTGAGCCAATCGGAACTGGCAAGACAGGCTGATGTGCCTGTGCGTACCATCCAGCAGTACGAACAGCGACAGAAGGACATCAACAAAGCACAAGCAGAAACGCTGCTTCGCCTTGCGCGTGCGCTGAATTGCAACGTGGAGGATCTGATGGAGAAAGTTCCACCGCTGAATTTTATCGCAAGGCAAGAAAGTAGTGCAACATGAAAACAGCATATTTGCGATATGCAATTCAACGCTGTTGCCGTTGCATTAAAAAGTTGAATTGCAATAAATAAGAATGAAGCGATGAGACCTGACACAGATTGTGCAAACAAAAAAGAAAGCTGCCATCCATGAGAGAAAGATTCTCACGGATCGGCAGCTTTTCTCTTTGAAGTTGTTATGCCTTCGTTGTGGTCAGAACTTCATCATTGACCAGCTGATTGGCCTTATCAAAGGCTTCGATCATCTGGGTCGCTTTCGGATGGAGATAGACTTCATCTAACGTTTTGGATTTGGGCGTGTGCCCGACAGCGCGTTTCAGGATATCCTTGTTGACGCCTGCGCGGTCACAAAGGCTGGCGTAGGTATGGCGGGTGGTGTAGGGTGTATAGGTGGCGAGCTTCCCGGCAAACTCCGGCTTGCGCTTACCATTTTCGTCGTAAGGATTCGGCTGGATGCCGATTTCCTCCAGGAAAGGATAGAACTTGCGGTTACGCCAGTTCTTTTCGTTCCAGAAACCGCCTTTTCCATTGGGAAAGAGCGGACCGTTTTCCACAGAGGTGGCATACGCATGTTCAAAAACCGGAATGCCAAAGTCGAGAATGGGAATGATGCGGTTGCGTCCGGCCTCGGTCTTGCAGCCGCCGATCAGATAAGCACCGGATTCCGTGCGGTGAAAATCTTCGTGTTTGAAGTGCAGCAGCTCATAGATACGAACTCCGCAGGCCAGAAGAGCAATTACCATCTGCCCGGTGGGCGCGTTCTTTTGGCTCAGGATCAGCGTCACCTGTTCGTCCGTGAAAATCTCGCGTTCCGGAGATTTGCGTCCTTCGACTTTCAGGACAGATGCAAGGTTGGCATCCACGACACGCCAGCCAATGGCTGTGCGATACAGCTTACTGATAAGAGTACGCTCTTTTTCCAACATACTTTGAGACAGGCCGTTATCGGCCATCTTGTCTAAGATGTTTTGAAAGTCCTGCGCATAGAGGGCGGCAATTTTGAAGTGCCACAGCGGACGGAGATATTTCCACGCAATGTCATAGAGCTCGCGAGCCTTATCGGACCGGCCCTTATATTCACGGGACTCTTTGAACATCCGGAAGCAGTCCTGCAGGGTAGAGTCCTGATAGGGTGTGGCCGGACGCTTCATCATCTCTGCGCGGACAGCTTCTGCTTCTTCACGGGTGACATAGGTGCCAACAGCCTTCATGACTGTAATTCCGGTGTGAGGATCAGGGATCGGCATTCGGAGCAGCCATGGCTTCCGGCGTGTCCCGGACATTTTCGTGATGCTGCCATTGCCAGACGAGGCTTTCAGCCGGGGCGATTCTCGTTTGGCTGGAACGGCAGGTGGAGCTACTGCACCGGGGGATGGCGCTGTGCCAACGGGATGACCGCAGGCAGAGCAGAATTTAGCGGTATCTGAGATTTGATGACCGCAATTTTCACAGAACATAGATTTGAACCTCCTGCTTCAAAAAATGCCCTCAGCATCGGAGGATACTGAGGGCGAAAGGTTAGATCAGTTACGGGCGCGGGAGAGCTGGTACTCCAGGCTCTGTTCAGCTGTGAGACCATTCTGGATGAAATTTACCAAATTTGGGTAAAAGATGTAGATACGTGATCCGTTCGGTACGTGACTTATGTAACCGGCGGCTACGAGATTGCGGAGACTGTGGTATGTTATATCATACCCTTCGCTCCGTGCACGACGTGCAGCACCTGTTAGTGTAAGAAAATCCTGCGGCTTATTAACCATAATTTTTCTCTCCTTTGTAAACTGATGGAAAGCACAGGTGGCTTTTCATAATAAGCATATCTTTTTGAGATATAGGACTCTTAAAGGGCGATTAAGGGTACCAGGGAAGATCTGGCATTTTTGAGAAGTCATAACGCTCCAAAGAATGCAAATCGGGTTGTACTTCCTCATATTGGGCGTTTAAAGGAGGAACGACATAGCCGCAGTTAAAAAATTGACTCTGGTCACGCAGCGTGATAGCACTACAATCGATGTATCCACAATCGCCGGAAGTGTGACATGGAGGCGCTGTAAAGAAAATTGGGGCGCCCATAGTGTTTTCCTCCTGAAATTAAAATTGAATGCGAAGCGGATTGCTTCATGATAAGCATATCTGCTTGAATTAGCGTACATTTTGCCTTATGGTGTGATAAGCGCTTGAAAGGAAATCTGCGCATCATCCTGTTGAATCAGTGAACTGAAATCCATGTTCGGGTAAGAAAAGGTTGCCGGTTGCACTTGTGCTGGTGGCCAAGAACAGTTATAATTACCGTAATATGAGTTCATAGGAACGGATGTAAAAACTGCAGATCGAAGCAGCTGCATTTGCTGGGATTGACTTTGCTCTTGTGGAGCAGAAGATTCATCACGAAGATGCAGCGGTTCAATGGAAGGCTCCGAAGGCGAATCCGGCAGCAGAGGACAGGCGTTCTCCGTTACGGTTTCCGGTTTGCTGGGAGCGGCTTCTTCATCGTCACAGTCATCAAGAGCGTCCAACGGCAGAAGAAGGTCAATCTGCGCTGGGGGCAGGATCGGTTCTGTATCGGAAGGTACCGGAATCGCCAGCGGGCCATTGGCAGGAACGACATCCTCTGGTGACTTACTATGGACGACCAGTGGCTTGGTAGTCGGCGTATCAGAATCACCTACATAAACTGGGCCGGAGACCATGAACTCACCAACCTGAAGACTCTTTAGCATGGAAGTCAACTTGGTTCCACCTGACGAACCAATCAAGCGAGCACACATACGAATCTCATCATCCGCAGGTTGGAAATACATAGCGTACTTGCACTGCTGAAGCAAAATCCGTTGCTCAGCCTTGAAATTACGGATGCTCTGAGCAACCAGCAAGCAGTACAATCCGTATTTGCGACCCTCGTTGAGAATTTTTCCCAGTGCACTTGTTTGGTGCAATGGGAAGTTACTCAATTCATCCAAGTACAGGAAAGTGGGTGGAAAATCCTCGTGAGTGGCTTCTCGTAACAGTGCTGTAAAAACCACCTCTTCAACGATGTGTTGCGTGGATGACGGAAACGAACCTAATTCCAGCAAGGTGATGCCGGGGGAAATCTCGAAATCGCCATTCTCGAAAAACTTCTGTCCCCATAAAGGACTCAAGGCTTTTTCCAAACCGGGTGCAGCGAGTGACCGGGAATTCTGGATTTCTAGGTGTAATCGTTCCAATGCTTCATTCGGGGCAGGTGAATCACGGAGAGCCTTTTCTAGTAGGGATATCAGTAACGGCTTTTGCCCATCTGATAGCCTGATAACGGATGCAACCGTATCAACGAAAGATGCAGCCGCATCCGCTGGATTATCTGATGCCCCGAACAAATGCAGCTTGAGTGGCTCTTGAGACACGTCCTGACGATGTACATACGGTTCTAGTTCTACTGGAAGGGACACAGCGTGCCGATGATCTATGGCTACGATCCGAACACCTGACTCCAGCAGCCCCCTTGTAATATTGTAGGAAAGAGTAGACTTTCCTACGCCGCTTTTTCCACAGATAAAAATGGAAGCGTTCCCCTCCTTGAGTTTTTCAACGATTGTAACGGCTTTTTGATAGGTAGAGCCTATTTTCAACTTCATGGTTCTGTCCCTCCTGTTTTAATCAGAATCTTCATATTCGGTCAAGCAACTGCGCTTCAAGGTCAGAAGTCGAGCATCTACATAGGTTCCGTTGTCAATACGAATCTTTTTGGCGATGCTGAACTCAGAGAGCAAATGCTCACTTTGCAAATGCGAAATAATGGCAGATGCACTATAGCCCTGTGCATATTCGCAAATCAGATATTTTAGTAAGGAACCTTTCAACAGAAAGTCACCTCCTTTTTGTACGATATCCCGGTCAGGATCATAGCTAGAATCGACCTCTTCATAGCGTATAAAACGAATATCACCGGCTTCGCTTGCCGAAAAGAGTGCCTTATGTAAAATTTCCTTTGCGTTGCAATCCAGCGAGCTGTCCCACTCGGATAAGCAATTATTGATGTATGCCTGACAGACCTCGTGTGTTGTTTGCGCTGAATCCGGCTGCTTAAGGAGTTTTAATGCCCAGCAAAGAACAGCGGATGAAACGCTTAGAAGCGCGATTTCATTCCGAAAGGCGCATTCTTCATCCAAGGAACCTAAAGCAGTTGTGTAGGATCGCTCAACGATGCGCTCAAAGGCATCTGGGTTGTGCTCAACAAGGGCACACAGCTTGCTAACAATTTCTGTCAGAGGCAGCGCGGCTGCATGGACTTCCTCGTGAGGCAAGAACAGGCAGTGCTTCTGCTGCAACTCAGTAATGCCGTTCGTAGATACGATAAGGCACAGCGGAAAACGAGGATCTGTTTTAGTCCGCGTAATCAGTGTTGCAAAATTCGTTTTTGAACGATAGTCGCCAACGGTAGCTGTGAGCATCGGATCGTCACCGTAGACTGGTAACAAAGCTGCGATACGGTACTGACCAAGCATCTGATCAAATTGCTTCGGCTTGTTGTCAACCGTTAACCTTATATGAAGAGGGAAATCGTTGCTAGATATTGCAAAAAGGTATTTACCACCATTGAACTTGTCCGACATTCGTGTCTTGAGAGCCGCCAAAATCTTTATTAGGACTAAGGGGATGGAGGTGCTTAGCAACGGGTCAGAGCAACAATCCTCTTTATAAGAAGTATAAATCCAGCGGTCGTCCAGATGAAACCAACCAATAGGCGGTATCAAGGCGGTTTGTTCAGTATCCAAGATGAAGCCTAAAAAACCAAAAAGTAAATCTAACTGCATCTTACTGTTCTCACTATAACAACAGCTTCCGCCAGCGGCGATAAACGCTTTATAGAATGCTTTAGCGGTGAATTTGTCTTTCTCAAATAACAGCCGGATTATTTTGCCATCAACGGTATACTCCTTGATTAAGATAGCGTGAAAGTCGTAACAGGTGGTGAGGCGTTTTTGGACACTATATTTATCGCCGAGATACCGAGTTTTACAGATTGCCGGACAACCACACTGGTCAACAAAGTATGAAACTGTGTCAAAGCGGTTAAAGGCTTTTTTGTACGCCTTTAGTTCCTCTTTTTCAGAAGAATTTACCCTTTGCAGGAGCAGCTTATCTTTCTGCTGGAACTGTATGTCCTTTGCTTTCAAAAGAGATTGAACGGTTGCTTTGTCAAAAAACTGGTTGCCGCAGTCATCAAGAAAGCTGATGGCGGGAATCGGTTCCTCTTGAACCAGAGGATAAGGATTTTCAGAAAATACGCGATAATTCGACATGCTCATGATTCTGAGCCCCTTTCATTTTGATGACATAAGCATATCGAAACTGTGCCTTGAAATCACTAGGAGAACTATCGAAAAAAATAAAAATATTTTGGATATAGTTTTACTTGAAAACGGATGAACATTGTGCAAGGGAGGAAATGCAAGATGCCTGACCGGATGAGCAATATTGTTTTGTTTGAAACGGAGGAAGAAGTAAAGGCGTATAAATCAGTACTTTGAGAGGGCTATAAAATAAACGTAGAAGCCTATGTGAGGTACCTTCAAGAAAAATTTCCAAATTTGGAGAAATACAGCATTGAAAATCAATCGAGAGTCATTGTGATAAAAGCATTGACAACAGCATGGGCTTTTACAGGTATGCAGTGGACAATTGAGAAAAAAGAAAACTTAAGTCAGGATGAAGCGGAGAGGATGATTATGAGCAACACATTGGCATGTGTTGCATTGTCAATAAAATATTTGTGCACTCCCACAATTGAGTTTGCTCAAGTTATCCAGGAAATACTAAAAAAAGATTTCGGTGGAGTATCAAAAAATGAATCTGTAGAAGAATACATAAAAAATTATAACGAGAATAGAGAGCAGCTTATAGGGTCTATGGATAAAGATGCTTCGTTCTGTCCGCCGATTTTATATGCGCCAAGCACAGATGAAATCAATGGTTTTGCATTATCAACTACAAAAAAGCTAGTTGAAAGAATAGGAATATATTTTCCAGAAAAAGTTGAAAAACAAAAAAGCAAAAAAACAGAACGAACAAAAGATAAAAGTGATGTTGTTGAGTTTGCGGCGAAAATGGAAAGATGGAGATCAACGGGGGAATCATATAAAAGTACACTAAGCACACGGTTGAATAAGCTCTACAGAAAAATTATCGAGAATGCTTATAATGCTACGAAACAAAGAGTTGAAGGAAGTTCTGTAAGTGAGAATGTTGTAGCTTACTATGCGGAAGAGTCTATATTTCGCTATGATACAATTTTGAATGCTGCAGAAAATCTAAATAATGCTCTTTTGAATAAAGACGTTAGTTATCAGAAGCTGGAAGAACAAATCCAAAAGACGATTCGGAGACCGATAGCCTTTTATATCCGAGAATTCGACCGGGCGGAGTTACTCGATTCAGAAGATACGGTATCGCAGTTTTGTGATTATATGCGGACTGTGATGATCTTCATTATTGAGGGGATAAGCTGGTTGGAGGCATACAATTCCAAAATAGAGTGTGCCAATAAGTTGGTTTGTGACTATATTGATAGAAATTTTGAAAGACTTTTTGGAAAAGCATACGACAGTTTGGAAAGAAAAGGCGCACAAGACAATAAGGCTCCTAAAATAAAAAAATGTCCATCGATGCAGGTGTATATATTAAATTTTATAAATGAATTGTATTCAATGAATGATCGATACTGCAAGAGGGTCTGGATAATCAATTACGAGTCGTTTTGTCCCAAGCAAATTGGGTTGGATCTTGGGTATAAAAATGCAGAGTTGGAAATTGAGGATGAGTCAATGACGCTTTCTGAAAGAACGTATGGAATGAGGTATGATCCAAAGAAAAGAAGAGTAAAAAAATGGAATTCGAAAGGCGAAGAGGGCGAATGGCAAGATATCTCGCCAGAGGTGATAAATCAACTTGCAACTGAAATATATAAAGAAGGTTATTATAGTAAGATTGGATCGGATGATTTCGATAAATTCGCAATTCGTAAACTGTGTCGAAATGGCGTGAAGAATGAAATATGCAAAGATTTGAAGTCCCTTGGAGTTGACCTCACACCGGAAGAACTAGAAAGATTAAATGATGAGAGCGAGTATCCAGAAGGATATGTTGAAGCTATACTGCGGGCAGAAGGCATAAATTGATGATGAGGATGTCCTTTATAGTGTCTTCGGATGAAGATGAACTAAAGGAGGAAAGCTGATTTTGACTCAATTGATATAGTGCGATTAAGAGCGTGTAATCAAGGAGGTTCGACATATTCAGAAAAATTTAAACTCAAAGTGCGCTAAAGTGCTGGGTAAAGGTGAAACTTCAGAGCAAAATTTTTTCTAATTGTCGAAAATGCTTCTGTTGAAAGTAAATAGGAGATAACTAACTAAAGGGGCGATCACGCGAGTGGTCGCCCTTTCTCTGTATCTGGTATGATTTGACCTTCGGCAACATTATAGTAACCCACCAAAGGAGGATTTGCCGTTATGTTTGATTGCTATGACACTTTGATTACTCCAGAAGAAGTTGCCGATATGCTGGGATGTGGTATGAACACCACCTATAAGCTTTTGAAGTC
>ONZX01001722.1_pt1 | contig 10526 bp, 10 predicted proteins | sample 1671831 | NCBI WGS metagenome assembly ONZX01 (sample SAMN06348197, study PRJEB24527) | human gut metagenome | reverse complement strand
TTATATCATACTTTTTAAGATTAAAATAATCTTCTCTGAACATAATATTGCATATTCTGAAATTATGCGTGTCTGTATACCCGTGTTTTGTATCTCCGTGTACAATAAATACATCGCCTTTTTTTACAGGCATCTTCTCATCTTCCACAATATGACATGCTTCTCCCGACAGAACTATCGTAAGCTCCGAAAAATCTTTATGACTGTGAATAAACAGTTCATTATCATGCCTGCCATATTGAATAAAAAACGGAAAACTGCTGTCATTTGTAAACTCACTCAGTTCATATATTTTATAATCATTACTCCCCTGCATCTTTTTCTCCTTCACCGTTTCCTTATCTTTTTACTGATGTCCGATTTGTATACTTTTATGTCTTAATAATTGATGAAAACTGCTGTTTTTACTGCTATCTTGTTTGTAGAATATATTATATAAATTATTGTCCCCGTTCTCAAGGGATAACACAATTTTTATAAAAACTAAACAACATTATACGACGCAAAATAAAAAGAAAGAGGTAAAATAACATATGAAATACTTAAATCCAATTGTAAGAGGTTTCTATCCTGACCCAAGCATCTGCGCTGCAAACGGAAAATATTATATGGTATGCAGTTCAATGCACATTTTCCCCGGTGTTCCGCTTTTTGAAAGCACTGATATGGTAAACTGGAAACAAATCGGTCATTGTCTCACAAGAGCTTCACAGATTGACCTTTACACTGTACGCAGTTCAGGCGGTGTCTTTGCGCCTACTATCAGATACAACAACGGCAGATTTTATATGGTAACAACCAATGACAGTTATCATCAAAATTTCTATGTATATACTGATGATATTTATGGAGAATGGTCTGAACCTGTTATTGTAGACCAGGACGGTATTGACCCGTCACTCTATTTTGAGGATGACAAATGCTATTTTATAAGCAATGGAAATGATGCTGACGGCAGAGGATGCATCCAGATGTGCCAGATTGATATTGAGACAGGCAAAAAGCTTTCCGAGAGCAAATTCCTCTGGCACGGAACAGGCGGCCGTTTCCTCGAAGCACCACACATCTATAAATTCGGTGAATACTACTATCTTCTCGAAGCCGAGGGCGGTACAGAATATGGTCATATGGTAAATTACTCACGCAGTAAAAATATCTGGGGACCATACACTCCATATCCTAATAATCCGGTTCTCACAAACAGAAATCTCGGCGGATACCAGATTCAGGCTGCCGGTCACGGAGATATTCTTGAAGATAACGACGGAAACTGGTGGTTTGCACATCTCGCTTTCAGACAGATACATATGTGGCAGACATATCATCACCTTGGAAGAGAGGTATGTCTTGTCCCTGTCAAATGGAATGATGACGGATGGTTTGAGATTGGTGTAAACGGTACAACACCTATAGAAGTTGAACTTCCTGACAATATTAAATTTGCCCCACAGGAATTTTCTTACAACAAAACTTTTGAAAATCTTAATGAAAAACTTGACTGGTGCTATATAAGAATTCCGAACACTGATAATTATAAGTTTGATAAAAACGGTCTTGAATTAAAAGGAACTGATGTAACTATTGATGATGTTGCTTCACCTACTTTCGCCGGCATAAGACAGACTGAGTTTGACCTCGATATAACATGTGATGTAATACCGGGAAGTGAAAAATCAGGTATATCATTTTATATGGATGAAAAACATCACTATGAAGTTGTTGTTGAGAAAAATGAAAACAAGACATATGTGTACAGTCGCCAGACAATCGGATGTATCTGGCAGGAAAGCACACACTATGAGATAAATTCAGATAAAGTAACACTCCATATTAAATCTGAACCTTTGCAGTATCATTTCTTCTTTAAAGATGAAAACGGTGATGATGTATTCCTTAGCAATGCTGAGACACGCTACCTTTCATCAGAAGTTGCCGGCGGCTTTACCGGAACCATTATCGGACTTTTTGCCATAAACGAAAATGGTGACGGCATCAGCAGATTTGAAAATCTGTCTGTTAAGCACGATGCTGACTAAAGTTATCAAACGCCGGTTTCAATGTCATATTTAATGAATTCATTCTCATGTCACTGCCATAATTTTCTGATGGCAGTGGCGATTTTTTTCCTTCATCTTTATCTTCATCAACCCTTAATTTTTTTATTTTCTTACCCTTTTTCCTCTTTTCTTCTGCTTCTCTGTTTGTGTCAGGCAGTGCCGCATATGACGGCGATTTTCTTATATTCTGTGCTTCATATGATATAGCCGCCTGTATATATTCTTTCATCGGGTCTTGTTCAACTGTTTTCATGTTGTTGCCTACCAATGTCTGAAATTCCTCTTTTGATTTACAGTGTTTTGCCTGCTCAACAAATCTTTTTCTGCTCATTTCCACACGGAGAGCAACTTTGTACATTTCATGGTCATGTATCTGAAGATAATTCTTTTCTTCCGTTGTCAACCGGCGTCCTTGTCTTAATTTTCTAAGTATCTTGTTATGATATTCTTTTTCCTCGGCTTCTGACATTTTGCTTGTCGGGTCTAAAATGTCCTCCAAAGCCTGTTTCCATATATCAGCTAAAACTGTTTTCTTGTTTTCTGTTTCACCTGACATTTTCTTTTCATTCAACAAATCATTCTTTAATTTTGATATTTCCGTTATATTAAAAGCTTCCATATTAAGGTAAACCTCCCATTTTAATATCCTATTTACACTACAATAAATATGTTTTCTTTTAATATATATCGTACCGCTTTCTATTTTTATGAATATGCTTTCTATTTTTTATGAATTCCCTATTATCCCAAAGCTACATCTAACACCATCATAAGTGCAAATCCAAATGCAGTCCCTATTGTTCCTATATTACTGTGTTCTCCTCTCTGAGCCTCCGGTATGAGTTCCTCGACAACCACATACAGCATTGCTCCTGCGGCAAACGAAAGAAAGTACGGAAGTATCGGTGAAATTTTGCCGGCAATAAGTATAGTTATAAATCCACCTACAGGCTCTACCACTCCCGACATCACACCGTAGAAAAATGCCCTCTTTTTGCCTATGCCCTCACTACACAAAGGCATTGAAATTATTGCACCCTCCGGAAAATTCTGTATTGCTATTCCCACTGCCAAAGCAAGTGCCGCTGCTTTTGTAATCCCGCTCCCCTCCATCGCTGCTCCTGCAAATGCAACTCCTACCGACATTCCCTCAGGAATATTGTGCAGTGTAACGGCTAATAACATCATCGTCATTTTTGATGCGCCAAGTTTCAGTCCTTCCGGCTTATCGCTCTCAAGGTGAAGATGTGGAATAACCGTGTCTAACAAAAGTAAAAATCCTATTCCAAACATAAAACCTATCAACGCCGGAAACCACTCTATCGTATTCTGCTTTTCTGCCATCTCTATTGACGGTATCAGAAGTGACCAGACGGATGCCGCTATCATCACACCTGCCGCAAATCCAAGCAAAAACTTTTCAAATTTTGGTGCTATCTGCTTTTTCAAAAAAAATACCATTGCTGCTCCAAGCGATGTGCCCAAAAATGGAATCGCCAATATTATAAATTCATTCACTTTTTTCCTCCCTGCTGATTAAATACAAAGACAAAAAAGCATATATCCTAAAATATATGCTTTTTTTATTATTATGTTACAGCAATAGTATAACATTGAATTTTATGTATACAAGTTATTTTACTGTTGTTAGAAAACTTTTATCATCTATCCTGTCAATCTTTAATCTCTTAACCTAAATTTAGATACAAGTCCGCTAAGAGCAGTTGCCTGTGCTGTAAGTTCTTCGCTTGTAGCTGATGTTTCCTGTGCTGCTGCTGAGTTGTTCTGTACAATCTCTGCAATTTTAGCTGTTGCTAAATCTGCCTGATCCATACTCTCTGCCTGATTAAGGGATATCGCTTTCATCTTCTTTGCATTTTCTGCAACGGTATGCACACCCACAACCACTTCGTTCAATGATTCTGAAACCCTCGTTGCATTTCTGTCACCTTCATCAACTTCATGAACAGATGCTTCAATAAGTGCTTTTGAATCAACTGCTGACTGTGCACTTTGCTCTGCAAGATTACGAATCTGATCCGCAACAACCGCAAAGCCTTTTCCTGCCTCACCTGCTCTTGCAGCCTCTATAGATGCATTCAATGACAATAGATTTGTCTGACTTGCTATATCCTCAATCTGTGCAATAATATCACCAATCTTTTCAGATGTCTCACTGATTCGCTGCATTGATGTCATCATAGCTGTCATATCCGTACGGCTATGCTCCGCAAGTTCTGCATATTTGTATGCCTCTTTGTAAGATTCGTCAAGTTCATCTGCTGTAGATCTTATTCCATTACTCAATTCATCAATAGTGGCCTGCAATTCCTCTACTGCTGCCGCCTGATCCGTTGCTCCTTCTGCTACAGACTGCGATGCCTGAGCAAGGTTTTCTGAACCTGCAAGTACCTGCTCTGATGCATCATTTACACCTTTCATAGTTGAATCTATCTGACGGTTCATGTTTCTCATTCCGAGAAGCAATGCATTAAATGCTCCTGTATACTGCTCTTCATACTCAGTTGAAACAACAAAATTTCCTTCTGCCATCTCATTCAACATTCTTCCTGCATCTTCTATAATTATATGTATCCTTTTTGCCATATCTTCTACGCTCTTGACAAGTTCCGCTATCTCATCTTCCGTTTCGACAACAGGCATAGGCGAATCTAAATCGCCTTTGGCAAAAGTAATGAATCTCTCACCCAACTCATTTAATGGTTTTTCTATCCCATTTGATATCTTCACTGCAAGCCTCGTTGAGTAAACTGCTACAATTACGCAGACAATAACTATAATCACTATGAGTACAATCAGCACAACCTGAATTTTAACTCTTTCCGTATTGCCTTTGGATACATTAATGAATAGTTCTTTAAATCCCCCATTTGAAATGGGGGACCAGGCAAAGCCGAAGCGTTGCCTAGAGTACTAAAAAACTCCTATGTTATAATGATATTGGTTTCGCAGGCCATATCATCAAGACATAGGAGGTATCCAAATGGATAATAGAAGTATAACACATACACGATGGAATTGTACATATCATATAGTTTTTATTCCTAAATATCGTAGAAAAATCATGTATGGTGAAACAAAAAGAGATTTAGTAGAGATAATAAATAAGCTGTGTGAGATGAAGCAGGTTGAGTTGCTTGATGGAAGTGTATGTGTGGATCATATACATATGTATGTGGCAATACCGCCGAAAATAAGTGTATCAGAATTTATGTCATATTTAAAAGGAAAAAGTACATTGATGTTGTTTGACAGGCATCCAGAATATCGACAAAAATGGGGAGATAGACATTTTTGGGCGAGAGGATATTATGTTAGTACAGTAGGAAATGTAAATGAAGATACGATAAGAAAATACATTCAGGAACAAGAAGAGAATGACAAATTAGAGGATGGAAGAAGATAAGAGCCTTCTTTAGGAGGCAACAAGTAAAAATGGTGCTGCGAAATCCCGCCTTGGGCGGAACCAGTAATAGCACCTGGAGGGTGAAATAATAAACCCCCATTTGAAATGGGGGTTGCTAACTTTGACATCAAATTCTTTAGAGTCTTATCTAAAGCTTCATATTTTGGAGCCAACTCATCAAACATCATTTTCTGTGCCTCCAATGACTGTGCAGCATCTGTTGTTGCTCCTTTTTCTATAACAGTTTCATCAATCTGTTTGTATTCTTTCCATGCTTTATCAATGGCACTCATGCATTCTTTGCTCTCTTTTGTGACCATCGTTGTACGAATATCTTCTATTTTTGCATCAAAATTCTTAATAGCTTCCTCATGCTGCTCCTTCATCTGATTTATGTATTCATCAGAATCATAACCAACAGTACCTCTTGTTGAAGAACGTACTTCAGCCGCATAGTTCATAGCCATTGCTATGTCTCCCTGAGGATAAGCATATTTGTCTAATACTTTTGAGTAATCTTTTACTATATATACCATAGCTATTACTATGATAATCAATAAAACCATAAAGTCTATAATTACATGTTTAAAAGATTCTTTTAAGCGCTGCCCAATTTTCATTTTGTCAAGTTTTTTTAACATTCTAACCAACCTCCTTTTATCTTACGTTTTACACTTCTCTTTAAAGATTTAACCCCATGGTTATATATTATGTCAAATATAACCATGGGGTCACTCTTCTGCTTAATTAAATTTCAAATTATTTCTGAGGTCCTGCTGCTACTAAAGCTTTGCCAGCATCGTTTCCTTCGTATTTAGCGAAGTTTTTGATAAATCTGTCTGCAAGATCATCAGCTTTCTTTTCCCACTCAGAAACATCTGCATATGTGTCACGAGGATCGAGAATACCTGTGTCTACGCCATTAAGCTCTGTTGGTACTTCAAAATTGAATACAGGAATAGTCTTTGTTGGAGCATTGTTGATGTCTCCGTTGAGGATAGCATCAATGATTCCACGAGTATCTTTGATAGAGATACGTTTTCCTGTTCCGTTCCATCCTGTGTTTACGAGATAAGCCTTAGCTCCGCTCTTCTCCATCTTCTTAACAAGTTCCTCAGCATATTTTGTTGGATGAAGCTCAAGGAATGCCTGTCCGAAGCAAGCAGAGAATGTAGGTGTTGGCTCTGTGATTCCACGCTCTGTACCTGCAAGCTTAGCTGTAAATCCTGAAAGGAAGTAGTACTGTGTCTGCTCCGGTGTAAGGATAGATACAGGAGGAAGTACTCCAAATGCATCTGCTGAAAGGAAGATAACATTCTTTGCAGCCGGTGCTGAAGAGATAGGACGAACAATGTTTTTGATATGGTCGATTGGGTAAGATACACGAGTGTTCTCTGTTACGCTCTTGTCATCGAAATCAATCTTTCCGTCTTTGTCAAGTGTAACGTTCTCAAGAAGAGCGTTTCTCTTGATAGCATTGTAAATGTCAGGCTCTGACTCTTTGTCAAGGTTGATAACCTTAGCGTAGCATCCACCTTCAAAGTTGAATACTCCGTTGTCATCCCAGCCGTGCTCATCATCACCGATAAGAAGTCTCTTAGGGTCTGTTGAGAGTGTTGTCTTACCTGTTCCTGAAAGACCAAAGAAGATTGCTGTATTCTCACCGTTTAAGTCAGTATTTGCTGAACAATGCATAGAAGCCATTCCGTTAAGCGGAAGGAAGTAGTTCATCATAGAGAACATACCTTTCTTCATCTCTCCGCCGTACCATGTGTTGATGATAACCTGTTCTTTGCTTGTGATGTTGAATGCTACACAAGTCTCTGAGTTAAGTCCTAACTCTTTAAAGTTTTCAACTTTTGCTTTTGATGCATTGTAAACTACGAAATCAGGCTCAAAGTTCTCAAGTTCTTCTGCTGAAGGTTTGATGAACATGTTGGTAACAAAATGTGCCTGCCATGCAACTTCAACGATAAAACGGATAGCCATACGAGTATCTTTGTTTGCTCCACAGAAAGCATCTACTACAAAAAGCTTCTTGTTGCAAAGCTCTTTCTTAGCAATATCCTTAACAACTGCCCATGTAGCTTCTGTCATTGGATGGTTGTCGTTCTTGTACTCGTCTGTTGTCCACCATACAGTGTCTTTTGAGTTCTCATCAACAACGATGTATTTGTCTTTAGGTGAACGACCTGTATAAATACCTGTCATTACGTTAACTGCACCGAGTTCACTTTCCTGACCAACTTCATATCCTTCAAGACCTGCTTTTGTCTCTTCCTCATATAATGTCTCATAAGAAGGGTTGTGCACGATCTCTGTAGTTCCTGTAATGCCATACTTACTTAAATCAATGTTTGCCATCTTTTTAACCTCTTTTCTTAAAATTTACTTAAATCCATAATGTGATATTGTGTCAAAAACACTTTTGATGTATGCACAGATAAATCAATACACTCATATCACAGTACAGAATTTAACCTACATAAATAATTATATACAATTGGTCGAAAAAAGCAATATAATAGAGAGCGTTTTTTTGCTCAACAAAAAAAATTCACATTTTATTTACTTAATTTACATCTTTTTACAGCTAAATAAGTCCCCAACCCTGTCTTATTCCCGGCATTTCCTCCCCCTCTATTCCGACTGCGTATCTTGTCATATACGCAATAAGCTTTTCACCGTACATATTCTCATCATTTCTTCTTACAATCCCCCATTCCATTATGCATGCGGCATATCCCGATATTTTCGGTGCCGCAAATGATGTGCCTGTTTTTCTAACATATCCGCCGCCATATCCTGCTGCCGTTACATCAACTCCATATGCCGCAATAAGCGGTACAAGCCTCCCGTCCGCCGTGTAACCTCTGCCTGAAAACGTTGCCATGCTGCCCGCATCCTGATTGAATGCACCGACAGAAAGCACTTTTCTCGCCGTGGCAGGTATTGTCACGGTTGTATCAGGTGACGGTCTTAAAAAGCCTGTTGACAATCCAATGGCTTCTATAGTCGGAAGCCACATATCCACAATTCCGCATTTTATAGTTCCCGTAACAGCAAATTCTATGCTCCATATACCTGAAATCACATAATCTAAGCTATTTCCCGGTCTTATCGACACTTCCACAAGCTGTTTCGATGTGTACGGTGTCGGCATAACCAAAACACTCTCTATATTTTCCCTCTGTGAACTCACTGTAACATCATTTGAAATATTTATCCGTTTTCCTGACGGTGTATTTAAATATATCTCAAACTCATCCTGAAAATATTTCCATATAAACAACCTTATATTTTTCTCATTATCACCTATCGCAAATTCTGTCCTGTTAATATTACTGCTTACATCTGTTCTTACATGATGCCTTGAGTCCCCCTCGTTTCCGGCAGCCACCACGACTATATTTTTCCAAATTCCGTTTATATCGGTAATATAATTTTCAAATAATGTATTTCCATCGTGAGCCCCTTCGTTCGTCCCAAAACTCAGATTTATCACAATCGGCATATTTAATTCTATGGCTTTTCTAAGTGCATAATCAATTCCTTCCATAATATCGATTGTTCTTGTGTAACCCCCGTCACTTCCGCCTGTTCTTTTAAGAGCAACTGCTATGATTTCACTTTCGTATGCAATCCCACCTAACTGACTGTTTCTGCTTCCTGCCGCTATTGATGCTACCGCTGTTCCGTGACCGCTAAGTCCGTCACTCGCCGGTACAAGCATTTCCGAAAACCCACGGTTTCCCGTATCCAGTGCACTGTTTATGTCAGAACTGTCATACTGTGCACCGTACCCATATCCCAAAGGTTCTCTGCCCTCTGCACTCTCACCGTCAATGTTTTGATTCCACAGATAAAGTATTCTTGTTTTTCCGTCTTCATCCCTGAATGCAGGATGAAAATAATCAATCCCCCCTTGTGTTAATTTTTTTATCTGTCAAAATTTTTCTTACTGAACTTTCGCACCATCTTTTTGCATTTATATCAACAATTTTCCCGCTTTTTAAATATTCTCCCGGCGGATTTATTTTTTTATAATAAAGGATTTCTGCAATTTTTTTTACGCTCTTTCCTTCCCTTTTCATTCTTCTTATAAAACATACCACCTCATAAGATTTTTCTTCCTCTTTTAAAATTCTTATCCCGTTTTCACTGACTATCTTAAAACCATAGGGAGCGACACTGCCAAGATAATTTCCCTCCCTCCGCTTTATTTCTTTTGCATTTTTCACTTTAACTGATATATCCGCCGCATAAAGTTCATTCACAAGATTTTTTAAATTAACACTGAATTCCTTTCTCCCGTATGTATCATAGAGAGAGTCATATCCGTCAGTTACAGATATAAAACGCACCCCCAAAGCCGGAAATATCTTCTGGATATATTCTCCGACATCAATGTGGTTTCTGCCAAAACGGGATAAATCCTTTACTATCACGCAATTTACCTTCCCCGCAGCAATATCTTTATACATTCTTTTAAATTCCGGTCTGTCAAAATTCATTCCGCTTTTTCCGTAATCACTGTAACATTCACTCAACGTTATATCATTATTTACTCTGATATACTCCTTACATATCATAATCTGATTTTTTATCGACTGTGCCTTTTTTTCACATCCTTTTACCGAAAGTCTTGCATATATGCCCGCACAATATCTGTTCACAACAATTTTACCTCTATTTTTTATTTACCTTCATATACAATTCATTTTCTACGACAGCCAGTTCTTTCTTTTCACATACAACCCATTTTTCTCTGTCCTCTTTCACGGTTTTTCCTAATTTATAACTTATTTTTCTGTTTTTTCCCTGAGAGAGAACACCTGCATATATTTCATTGCCTAGTATTCTGCTTACTGTCTGCGGATACCATTTTCTCTTTTTCTCCGATAATTCAACATTTTTTTGAAATGGTGTCCTGAATTTTTCTTTATTTTTTTTCCTAAGTTCAAATGGTGTCAGAACTTTTTTGTCATTTAAACAATCAGCAATCTTTTTAAGTAGATCGGAAGAGCACACGTCTGAACTCC